>QMCD01003060.1_pt1 | contig 14392 bp, 12 predicted proteins | sample 1821841 | NCBI WGS metagenome assembly QMCD01 (sample SAMN01991225, study PRJNA193472) | Termite gut metagenome, whole genome shotgun sequencing project. | isolation source: worker | host: Macrotermes natalensis | reverse complement strand
TGGGCATTTACGACATGAGCGGCAACGTATGGGAGTGGTGTAGTGATTGGTATGGTACTTATTCTTCAAGCGCACAGACCAACCCCACCGGCCCCTCTTCGGGTTCGGGCCGCGTGATTCGCGGCGGCGGCTGGGACAGCTACGCCCAGTACTGCCGCTCGGCCTTTCGCGACAACCTCACCCCGGGCAATCGCATCAACTTTCTTGGCTGGTGCTTGTTCCTTAGTTCACTCGTCTTGAGCTAAAAAGAAAACGAGACTGCCTGAAAGCGAGCGCAGGATGCGCGAAGCAATAGGCAGTCGAGTAACAACTACCGGCTTTGCCGGTCGAAAAAAAATAATAAAATACAAATCCGGAAATTTAACATTCCGCCTTATGAAAACAAATAAACCATACGCCCTGAATGAGCAGGGTAAGCGCCAAAATCAGGAAGACACGGTTTTCCCCGCAAAAGATGCGGCAACAACCGATACCTGCTTTTTCTTAGTATGCGACGGAATGGGTGGGCACAGTCATGGCGAAGTAGCCAGCGCAACCGTGTGCGAAAGTTTCGCGGAGAGTCTGAAAGACACCTCACCCGAAGCATTCGATGAAGCAGCGTTCAATCGCGCCCTTGCCTACGCCTACGATGAACTCGACCGCAAGGAGACTTCCGAATACGGCAACCGGATGGGCACTACCCTCACGTTTCTGCATCTTAACGGTTGCGAGGCGTTTCTTGCCCACATCGGCGACAGTCGCATTTATCATCTGCGTACCTCGAATGGCAAGGCGGAGATAGTCTATAAAACCTCCGACCATTCATTGGTGAACGAATTGTTGAACGCCGGAATTATTACGCCCGAAGAGGCCCACAACCATCCCAAGAAGAATGTCATTACCCGCGCCATGCAGCCCCACGAGGAGCATCGTCCCAAAGCCGATGTTCATTGCACAACAGATGTCCGGGCAGGCGACTGGTTCTTTATGTGTTCCGATGGAGTTACCGAGAGCCTGAGCGACGACCGTTTGCTCGAAATTATCGCCGAAGAAAGCAGTCCCGAAGCGAAAATCGAAGCTATTTCAGAACTCTGCGCCGCTTACAGTCGTGACAATTTCTCGGCTTATCTTATACCTGTGGCAGAGGGAATACCGGATATTGCGGAAGGAATAACAGACACTGCGGGTGGAATGACGAAAGCCTCAGATGAGAGCACGGAATCCGCCGCAATCACCGACCCTCCGCTACGAACCGCCCGACCTGCCACAGTGCAACCCGTTCAAAGGCGGAAATCGAGGCATCGCACGCAGAAGTCAGGACTCCGTTGGTGGTGGCTCATTTTGTTGGCTGCTGTTATCGCTATTGTTGGCTGCATTTACTTTTTCTATCTGAAATAATAATAGGAGTTGATTTTCTATGTCAATTTGCATAAAAGAACGAAGATTTTCATGTAAGTTTGCATAGTTCTAAAACAAAGATTGATTATGAAATACTTGAATCCTAAAGCAGACCTGACCTTCAAGCGTGTGTTCGGCGAACACCCCGACCTGGTGATGAGCCTGCTCAACGCCCTGCTTCCTCTGACTGCGGAGCAGGAGATAACGGAAATAGAGTATCTTCCTTTGGAAATGGTACCTTGTAATCCTTTACGTAGCAAGAACAGCATTGTCGACGTGCGCTGCAAGGACAAAAATGGACATTAATTCCTCGTCGAGATACAGATGATATGGTCTCCCGAATTCAGTCATCGTATGTGGTTCAACGCTTCCAAAGCGTACGTACGCCAGATCGGTGTGGGCGAGCAGTATGAACTGCTGCAACCGGTGTATTCGCTCAATCTGGTAAATGAAATCTTTGAACCCGACTTGGAAGGTTACTACCATTACTACCGCATGGTACATGAGGTGAATTCGGACAAGATAATCGACGGTCTCCAACTGATTTTCGTAGAACTTCCCAAGTTCACCGCCCAGAATTATTCCGAGAAGAAAATGCAGGTGTTGTGGCTTCGTTACCTGACGGAGATAGATGAAAATACGCGTCAGGTGCCCGAGGAATTGTTAGCCAATCCTGAAGTGAAGAAAGCTGTGACAGCATTGGAAGAGTCAGCTTTTAGCGAAGCGGAATTGTTGGGCTATGAAAAATTCTGGGATATTATCAGTGTTGAAAAGACATTGTATAATAGTGCGGAACGGAAAGGATTGGCGGCAGGTATGGCTGCAGGAATGGAAAAGGCAGATTGCAGTAGGAGAAAGCTTAATATAATAAAGCGTGTTGTTTTTGTTTTCATAAGCCTGAAGAGATAAAATTGGGTTGTGCTCGCAAACTTACATAAAATCATTCGTATTTTCTATTGATTGAATGAAGAAAGATGTTTTTTTGTGATGTCATTTCATACTATTAGCTCCAGTTTTCTTATAGTTCTTATAATTATTCTTGCAGATATAGTATACTGCCCCTTCAATGCCATCATCAATTATAAGGGAAGGTATCGAATACTCTTTACTCCAGTCATAATCAATATATTTAGAATATGCTGTCACCGTGACTTAAATTGATACACTCCTTTAGCATCCTTCAAGGAAGAAAGCCATTCCAGATACATTTTATCCAGCATTTTCCTGTAACCTAACTTATGAATATAGACGTAAAGCTCTTCAATTTTCTTATAATCATCTACCGATTTATCTTCGTTTCTTTTGTAAACTTCCAATAGTGTTTCCGCTTTCAATAACAAGGCGTTGATGTAGTTCGGGAAATGCAGTAAAGCGGTATCGCAACACTTCAATACAAATTCAGGTTTGTAACTGTCAGGGTATTTATGCTGATATCCTTGTGCCAAATCCACCAGACACAATGCCACTGAATTTCTTAATGATAAGGTGTCCATGTAAATTCCGTTCTTGATAGCATCTAAGTGAATATACCCTGATGACTTCAACCATACATCACTCGGAAACTGTGCAGAGGTCAGTTCTGTGTTGTACCAACCCGACTCTTTGTTTCGCGTCTTTATATAGAAATGATTGGGTGCCAACGAGAGCCAAGCCTTTTCTCCCATTTCCTCGGCGATAAGTTTATAGAGGATAGGTAAAGAATGACAGGTTCCTTTATGAGTATCTAATAAAGTAGTCACGAAAGTACTTCGCCAATCCTCCTTTCCAGCATAATCTTCGAAATCATACATAAATGGAAGATGTCCAAGTATGGTATTATCATCCAGATAAATGGGAACAGTATCAGTCATTAGCCTAAAAATAGCAGCATGTTTACTCACCGATTCATTATCTCCTAAATTATATTCAATTAGTTTAGAGGAAGCCATTCCGCTACACAATGATCCATATTCTGATAAAATCAGATTAAAAGCATCTTCATCCAATCTGTTATCACAGTACACATCTTCAACTATAAATACTGCTTTCTTGAAACATAAAGCAGAATCACGGGAGAGCATTTCATGTATTGCATCAAATGCCTGTTCGTAGTTAGTTATTGTACTTTGGGCAGACAAAAATCTCCACGACATTAACATGAAAAGAACAACAACAACTCGTATATACATAAATATTTTCATTTTTTACAATCCAATATTGGGACATTATAATGCCGCTTTATATTATTAGCTCCAGTTTTCTTATAGTTCTTATAATTATTCTTGCAGATATAGTATACTGCCCCTTCAATGCCATCATCAATTATAAGGGGAGGTATCGAATACTCTTTACTCCAGTCATAATCAATATATTTATATTCTTCCAGAACCGATATAATTTCTTTCGATATGGAATAAGTACTATCATTCCAATAGAAAAGTTTATTATCCTTAACCACATAACGAGTAGGAAAGAAATCGTCATAACTGCCTATCTGATTATCTTCTCTTGGGAAAACCTTATTGACAGCCTTAGCAATACCCACAACAAGAACATCTTCATTTAAATCAGTAATAACAATACTGAAAACTGAATCTTTTTTAAACAACTTAGAAGTGTGAGTAAAATCAATAATAGCATTATTAACCGCATCGTTTGTTGTACCGCTTGGTACAATTGATGCTTTCCATTGGGAGGTCACACAACTACCAACGAATGAACATATTACCAGTATAAATAGCGTTTTTATAATCTTCATATCAGTATGGTATTGGGGCATAACCTTTTGTCAATATGATAAACTTTTTAATTCCCCATCCGGATTGCCTCCTTTTATATTCCATATCACCACCAGGGGTCAGAGAACCGGAAGGACGAGTTCTATCGGTTTCAGGGAAACGCGAAAGATGTGTATGAAATTTGGTCAGTATTTCAATTTGATTCAAGGCTGTCGCTCCGGTTAATCTCAAATTAAAGTTAGTACTCGCTCTTTGGTCAGTATTATTCTTGTAATACGAAAGATAAACGCCACTTGCATTGCTTTCCCCAGCTTTAGCTATTTCAAAACCACCAATCTCTTTACCTGTCAGTTCAGACATTTCAATTACGAAATTACGAACACCTTCAACAGAAGCCTGATCTTTACCACCAACAGCAATATAATTATCTTGATTCCTAAAATTTGCACCGTCACTCAAAATGCCCTTTTCTATATTTTCGGTTCTTGTTTTAGCTTCTCCTTTTCGGCTTGTCTTAAGAGTATATTCTTTAGTTTTTTTATCATACTTGAATTGTCCTATTTGATCAAATTTATCATCAGTCTTTTTAAATAAAATAAAATCTCCGGTTTTATCATCATAACGATAAACATCTTTTCCATCTGGGTCAATATACATCAAAGGATTATTCAAACAGTAAGCATACGGCGAAATCGAATAATACTTCTCCGCCAACGGGTCTATCGAAAGGAACCGGCTAACAGTCTGAGGTTTCATTCCATCCTCAGTCTCTCCGTTATTATCAACATATCCCACAATCTTGCCTGTCTTTGTATCAAGCTTCACCGAACCGATTTCTACGATACGACTCTTGTCATGGAATTCATCATATCGCCCGCCACTGAAAGTAGCGACTTTGACTTTATACCCATATTTGGCAAAAGGCTGCTGGGCAAATACGGTTACTGCGGTTAACAGCAATGAAAATAGAAGTGACAGTTTTCTCATAATCCTATCATTTTTTAGTTTGTATTAATATGGATGGTTGATTCTCCGGTTTCAGTTTCTCCACTTCAAGGCTTTCAAGCCACTCTTGGTAGACTTCCTCGGGCATTTCAGCATAACCCAGGTTGTTCAACTTATCGTAGCCTTCCAGCATCTGCCGGTATAAAGCGTGCACTTGCGGATATTTCGGTAAATCATCGGGGCTTGCACAATTACTCCGTCTCAATACGTAAAGGGCCATCTCTGTATTATAGTTGGATAACAGTTGCATAGCAGTGATATTCATCGGGAAATGCGACAGCGCCGAGTCGGAGTTCTGTTTCACAAATCCGTCATACCCATACTTGCTGATATAATACAATGATAAATCATTCAGGGAATGGGCTATTAACTCCTTTCCGGATAATGGTTGCAGATACAACTTGTTCCGCAAAGCTTCGGAATGTACAAAACCGCTGCCCATATAGAAATCGTCAGTAGCAATAACACCGCGTGTCAACTCAAGATTATGCCAATCGCCCTGATTGTCTTGAATCTTAATAAAAGAATGATTGGGGGAAAAGCAGAGATGCGCCTTTGCACCCAGTTCTTCAGCCAGTATCAGGTACAATAGGGGCATAGAGTGGCACTGTCCGGTGTTATGCACCAATAATTTGGAAACCATATATCTAGATGCATCTTCTTGGGCGCGGAAATCCTCAAAATCATATTTCATGGGATAATGGGTGAGCGTTTTTTCGGTTCCGGGTTCCTTAACACTGACTTCATCGGTAATCACCCGGAAGATCATCATGTTCTTTGCCAGATTGTCCTTTAGACTAACCCCTTCTTCCTGCATCTTCGAGATACAAATCCTTTTCAGGTTTTGTATTTCAGCATTGAACCGGTCATAGCTCATCCTGTTATCAAAGAAAGCGTTCTCACACAAGAATACAGCACGTTTCAGGTTCATCGGGCGTTTGCCCTGCAACATGTCGTTTATTTCTTCCCTTGCAGTATAAAAACTTCCGGTACCTTCTGCTCCATAAAAGTCCGGAAGAGGGATACCGTCACCATGTGCCATAGCTTCCTGTATAGCCTCTTGCACTTGCATCTTTCGTGCTCTTTCATTCTCTTCCACTTCGCGCATGATGGCTTCGTTTGGTTGTTGTACACTATTGAAGTGGGTTACTCCGGGAATCTGTGGAGTGTTACTTTGGTTGGGATTAGTACCATATTGTGGCATTGAGGGAGGACGCGGCGGGTTGACCTGTGGAAGTTGGGCATGTGAAAAGTATGGTCCTATTAAAAAGATTATTAATAGACTTCGGCGAAAAGCTTTGTTTGTTCCTTTCTGCTCCATAATTTTAGATTTATGCCCCAAATATACAAATTTTTCATTTACGTTCTATCCTATTCGCTACTTTTTTGCACTAATATTTTCAAATAGCCGGCAAGATTATCATCCGACAATCAGGGCAACCGCATAAGGGGTTATCGCCGTACTAAAACCGTACTAAAATCGTGTCTGCTCCGTACCAGGGCCGTGTCAAGGCATTACCAACTCCGTACCCGCTCCGTATAAAGGTACCCTTATACGGAGTTGGTACGGGCTTGGTACGGACTTGATACGGAGCAGATAGTGTGTGATAGGGGCTGCATGATTCATACGCTAACTCCTGAAGTATGAATAATACAGGTTAGCAGTGAGGAACGTCACAATTGCACATTATCATACAAAGATAAACTTGTTGACTGTTATAGAGTTCGTAAGAACATGTTGCTTTGGTTTTAGTACTTAACTGTTATGTGCGAATTATAAAATAAGCTATATCTATTAAGAAGCTGTTCCAATGCACCACAATGCTTTATTTCAGAATTGTGAGACTTTTTGTCGCAGCATGTGAGACATTTTGTCGCAGCATATTGAATAAAGTATTTAAAGGGATGATACAGAATTGCAAATCTTTGGTACAATTTTAATAGCGCCTATTTTTCTTTTCTCTTACCTTGCCGAAGTTTTTACATAGTAGATATGTATTTAAAAAGCAAATAAAATATTATGAAGTACATTCTGTTGTTACTAATTGGGATTTTACAGGTTTCGTGCCATAAAGAGCCTACCGAGTTAGAGAAAGCCTTGCTGTTTAGTGGAGACAATCGTGCCAATTTAGAGTATGTATTGGATTACTACTCCAAACATCCGGAAGATTCCTTGAAACTGAAAGCTGCCGAGTATCTTATTTCTAATATGCCGGGGCATTATTCCTATTATGGTTCTTCTCTGGAGGCTTATAGAAATGACGTAGATTCTTCAAGCGTGTTGAAGTCTCTTCCCTGGAGCATCCGCAATATCTTCTATCTGTACCCCTACCAGAATGTTTATGCGTTAAAGAACGTAAAACGCATAGAAGATGCGAAGTGTATCACGGCTTCTTACCTGATTTCTAATATCGACCGAGCTTTTGAGTGCTGGCGCTATCCGTGGGCGCGGCATTTAAGTTTTGAAGACTTTTGCGAATACCTGTTGCCTTACCGCATAGGCAACGAACCGTTAAGCAATTGGCGCGATTCATTGGAAGGCGTTTACAGTTCCGTGTTGCAAAAGATGCAAAGCATTGATGAACTCTTTGAGTCTCCCTATCAAGCCTGCTTGCAGTTGAATGACAGATTGATAGAGGAAATGAACCAGGCTCGCACCGATTCTGTATGTTTCACCCATCCTTTGATCGGAACAAAACGGGTGATAGGCATGAAGTGCCTGGAATATGTTCCCACTGCCGTGTTAGTGATGCGTTCGCTCGGAATCCCTGTATCATTAGAGATGATAGAGCAATGGTCAAGCAGGAGCGGGCGTCATTACTGGAATTCCGTTTACCACTTCACAGGGTTGCGATATCCCTTTACTGGTTTCGATTCCCGTCCCCGCGGCCTGAACCAGGATTATAAGATGAACAAGATATATCGCCGCACTTATGCCGTCGATAAGCAATCACTCATTTACCGGCATCCCGATGAGCCTGTTCCCGGTTTCTTTGAAGACCGCTTCCTGAAGGACGTAACACGCGAGTATATGACTTGCTATGACATCACCGTCGATTTGAAACACCTTCCGGAAGAGAAGCGCGAATATGCCTACCTATGTGTATTCAACAATGAAGGCTGGACACCTGTGCATTATGGAAAGATTGAAAAGAACCGGGTTACCTTTACGCAAGTAGGGCCTCAGACAATGTATATAGCCGGGTATTATATAGACGATGAAATTGTCCCCGCCTCATTGCCCTTCCATGTAAATTTAGACGGAACGCTCACCTGCATATCACCTTCGGAAACGGAAACAATGACACTGACCGTAGACCGCAAATATCCCCTGCTTCATCGTTTTGCCAATTACAGCCGCCATCTGACAGGTGCCACGATGGAGGCATCCGATTATCCCGATTTCCGGAAAGTAGATACGTTGGGAACTGTTCTTCACGATGCGGACACTCAATTTGACTCTATCTATGCACGCAAGAATATTCCTCCCCGCAGGTATTTCCGTATTCGCCATGCTTCAAAACCACTGGAACTGTCCGAGCTGGAAACATACACCGCAGATACCGCCGTGTGCCTCTATGGTAAACTGTTCTTGCCCGATTCCCATTTGCTCGCAGGCAACCTGTACGATTTGTACAACAGGAGTATTACTGATTACGTAACGATAAAAGACTGGGTGGGCATTGATTTCACTCACCCCGTGAAACTCCGGAAGATAAAATACCTCCCCCGTACCGACAGCAACCATGTGATGGCGGGCGATGTATACGAACTGTTTATTTTCCGTAACTATACTTTCCAATCCCTGGGTGAGCAGCAGGCGGTAACTTCCTCTCTGACATTTGAAGAAGTTCCATCGGCAGGACTGTATCTGCTGAAGAACAAAACCCGTGGGCGGGAACATCGTATCTTTACGTATAGGGACGGGCAAGTATTATTCTGGTGATGAAACAAACATTATATGTGAGACTGATAATATATTTTTAACTAAAAAACATTTAGAATGAGAAAGAAAGTTTTTATTTTTATCTCTTTCCTTGTTGTTGTGGCAGCTTTATTAGTTGCCTGCTATGAGGAATTGGATATGGGACGGTCAAAAGCAGATTTTTCTATGACCTATGAAGAAGAGGTGACGGCTGCCCGTGAGTTCTATGAATCTTTACGAGACTCTAAAACACGTGGCGCGAGTATGGACTTAAAATCGGAATCGGGTATGATTGCCAATATGGAACCTTTATGGGGAAAGGAATTTGCCTATCGCAGGAAAGGCAAGAAAAACCGTACGGTAGAGGCTGTCATGGACGGAAGTAAACGTATGCTGTTTATACTTCCTGAGGTTCGTGAAAAGTATCTTCAAACGAAGGATCCTCGCTATAAGCAGTCAATAACCCGCTTGGTTGTGAAAACAGACTCGGACACTGGTGAGAAACAGGCTTTTACCATGACCATTTTGCCTGACCTTGCTTATCTTGAGAAGACAAATTTCAAACCTTTCTATAATACTTATGTACAGAAAGACAAGGATTTCAGTGGAGTTATACTTTTCCACGAATTAGATGGTTATTTTGCGAATGGTTGGAGATATACTGATGGCAAGGTTACTCATTCCATATCAGGAACCACTTTTTCTCATGAAGAGATTGAACAGTATAAAGCACAAACCCGCGCTACTGAGGAGCAATGCACATGGATACATTATTATATAGAGATAGAACAATGTCGTGTTTGGTGCTACATGAATGAATATAAGTTTGAGTGTGGAGAAGAGCAAGACTGCTATACTTATTGGGAATATTATACTTCGAAATATGAATGTGTGGAAGTGGATATACCAGGTAGCGGTGGTGAAAATGATGGAGGGTATATACCACCACCGGATACACCTACCGGAGACCGTACAGATCCAGCCGTTGATTGCGCAGCAGTGGCGTCAATGATGGTAGATGAAGCATTCAATCATGGTTTGGATACGTTATGGGGTGCTGCTTCGGGGACTAATCGAGATGCTTATTATAGAAATGTGGAAGACGGGTGGATTATAGATGAATTAAGTAATGTTATCACTCCTTCCGGCAGAACGAGAACCAGCCTGCGATATGATGCAGAGGATCTTGAAGGGAGAGTTTTTGATAAAAGAGTTCATACTCATCCGGATGGAAGTTCGTCTCCTTCTTTTGATGATATTTACGCTCTCTGCCGTGATTTTAATCAAGGTCGTTGCTCTGAAGACTATTTTTATGGGGTAATCTCTACTTATGGCATTGTTGGTTTTACTATAAGTAATCGAGATGCATTTTCGGAATATGCTTCGCTATTAATAGATACTCAAAAAGGAGATGCTACTTATGCAACAATGGAAAGTGAATATAATAGTATGGTTATTTTAGGTACTAAAGGATCAGAAGAACGTATAAAAGATTTAATAACTTATTTTGAAAAATATTCCAGTGGAATAAATGTAATTAGCGGTGCCCGTATGGATGAAGACTATAATGAATCAAAAGATTTCCTATGGCGAGCCAATAAGAAATCAAGAACTGGAACTTTAATCAATAAATGTAAATAGATTATGAAACGATTAGTATTTTGTTTTTTACTCTTCTTTGTTTTGAAGGGATTTGTATTTGCTCAAGAGTATATAACCGGAGTGGAGAAATATGAAGGTTTGTGGATGTATCAATCTAATGATACTATTTTTAAACTTCGATTAATAAGATTAACACTCCCCAAAGAGGGGAGAATTTCTGATTTTGTGGGTGGTTTGTATTCTATTTATGTTAAAGGAAAAGAAATAGCCAATACAATATCTTTAGAGTCTAAAGTCGATAGCATAATGTACTTAGACCCATTAACGTTACGTGATGCACGCAGGTTAGTGAGTTGTTTTCATATAAAAGCGAACAATCATGAACAGGAGGATGGAAAATATGATTTTACCTATATGGATTTCAGATTATGGTATCCTGAAAAATTTGAATCTGGTGGCGTAGGTATTCGAGCTGTTCTTACACAAAACACCCTATAAAGCTATTATCTCCCGATAAATTAGAGTGGAAAGTCGTTTTAAGACCGGGACCTGATGCATATAAGTATATCGGTGAATTGGAATCTCAAGGAAATCCTCCCGCTTATGCTTATCCTTTGCCGGATTATGCTATTCTAACTAAGGTTTTGGAGTAGCGGCAGATTATTGGTATCAGAGAATGTAATTCTTCGTTCTCTGATACTTGTTCACTTAATAATAAATTAAAAAAACAGGGATGAGTGAAAGAAGTAATATCAATATAATAAAAATAATTAATAAGGTGGAATTGCTTTGGGGTGTCTTAGGACTTCTATTTATATTCTACCCACGCTCGGTCTCTTTTTATTCATATTTTGAAGTTCAATACGAGTATCTGCTTTATTCGAGTTGCTATTTCTTTATTTGGTTTTGTCTGATATACAAAAGGAGGTTGACAACAAAACAGGATAGGATTGTTTCGTGGAGGTGGATGGATTTACTTTTTGTACTATTGATGTTGTATCTGTTTACCTGCACCTGTATGAACTTTAAAGAGAATGGTTTTACTATATTGCAATTAGGGATAGCTACACTGGGTTACTATTGCTTTAGAAATATTCCTAAAGAACACATTATGTGGTATATAGTAAGTTTCTTGATGGGCGGAGGCATTCAGGTTGTTTACTCTTTATATACGCAAGCGGATTATTTTTTGTTATCAGAGAAATGGAGTCGGATATATGGTTCTTTTTTGAATACTTCGGTATGGGGTAATTATTTGGCTTTGTTGTTGATGATATCTTTAGGTTTGCTAATGTGGGTAAAGAAATGGAATGTGTTATTATTGTTACCGTTGTATGTCTCTCTTATTATCTTGCTGTGGCAAAGTGATTCGCGTACAGGCTGGTTGGCAACATTGATGGGAATGATAGGGGGAATCTATTGGGTCTGTCGGTGGGCAAGAAGGAATCCTTTGAAAAAATCACATCAATTGTTGGTGGTGTTATTTGGGGGGATATTAATGACGGGCTTGTGTTATGGTCTTTATATGTATAAGAAAGATTCCGGCAATGGTAGGTTACTCGTATGGAGTGTTTCTTATAAAATGGTGAAAGATGCGCCTTTACAAGGGCATGGAATAAATGGTTTTCGTCAAAATTATATGCCGTATCAGGCTTCATTCTTAAAAAAGTATCCTTTACATAAATGGAGGATGTTGGCAGATGATAATAGCTTTGCTTTCAATGAATATATAAAGTTTATTGTAGAACATGGAGTTGTGTCCGGTTTTTTCTTTTTCTCCGTATTTTTGTATGTTTTGTTGAGGCGAACTGCTACTAAAGAACCGAGAATTATTTTTTTTAAATTGGTATTCCTGGGTTGGGGAATTATAGCTTTCTTCTCTTATCCGTTTTTTATATGGCAGTTTGTTGTTATCTTATTGTTCCTTATAGCTGGCATGGGTGGAGGAGACGTAATGCGTATATCGTTTTATAGAAATTCTTTTGTTTGTAAAGCCGTTAATATCGGACTCATGGGATGGATAGTGATAATGCTTACGACTGGAATCTTATATGGGAAGAATCCCCAATCACTATTAAACCGAGGTATAGATTTATACGTAGCAAAACGATATAATGAAGCGAAAAATGTGTTGGAATGTTCTTTTATGCATTACCCCAATTACAATACAGCTATGATGATAGGAGAAGCTTACCGTGAATTACAGAAAAATGATTCTGCTGAATATTATTGGAGGGCGGCATCTGATATGATCCCTTATAGAGTTATGCCCCATTTCTATTTATTTAAGTTATACCAAAGTAGTGATGTGAATAAAGCTTACTTAGAGGCTGTGCAAATTAAGAACATACCTGTTAAAGTATACGCTCCCCAACTTAATATTCTTTATAAGGAAGTAGACAATTTCTTGCAACACTATTAATTAAGAATAGTAGAATAAGGAGTTCCGGAACTTTGGCAAAGGAGCTCCTTTAATTCGGTATACCCCTTGAAAGAATATGGCTTATTTGGAATATGATTATCTTAACGAATACAGCACGTTTGCCTTATAATTGTAAATAATAACATAATTATGAAAACATTGAAATTAATTTTATTTGCGATTTTGGCTTCTATGGCCGCTTCGGTTCTTCAGTACCTGAGCACGCGATATTAAATAAAGGAAATAATTATGAAACGACTATTTTGTTTAATAGTAATGTTTGTGGGTTTTGGTGTGGCAATTTTTGGGCAATTTATATCTGGAGATATTATAGGTTCGAAATGGAAAGTCATTGATACTGTTTGCATTTCAAATCGCATATATAAGGTTAGTGTGATTAGAAATCTTTATGCGTATGAAAATACCCGTGATAGCTTGCGTTTCTTGCCAGATAATGTCGACTGGCGTTATTTAAGGGATATTTATCCTGTAACCGGCAATGATGTCCCTGCTATAGTGGCAGATGTACTTCATTGTATCCGTATTTTTCTGTTGCCGATTATGATAAGATTGTGATGCGCCTACTTAAGCACCAGATACATATTGATAGTACATATCCGGCATTTGCTAATGGTCGGTGGGTGAGATGTCAGATTTACATTTTTAAGGATCAATGGCTTAGTCTTCTTAAGAAGTATGAGTAAGTGATACAGTCCCTGCGTAGCGCTTGATAGGCTGCTACGCAGGACTTTCTACTTGTACAGTTTAATAATATTTAACCAAATGATATGATTTATGAAACGATTCGTATTTTGTATTTTACTCTTCTTCGTTTTGAAGGGATTTGTATTTGCTCAAGAGTATATAGCCGGAGTGGAAAAATATGAAGGTTTGTGGGTGTATCAATCTAATGATACTATTTTTAAACTTCGATTGATAAGGTTGACACTTCCCAAAGAGGGGAGTATCTCTGATTTTGTGGGTGGTCTGTATTCTATCTATGTTAAAGGAAAAGAGATCGCCAATACAATATCTTTAGAGTCTAGAGCCGATAGCATAATGTCCTTAGACTCGTTAACCATGGATGATGCAAGAAGGCTGGCGAGTTGTTTTCATATAAAAGCGAACAATCATTATCTGGGAGATCATAAATATGATTCTGCTTATATGGATTTTAGGCTATGGTATCCTGAGAAATTTGAATCTGGTGGCGCAGGTATTCGAGCTGTTCTTACACAAAACACAATAAAGCTATTATCTCCCGATAAATTAGAGTGGAAAGTCGTTTTAAGACCGGGACCTGATGCATATAAGTATATCGGTGAATTGGAATCTCAAGGAAAT
>QMCD01001889.1_pt1 | contig 14392 bp, 13 predicted proteins | sample 1821841 | NCBI WGS metagenome assembly QMCD01 (sample SAMN01991225, study PRJNA193472) | Termite gut metagenome, whole genome shotgun sequencing project. | isolation source: worker | host: Macrotermes natalensis | reverse complement strand
GTAGTGGGTTTGATATGATTTGCTGTAGGGGCGGGGTTCCATCCCCGCCCGCGGCTGCTATTTTCTATTTTCTATTTTCTATTTTCTATTTTCTAATTACTATCAGGGCAAATACTGTATCGGATTATAAGGCGTCCCGTTCGCCCGAATCTCAAAATGTATATGCGCCGTGGAGCTGTTGCCCGTATCGCCCATAAGCGCGATAACCTCGCCCTTGGAAACGTGCTGGCCGCTGACGACGAGGTTCTGGCTGTTGTGCGCGTAGCGGGTGCGGAAGCCGTTGCCGTGGTCGATTTCGACGACGAAGCCGTAGTCGCCGTGTTCGCCCGTATAGGAGGTTACCGTGCCGCCCTCGGAGGCCATAAGCGGCGTACCCTCGGAGCCGGGTAAATCTATGCCGTAGTGCATGCGGCCCCAGCGCATGCCGAAATACGACGATACCCTGCCGGAAACCGGCCAAGCGAAGCTCAGCGGCGACGCGGACGGCCCTATCTCGCCTTCGTTCGGCCCCGGCTTTGAACTCGACGAGGAAGAGCTCGACGAGGAACTCTTTTTTGGGACGGCCTTAGTGCCTTTGGCGACGATCTTGGGCATCGGCTCCTCGACGACGCTCTCGCCGACAAGCTCGCGGCCCGTCTCCTCGCCGCCCTCGAGCGTAACTAAATATTCCGCCCTGCGCTTACCCTCCTTGCCCTGCTGTAGCGTCTTCGTCTCGCCTTTGGCCAGATCGGGGTCTTCCAGCGTTTCGGTTTTATACTTTATGGCTTCGGTCGAGGCGACGAGCTCCTTGGTCACGAGCGTAAGGTAGCCCTCGCCGCCCGGGCCGTTCAATAGCTTCAAAAACGCTTCCTCGTAGGAATAGACCGTTTCCGGCGCTTCGCGCTGCGTTAGGATATCCACGCTTTCAACGGAGCTTATATGCTGTACCAGGCCGCCAAGCTTGGGCGCCTTCGCGGTATTCATGACGCTCGGCATCCTGGGGCGTCTTGGTCGCGAGTATAAACCTGTCGTCGATCATCACGGCCGCATATCCCGGCTCGTCTTCGACGGACTGAATCGGGGTTTCGATTTTTGGCTCCGCCAAAATCCGCGCGGTGCCTGCGGCGGACAGTCTGCTCGACAGGCGGCTCGCCGCGGGCGGCATATACAATACCTCCGACCTAATCAATAGCTCCGGCGTTGTAATCAGGTCGGAATCGACGCCGACTATCTCCTCGGTCGCCATTACCGGCGCGGGGGCGATATTGGCGGAAAACGGCAAATCCTCGTTGTTGGAGGATATAAAAAAGAGCGCGGTGGCCGCGAGGAGCAAAACGAGGCATGGAATGAGCGCCCTCCTCTTGCGGGGACGCTTTCTGCTTCGGCCGCGCGTATCTCTCGCTCTTTTGGACATAACCGCCCCTTCGCTGTCTAGTCGGCTGGAATACATATCCACGGATACGATTATCCGATATATCTACAATTATTATAGAGAACGCGCTCGAACGCCGCAAGGAATTGCGCCGCCGCGGTATTGCCGGAGTGTTAATATATTGTTAAATTTTGGTGAATTTTCGCGGGCGTACAAAATAAAAGCTGAATGCGGCTTATATAGTCAGTTATTGCGCTGAGTTTATGTTATACTAACCTCATGAATCACCAATTCACCGCCGCCGTCAAATTATTCGAACGGGAAAAGGGCTGGTATTACGTCCCCGTGCCGCCCGCATTGAGCATGCCTCTCGAAATTCTGGCCGACCGCGGCCTGATTGCCGTAACGGCCCGCGTCGGCAATTCCAGCTGGCCGACGTCGCTGCTGCCTATGGGCGACGGGACTCATTTCATCGCCCTGCCCGCCAAAGTCCGCGCGAAGGAAAAGCTGATCCTCGGCGCAGAGGCGCAGGTCACGTTTGAGCTCAGAGCCAGAAAATAACGCCGTAATCGGAGGAAAAATCTTATGACAACACGTGTAAAAAGCGGCGTAGCGATAATCCAAAGCGACGAGCCGCTCATCACCGGCGTACAGTCCGCCCTCGACCTTATGGCCACGGTCAAATACGAAACCGATTGCGACCGCTTCGCCGTTTCGAAAGCGGCGTTCGCGGATGATTTCTTCATCTTATCCACCGGGCTTGCCGGCGAGATACTGCAAAAATTCGTCACTTATCACGTAAAGCTGGCGATTTTCGGGGACTTTTCGCGCTACACAAGCAAGCCGCTGCGCGATTTTATCTACGAAAGCAACAAGGGCAATCATGTTTTCTTCGCCGGAACGCAGGACGAAGCCGTCGAAAAGCTCTCGGCGCGTTGACAGAGCGCGAACCGCGGGTTATAATTCATGTATTCTTATGGATACGCGGTATCGGGAAGGAGTTGTATTGATGTCGGTCTTAGAGGTAATTGCGCCTTAACTAAATATAAGGCACGCTCAAAGAATAGCGGAGCTCCCGTATTTTTTGACGCGCCGTAAAACAACCTTTACGAATACTGCTTTACGCGGGATACGAAAGAGGTCGTATCCTTTTTGTTTACCGAAAATAAGAAATGAATAACGGAGGCTTTCAGCAATGAAAAAGTATCCTAAAACCGAAAAATACGACTCGAGCTGGATTGCAGAAAACTGGATGGGGCCGAACCCCCTTTGGCTGCTGGAGGAGCTGTGCGGGCACATGGATCTCCGCCCCGGCATGAAGGTGCTGGACATGGGCTGCGGCAAAGGGCTCACGAGCGTATTCCTTGCGAAGGAATACGGCGTAACCGTATTCGCGAACGATCTGTGGATCAGCGCGACGGATAACCTCAGGCGCTTCGAGGAAGCGGGCGTGGCGGACAAGGTATTCCCCATCCGCGCCGAGGCTCACGCCCTGCCCTACGCGGACGGGTTCTTCGACGCGGCGATAGCGATAGACAGCTACGAATACTTCGGGACGGACGAGGTCTATTTTCCGAATACCTACTCAAAGCTCGTCAAGCCAAGCGGCCAGTTCGGCATCGTGGCGCCCGGCCTTGCCAGGGAGTTTGACGCGGGCTGCCCCGATACGCTCAAGGAGCTTTGGGTCGGAGAGATGTTCTGCTTCCACAGCAAGGATTGGTGGAGACGCCATTGGGGGAAAACAGGCATCGTCGACATTACGGCCTGCTACGATATCGAAGACCCCAAGGGTGTTTGGCGGCCGTGGGCGGCTTGGGCAAAGGAGAACTTCGCCAAGGAATGGGGCGAAGGCGGAGACATGGACGAGAAGATGCTTGACGCCGATACGAATAACGACGTGGCGCTGGTAGTAATGGCGGCAAGAAAAAAGGCGCACGCGAAACTTTAACGTTCGCGCTGAAACTTTTGCCCTTCATTTTCCCCTTGCAAAACCTCTTAGCCTATTGTATAATGCCCTTTGCACACAAAACCCGCAAGCGCGGGAGGCTGATTCGCGCACGACAATGCGATGCCCGAGCCGGTTTTCCCGAACAAAAGGATTGCTTGTGCATAGCAAAGCCAGGAGGTAAGTGCCTTATGAAAGAGAAAATCCATCCGAGCTACGGCGATTGCACGGTACGCTGCGCATGCGGCGAGACGTTTTCTTCCGGATCGGTGAAAAAGGAGCTGCGCGTCGAAATTTGCAGCAAGTGCCATCCGTTCTATACCGGCAAGCAGAAGCTGGTAGATACCGGCGGCCGGGTAGACCGGTTCAAGAAACGTTACGGGATGTAACATAGGCTTTACCAATAAGGTTGCCGCTCGACACACGGCAGCCTTATTGTCGTATATGTGAAGGAGCTGTAAAATGGCAAGAACCAGTATCGGCGGACAAGCCGTGCTCGAGGGCGTTATGATGCGCGCGCCGGAGGGCATCGCCGTCGCCGTGCGCAAGGGCGACGAAATAATCAAGAAATTCGACCCGTTCGTCTCCGCATCCAAGCGCAATAAATTTTTCTCTCTGCCCATCGTGCGCGGCGTCGTCTCGTTCGTTGAATCGCTCACAATCGGGATGAAGACGCTTACGTACTCCGCGGACGTTTTGGGCCTCGAGGAAGAAGAAACGCCCTCGAAATTCGAGGAATTCATCGCGAAAAAAACGGGCAAGGACGCGATGAAGGTCATGATGGGCTTCGCCGTCGTTGTGGCCATCGCGATGGCCGTGGGCATCTTCTTCATATTACCGAACGTTTTGGCAAATTTTCTGCGCCCGCTGGTTAACAGCTCTCTGTTGATGAACCTGATAGAGGGCGTAACGCGGCTGCTGATATTTTTCGGATATATCGTGGCGATATCCGGCATGAAGGATATACGCCGCGTGTTCATGTATCACGGCGCGGAGCACAAGGTCATCGCCTGTTACGAGGCCGAGGAGGAGCTGACGGTCGAAAACGCGCGCGTTAAGACGCGGCTGCACCCGCGCTGCGGCACGAATTACCTGTTTCTGGTTATGATGGTGTCCATCATCTTCTTCTCGTTCTTCGGCTGGAGCATGAATCCGTTTCTGCGGCTGTTGATCCGCATCGGCTGCATTCCCGCGGACTCGAACATCCAGTTCTTCCAACTGCTGGCCAAGGGCATGCAGGATGCAGGCGCAGATCTGGGCATCACGGTGGACGTACAGTATTCCGGCAGAAAGGTTGAAAAAGAGCTCAATCTGACGGAAACCTTCATTTCGCAAGGTTACGACGGCATCGTACTTGAGACGGTGGATTCGGAAGCCATTACCGGCGCGATGCAAAAAGCCGCCGACGCGGGCGTAAAGTTCGTCGCAGTGGATACGATTCCCGCGAAGCCGGAAATGGCCGCCAGCACAGTCGCCTCCGACAACTATTCGGGCGGCGTCGCGGCGGGCAAGCTCATGAAGCAGCTTCTGCCGGACGGCGGCGACGTAATCATGATCAAGTTCAAGAACGCCAGCATTTCGTCTGACGACCGCTACAGAGGCTTTGCCGACGAAGTCGCGGGCTCCAACATCAACATAATCGACGACGTTGCCCAGGACGGCACGCGTGACGACACGGTTGTGAAGCTCGCCCCCATGCTGACCAAATACCCGGATGTTGACGGTATTTTTTGCACGCAGGGCGACCCGGCCATCGGCGCGCTGACGGCGGCTACCACTGCTGGCATAACGGACAATGTTACGATCCTTTCCTACGATATCGAGGGCGAAGTTGCGCAGGCAATCGAACAGGGCACCGCGATCAAGGGCGGCGTAGCTCAGTTCCCGTATGAAATGGGCTATCTCTCCGTGGTCAATTGCTACAAAGCGATTAAGGGCGAGTCCGTTGATAACATGGTGCTGCTGCCGGTGCTCGAAGTCAGCCGCGAAAAGATGGGTGAGTTCACGGGCGACTCCACGAAGTATCTCGAAACGTACGGCGGTTTCAAAGTAAAGTAGGCTTTTATCGGAGAATTGCCGCGTAATAACGGCAATTCTCCATTCTCTTTCAATAAAGAAATGTTATTTGATAAAGGGCGGGAGAGCATCATGGACAATATTGTAACGATGCAAGGCATACATAAGAGTTTTTCGGGCGTCGAGGTTTTGCACGGCGTGGATTTTCAACTCCAGAGAGGCGAGATTTTAGGCTTGGTGGGCGAAAACGGCGCTGGCAAGTCCACGCTGATGAATATCCTGATGGGATCGCACCCGAGGGACGCCGGAGAGATAATCATCAATGGCAAGACGCTTAAAGAGTATAATGTGACGATCGCCCTACAAAGCGGTATTACTATGATTCCGCAGGAACTGGCGCTGGTTCCCGCTATCACGGTCGGCGAGAATATAATGCTCAGCCAGCGCAGCGCCAACTCGTTCCGCATGCTCGATTGGAAGAAGCTGCATCAGCGAGCGCAAGCTACTATAGACGAGATGCATTTTGACATAGACTCGCACGCGCGCCTGGATAGCCTGCCGATTGCTTACCGGCAGTTAGTGGCGATTATCCGCGCCATATCGGAAAATCAGCAGGTCATCATCATGGACGAACCGACGTCCAGCCTTAGCCGCGAGGAAGTAATCCACCTTCACGACGTCATACGCCAATTGAAGGAACGCGGAAAGACGATCATATATATATCGCATTTAATGGACGAGATATTCGGCATAACCGACCGTATAACGATCCTGCGCGACGGCAATATCATCGATACGAAGCGCACGGCGGAAACGAACGAACGCGAAATCGTCTCGCTGATGGTTGGCGAGCAGCTCTATGAAGTACAAGGCCAGTTACTGCACAGGGAAATCGAAGAGGATAAGAACGAGAAGCGGCCCGCGGCGCTTTCCGTGCGCGATTTGCGGCGCACAAAAAATACGGGCGCTTTGAGCTTCGATCTGCGTGAAGGAGAAATATTGGGAATTACCGGCCTGATAGGCGCGGGCAAAACGGAGCTGATCCGCTGCCTGTTTGGGCTGGATAAATATCTAAGCGGCGAAATCAGGATTTTTGACAAGCCTGTTAAGATCAATAATCCGATAACCGCTATCAAGCATCATATGATGCTCGTGCCGGAGGATCGGAAATTGCAAGGCTTGGTGCTTCCGGGTTCCGTTCAGGAGAACATCACCTTAACCCAACTATACAGGAAAAAGACGGGCAAGCTGGGTTTCAGGAGCCTTAGTAAAGAGCGCAAGGATTCCGAACGCTACGTAAAGAGGCTCAGCATAAAGATATCCTCGCTGGAACAGCGCGTGCGCAACCTCAGCGGCGGGAATCAGCAAAAGGTCGTCATATCAAAGGCGTTGATCACGAATCCGCGTATCTTGATTTTGGACGAGCCTACGCGTGGGATAGACGTCGGCGCGAAAGCTATGATCTATCAGCTAATTCGCGAGCTGCGCAACGAAGGCATGTTCATTCTGTTCGTTTCGTCGGATATCAACGAGGTGCCGCTCGTCTGCGATCGTCTGCTCGTCATGCGCGATTCCAATATCGTCGCGGAGCTGAAGGCAAGAGAGATTACTGCGGACAATATCATCAATCATGTTGCGGGAGTAAAGTAAAATGAATAAGAACACGGAAAACGCGGGCGCCGTAAAGACGGCGAGGCCAAACGTCATGCTGCAATATATGCGCAGCTACGGCGGCATAACGGTCGTATTGCTTGTTATGATCCTGTTTACGTCGCTTTTACAGCCGACGTTCCTTCGGTCGTCCAATCTATTGGGCATACTGGCAAACAGCAACGACATCTTTTTGGCAGGTTTTGGCATGACGTTCGTTATTCTTGCGGGCGGCATCGACCTGTCACAGGGCTCGCTGGCCGCGATGAGCGGGATGGTTATCGCGATGCTGCTATCCAAGGGCTGCAATTTTGTGCTGGCGATACTAATAACGATGGCGATTGGCGCGTTATGCGGGGCGATAAACGGCGTGATCATATCCGTCGCGAACGTGCCCCCGTTCGTCGTAACGCTCGGTACGATGGGTATCTTCAGGGGCATAGGCATGACGCTGAACAGCGGTTACGCGCTGGCTATCGATATGGCAAATCCGTTTATCGAATTCACGAACGGCCGCTTGTGGGGCGTCCCAAACGTCTTGATTTACGTTCTGATAGTCTTTTTGATATGCCACTTCATTCTACGCATGACAAACGTAGGCCGCAACGTCTACGCAATCGGCGGCAATAAAGAGGCGGCGAAGCTGGCGGGTATCAGCGTCGTACGCACGACGGTATTCACCTACGCGATGTGCTCGGCGCTCGTCTCGCTGGCGGGTTTAATCCTCGCGGGGCGCATGTATTCCGGCTTGCCGTCGGCGAGCATCGGCCTTGAAACAAAAGCCGTCGCCGCCGTAATATTGGGCGGGACTAGCTTTACCGGCGGCGACGGGAAGATATTCGGCACAATAATCGGCGTTTTAATACTGGGCGTTTTGACCAATTCGATGGTTCTGTTCGGCCTTAGCTCCGATATTCAAGAGATCGTCCAGGGCGTAATCATCATCGCCGCCGTTATCTACGACGGCCTGCGTAAAAAGAGCTGACGGGGGAGTTCGAAATGGCGGAAAAAGCGAGAATAGGGCTGCTTTGCGTAAGCCTGGAGGGCGAGCGCGTAGACTACGCGGAAGAATTCGAGAAAAAAGCGCGCGCCGGGATTCTCAGGCGCGATATAGAGATACTGAACAGCTCAGGCGTCCTGATGGATTCGGCGGACGTTATCGCTGCTGCAAAGCGGCTACGCGACATGGACGCGGACGCCGTCGTCTATCTCGTCGGTACATGGATATTCGCGGACGGCATCGTCGGCGCGATTCAGCAAAGCGGCTTGCCGGCGGCCATATGGGGCGTGCCGGAGCCCGTATCGTTCTCGTCGGTCGGCGCGAACGTCGCACACGGGGCGCTGTGCGAAATGGATATCGCGCATAAGCTGCTCTATGGCATGCCGGACGACGAAGAGACACTTATGGAATTGGCGGATTATGCTACGGCTTGCATGGCGCGTTCGCGCTTGAAGGCCGCGCGGTTTGGCCTAATCGGAGGCCGCGCTATCAGCGCCTATACAACGGCGGCGGATCCCAATCAGATCAAAGGCATTTTTGGCGCGGAGGTCGAACATATCGATCAGATGGTCGTGCTCGAAAAAGCGCGCGCCATTAGAGACGCCGAGGCGCTTGCGCGCTTTAACGATATAAAGGGCGGCTATGGAGCGTTCGACGCGCCTGAAGAGCTGATAATAAAATCGATGAAGGTATATTTGGCTCTCGAAGAGGTGATAGACGAATACCGTCTGGATATGGCTTCAATCAAGTGTTTAGGCGATTTTATCAATACGTATACTTCATGTTGCATGGCGGTTACGCTCGCGAACGATTTTGGGCGCGTCGTATCCTGCCAAAGCGATATAAACGCGACGCTGTCGATGTATATCCTAAAGCAGCTTTCCGGGGAGCCGGCGTTTTTCGGTGATATCAGTACGGTGGACTACAAGAGCCGCGAGGCGCGCGTGATAAATTGCGGCGCTATGCCCACGGGCATGGCAAAGCGCGGCGAAGACGTGAATTGGGTTCCGCAGTACGAATATATGGGCGCGGGTTTGGGCGTCAATCCCGTCTTTTGCATGAAGGAAGGCCCTATAACGTTCGGATACCTCGGCAGGCAAAAGGGGCGTTATCAGATGCTTATAGCCTCCGGGGCAGCGTTTGAGAAGCCCATGGATGAGATCGTCGCGGTGCGCACATGGCCGCAAGGCTTCATGCATATCGCAGGCGACCCAAAAGCGTTTTACCACAATTTGCTGTCCAATCATTGCGTGTGGGGCTACGGCGAGCTGCAATCGAAGCTGACGGAGTTTTGCGCCCTATATCCGCAAATCGATTCTGTGGTCATTTAATAACGCATTTTATAAGTGGGGACGGCTATGACGGAACGGATGAACGCTATTATCTGGGACGGAACCCCATACCCAGGCGGGCTTAGCTACGGCGCGTTTGATAAGCCCACTCTTCCAGAAGACAACTGGGTACAGATTTATAATCGCGCGTGCGGTATTTGCGGCTCGGACATGCACGCCATTTTGGGCCGGACGCGGCATCTCATGCCGGATAAGAACTTTCCTGCCGTAATTGGCCACGAGATAGCCGGCGTCGTAACGGCGCTCGGCAGCGCCGTTACGGACTTGAAGCTCGGCGACCGCGTCGCAATTGAGCCGCTGCACGGCTGTATCGATTTCGGTGAGAGCTGCATGAAATGCCGCGCAGGCCTGTTTCAGCTTTGCGAGAGCGGGCTGAACGTGCTCGGCATGCCCAATAAGGACATGATGCCGGGCGGATACGGCGAGTTCTCCTGCGCGCATCGCTCCCATGTGTTCAAGATTCCGGACAGCCTAAGCTTCGCGGAGGCTGCGATAACGGACGTCTTGGCCGTCGACGTACACGCCGCGAATATCGGCGATCCGCAAATCGGCATGAAGGCCGTCGTTTTGGGCGCGGGCGTAATAGGACTGGACATGCTCCAGGTTTTAAATGCCCGGGGCGTTTCGGAGGTGCTAGTCGTCGCGCGTCACGCGTTTCAGGCGGAAAAGGCGCGGCAATTGGGCGCGGCGCGCGCTGTGCTTACGGATCAGAACGTAGCGTTGGCCGTCGCGGATTTTACCGGCGGGCGCGGCGCGGATCAAGTTTACGAGTGCGTAGGAGGCAGCGCGGACACCCTCGCGCAAGCTATAGAGCTTTGCTCAATCGGCGGCAAAATCGTCATGATCGGCTGTGCGACGCAATTCGCCGAGCTGGATATCCAGACTATGCTTTTTAAGGAGATTGCGTTGCTGCCATCCAACAGCTACGCGCTATTTAAGGGCGTAAGTGAATTCGCCGCCGCTCTTTCGCTGATTACAAGCGGCAAGGTGAAGCATAAGGAGCTCCTAACCGGCAGCTTCGCGCCCTCCGATTACGAAAAGGCGCTCGATAATATGCTGCATAAGCGCAAAAACAATACGATTAAACCCATTTTTGAGCGGATATAAGTAACCGCTGTATACGAAACGGCGGGGATTCTCCTGCCGTAGAATGGAGGCCGGCATGAAATACATATTGGCGCACGATCTTGGCACCTCGGGCGATAAAGCCACGCTCCTTTCGCAGGATGGAAAGCTGGCGGGCAGCTGCGTTGAAAATTACGCGACAGATTATTTCAATACGAATTGGGCGGAGCAGGACAGCGGCGTCTGGTGGAAGGCGATATGCGGAACCACGAAAGCGCTTTTGGAAAAGAGCGGCGTGAGCGCCGGGGACGTCGCCTGCGTAAGCTTCAGCGGGCAGATGATGGGCTGTCTGTGCGTGGATAAGCAAGGGAATCCCCTAAGAAAGTCGATAATATGGGCGGATCAGCGGGCGGAAAAGCAAGTAAGCGCTTTGGAGCGCAAAATCCCGCTTAAGGAATTCTTCGCGATCACCGGGCATCGGAACAGAGCCTCTTACGGGCTGCAAAAGCTGATGTGGATTCGGGATAACGAGCCGGAGATATACGCCAACACATATAAAGCTTTAAACGCGAAGGATTATATCGTATTCAAGCTCACGGGCAAGATGTATACGGATTATACGGACGGCTCAAGCAACGCGTGCCTGGACATCAACGAAATGAAATGGTCGGAGCGCATAGTGGAAGCCGCGGGCATCGACGGCGATAAGCTGCCCGAGTTGAAGGCGTCGACGTTTATCGCCGGAGGCGTTACGGAAGAAGCCGCCAGGCAAACGGGCCTTTGCGCGGGGACGCCGGTGGTCATGGGCGGCGGCGACGGGCTTTGCGCCAATATCGGCGCGGGTTCGTATAAGCCTGGGCGTACATACAGCTACGTCGGCTCCTCGGCGTGGATCGCGACGACGTCGGAGAAGCACGTACCTGACGAGCAAATGCGCACGGTAACCTGGGCGCACATCGTACCCGGTTTGTATTCGCCGAATGGGACGATGCAGACGGCGGGCGGCGCGTATCAATGGTTTAAGGACAATCTGTGTGGCTACGAGGCCTCAATAGCGAAAGAAGCAGGCCGCAGCGCCTATGACATAATAAACGAAAAAATCGAGCAAAGCCCGCCCGGAGCGAACGGCGTTACGTTCCTGCCGTATCTTCTCGGAGAGCGCGCGCCGCGCTGGGACGCAAATATTCAAGGCGCGTTTCTGGGCTTGAAGATGGAAAACAGGACTGAGGACATCTATAGGGCCGTACTCGAAGGAATCACGCTTAATATGAGCCTCATACTGGACGCGCTGCGCGAGCAGGTTTCGATCGGTGAAATAGTCCTGATCGGCGGCGGCGCGAAAGGCGGAGTATGGCGGCAAATGATGGCCGATATCTATCAAAGCGTCATGAAGGTTCCAAGCCTTTTGGAGGAGGCTACGTCGATCGGCGCGGCCGTGACGGGCGGCGTGGGCGTCGGGCTGTTCAAGGATTTCAGCGTGATAGACGATTTTCTCGAAATTGAGAGAATCGTCGAGCCGCGCGAAGCGGCGTTCGCCGCCTACGCGAAAGCGAAGGAGCGGTTTAACCGCTGCTACGGAGCGCTGAAGGATATCGAGCTGTAAGCTCATGAAAGGAAAATGACAGCATGGCGAAAATAGGGTTTATCGGGCTTGGCAATATCGGCAAGGGCATCGCGGGCAATTTTATCGCTAAGGGCCACGCCCTAACCGTTTTTGATATCAGCCGCGAGGCGATGACTGGTTTCCAAGCAAAAGCTAAGCTCGCCGCCGACGAAAGGGAAGTACTGCAAAACAGCGATTACATCTTCTTATCGCTGCCGAACTCCGATATTGTTGAAGGCGTGATGGAAAAATTCTTTGCGGCGGGCGTGGAGGGCAAAACCTTCATCGACACGTCCACAAGCTATCCGCTGTCCACCAGGGAGCTGTATAAGAAAATAAAGGCGGCGGGCGGCGCGCTCGTCGACGCTCCGCTTTTGGGCAGCCCCGCCGAGGCCGAGGCCGGGGCGCTGGATATCGTTGTGGGCGGAGACAAGGAGGAATTTGACCGCTTGGGCCCGCTGTTCGAGTGCTATTGCCGTTCGTATAAGTATGTCGGCGAGATCGGTAATGGTCATCTGTCGAAGCTGGCAATTAACTTTTGCGCACTAAGCGAAGCGCTGATATTCGCGCAGGTATATCCCGTCATGGAAAAGCTGGGTATGCCCCGTGAACAGCTTTACGGCATACTAAACTGCGAGCCGCTGTCCAATTGGATGTTCCATTTCTATTCAAAGAAATATGTTGCCGGCGAGTATCCGCTGGATTTCGCGCTTTCGCTAGGTACGAAGGATCTAGCGTATATGAAAAAGCTGTGTAACGCGCTGAACGTACCCGGCTTTATTCTCGACGGCGCGCTCGACCTCTGCCATGAGGCGCTAAAAGCGCAAAAGCCTGGCGAGGCGCTGGATTTCAGCTACCCGTGCAAGACCATGTCGGAGCTGGTAGGGGAGAATAGTATGCTTTCTTGAACCAATACTATGTAGAGGCGGCGTTACAGCGGAGATTCACAAGGGGCAAGCACCTTGTGAATCCCTTAAAGCGTTCGCCTAAAGCGTTCGCCCGGCGCAGCCGGGCGAACGCCAACAAAATCGATGTTGCGTTTATGTACATAACATGGTAGAATATCCGACGGTAGAAAGAACCCTTTTGGAGAGATGGCTGAGTTGGTCTAAGGCGCACGACTGGAAATCGTGTGTGGGCTAATACCCCACCGAGAGTTCGAATCTCTCTCTCTCCGCCAGAAGAAGACGTCACCTTTGATACAATTTCAGAGGGCAGGAATACCCCTAGTTATAGGGGTATTTTTGCGTCTTGGGATTTAACGAGGGGCAGGAGCGGGCGGTTTTTCAGGGCGAGAGCGGCGAGTTTCGCTACGGCAGCGCGCAGGGCATATACACGATTGCACCAGAGTATTCCACAATTTTCCTCCTGATGCACCAGCCAGATCACAAATCGTGTAAAAGGCAAATCCCAGCCGATTTTCAGGCTGGGGTTAGGTAATGCCAAGTGTTTCAACGGTCAGGCGTCGGGCTGAGCCTGTAGTTTGCGCTTTAGCTCCCATTTGAGGTGTTTCAGCCAGTCTGCGAGGTAGGATTCCCCGGCAGGAATCGGGACGAAGCGGTCGCCGTCTTCCCATAAGTAATAAAGTACGGCGATTTGAAGTGGAGCGCCGCTCCTCGGCGCATATGGGTCTTTGCGCTCATACTCCATAGCGAGGATACGGTGTCCTTTCGGGAGATCATATTTGAAATAGACCAAGCCAAGCTCCGAAATGTCCAGCCACACGCCCCACTCTTTGTATTCTGCCAGAAACGCCCTGCGCTTTTCGTCGTTCGCCCACAGGCGTACCAGTTCGTTATTTGTCACCTTATTGCCCTCCTAGATAGATATTATGCCGATCCAAAGTAAACCGGCGCGTAATATCTATCCCTCGGAGGGCTTGGGAAGTCAAGCGGGTTTTTCGGGGACGGCTCAATAACTGCCGACTTACTAAGCCCAGAGGCGGACGCGCGAGGCGTCGCCTCCGGGTGGGGACGGCCTCTCCTACTACAGCACACAGCGCACGGCGCGACCGACGTTCTTACTGCTGCCGCTCGCCGGGCTGACGTCGGTACCACTACTGTACAGGTACAGGTAGTAGGCGTAGCTAGCATTGTTCGCAGTAGATGACCACCAGTAGCCGTGGCTGCCCTGATTGTTGAGGCCACTATTGTAGGCGCCGCTGAGAACACCTAGCCAGTTAGTGTTAGTAGCTGCAGTACCCATAAAGAGCGGGTAAGTGTTGGCGTTAGAACGGTTTATACCAGTACCGCCCATAGCTATGTCTAGTTTTACAAACTCACTAGCTGAGGTAGTAGGATCGCTCGCTGTTGTGTAAGCGTCAAATGACGCCGCGTATCGAACCGTGGGATTCAACCTGCTACAATAACTACGCAACGACTTGAAAAAGCACCGGTGTGAAACAAAGACA
>QMCD01003150.1_pt1 | contig 14395 bp, 8 predicted proteins | sample 1821841 | NCBI WGS metagenome assembly QMCD01 (sample SAMN01991225, study PRJNA193472) | Termite gut metagenome, whole genome shotgun sequencing project. | isolation source: worker | host: Macrotermes natalensis | reverse complement strand
ATAAAATAAAACAGGTAATTTATAATGTAAAATGATCTCTATCCTTAATATTAAGGAATATGGGGCAGAATGACGTGTTTTTGAAACTTAAAACCATAGCTTTCTATTGTTTCAGGTTATGAACTATATCATAAAGATACAAAATCTTTCCGGAAGAATTATTCTTCCCCGGCAATTTTCTAGTACGCCCAAACTTTACTAACTTTGTACCTGAATAAATCAGATATTTATCTCTAAAAAAACTAAGGTAAATGAAAAAAATGCTGGATTTAGTTGTTACCGAAAACAACCAACTAAACCAAAGTTATTGCCTCATAAAACTTACCACCACAGACCATTCCCTTTTACCGGAAATGTTTCCCGGACAATTTGTTGAAGTAAGAGTAGATGGTTCTCCATCCACTTATTTACGTCGCCCTATTTCCGTAAACTTTGTGGACAAAGCAAAAAATGAGTTGTGGCTGCTTGTACAGGCAATTGGCGAAGGAACACGTAAAATGTGCGAATATAAGAAAGATGATATCGTAAACCTTCTTCTTCCGCTAGGTAATTCATTCTCTATCCCTACCACGAAAGAAGGACAGGAATTACTGCTTATCGGCGGTGGTGTGGGTACAGCTCCGATGCTTTATCTTGGTGCATGCCTGAAGGAGAAAGGATTCAATCCGAAGTTTTTGTTAGGAGCCAGATCGAAAAACGATTTACTCCAACTGGATGACTTTGCCCGCTATGGAGAAGTGTTTTGCACGACTGAAGATGGTAGCTATGGAGAAAAGGGATATGTTACCAACCATTCAGTGTTAAAAAACAACCGTTTTTCGTCCATTTACACCTGTGGACCAAAGCCTATGATGGTAGCTGTGGCAAGGTATGCAAACGAATATAAAATCAACTGCGAAGTATCTCTCGAAAACATGATGGCATGCGGGTTTGGCGTATGTTTATGTTGTGTGGAAAAGACAAGCGAAGGGAACATATGCGTATGTACAGATGGTCCCGTATTTAATATAGAAAAGTTGACATGGATAAACTAACTGTAAACATAGGTAAACTACATTTGAAGAACCCGGTTATGACCGCATCCGGTACTTTTGGCTATGGAAAAGAGTATTCGGACTTCATAGACCTATCGCGAATAGGTGGTATTTTTGTAAAAGGAACAACCATTCGGAATCGTCAGGGAAATGATTATCCACGTATGGCGGAGACTCCATCAGGCATGTTAAACGCTGTGGGACTGCAAAATAAGGGTGTTGACTATTTCGTTTCCAACATTTATCCTGAGATAAAAGACTTCGATACAAATGTAATAGTTAATGTATCGGGTTCCACTATCGAAGATTATGTAGAATGTACCGAAAAACTAGTCGATTTGGGTAAAATTCCGGCTATTGAGCTAAATATTTCCTGCCCGAATGTAAAAGAAGGCGGTATGGCTTTTGGAGTCTGTGCCGATTCGGCAGCCGATGTTACAAGAGCTGTCCGTAAAGTATGGGACAAGACACTGATCGTAAAATTATCCCCCAATGTAACTGATGTCACCGAAATAGCCCGTGCTGTGGAGGCCGAAGGAGCTGACTCTGTTTCTCTGATAAATACATTATTGGGAATGGCTATCGATATAAACAAAAGACGTCCGGTACTATCTACTGTAACGGGAGGTCTTTCCGGTCCATGTGTAAAGCCTGTTGCATTGCGGATGGTATGGCAAACATACAATGCCGTGAAAATTCCGGTTATTGGAATGGGCGGTATCTCCTGTTGGCAGGATGCCATAGAGTTCATTCTGGCCGGTTCATCGGCAATACAGATAGGTACGCACAATTTTATCGACCCTACGATTTCTGTGAAAGTTGTAGATGGTATAAAAGAATATCTGGATAAAAACAATATCAGCTCAATCTGCGATTTAGTCGGTGCATTGGAAATATAGAACTAACAGATTTACATATATTAAAAAGGCTATGAGAAAAATTCATAGCCTTTTTAGTTATCTTTCATATAGCAAGTTTTATTTAATAAAACCTACAGCCTGTACCAGAGCTACTTCTTGTTTATCTGTCAGCTTCAGTGCATTATGCACATCCGGCCTCTTAAATGAACCACGGGCAACAGAACCCAGTCCCGCCGAAGCGCAATAGAGATATACATTCTGAATAGAGAATCCGGCATCCATCAGTCCCGCATCGCGGCTGTTTTTATCCAGATTGATAACGTAAATCAAAGAAAGTGAGGCATTCTCTGATATATTCGGTTGTCCTAAGGCTGCTCTGAAATCACCTTTCTCTTTCAATACCAATTTGTTTGCTTTAGCATCGTAGAAATAAATGCCATTGCTAAACATCACATATACATCCACTTCCTGTTTATTCTGTGAAGAAGGTACTGTACGTTTGTCTTCTCTGTTGAAGCCATATGCAGCCCACAGCAAATCGGATAAAGTCTGTGCCGGCAAATCTTTCTGTTCAAAGCTGCGATGCGACTGACGGTCGTTTAACGCTTCCATTAATGGTTTCCCTCCTGTTTTAGTAGGTGGAACCAGTTGTATATCCTGAGCCGATATATAACTAACCAAACACAATAAAGCAATAACAAATAATCCTCTTTTCATAATTAAAGCACTTTTAAATTTTAAAGGTCGGAGACCTGTTTACTATTTTGATAAGTAAAAAAACAAGAGTAAGTTCTGATTTTGATTATACACATCAAATCTTATCTGTCACTTCATATTTACAAAAATAAATAATAATAACAATTAAAACTTCCGTTTGAGGATCTTTAGCACTTCTTTTTAAGTAAAATTCACAACATTATACACGAATGAATCTTCTATTCCGACATATTTTTCACCATATATCTTATCTTTGCAATGAAATTTTTTAGTAATGCGAAAACTCATTTTATTACTTACACTAATTATTGGATTTACAACCCAAACGAAGGCTCAGGAAATACAGAAAATTGTATTGAGTGACTCGGCGAAAGTTAGCCTTTTGACCAATGCGCCATGGGACGAAGCTGTTTATTCTCTTTTTGGACATACGTCGATGCGTGTAAGCGACCCTACGCAGAACATTGATTATGCTTTTAATTTTGGCTTGTTCAATATGTCCAAATCCAATTTTATATTCCTCTTTATGAAGGGAGAAACCGATTATATGGTTGCTCCGATACCATACAACACATATTATCAGGAGTATAAAGAAAGAGGTGTAGGCATTATAGAACAAGTATTTAACCTTACCCAAAACGAAAAACAGGACATATTCGATGCATTATTAGTCAATTGTTTACCTGCAAACAGAGAATACCGCTACAACTACTTTTATGACAACTGCTCCACACGCCCCAGAGATATCTTCGAAAAATATATCAATGGAAAAATAGAGTATACGCCTACAAATAAAGAGCAGACATATCGTGATTTAGTAATAGAATGCACAAATAGCAGGCAATGGTTCCGCTTCGGAATAAATCTGGTAATAGGCGCGGATGCAGACAAAGTGATAACAGACCGGCAAAAGGATTTCCTGCCCCGCTATCTGATGAATGCTTACGAAGGAGCAACTATAGCAGGAGACAGTATACCAAGAAACATTTTATTGTCAACCAACACTATTCTGGACGCAAAACCTTTCGAAAAAGATTTTCCGGTTACACCGTTATACGCCGGCATCATACTACTGATTATCAGCATACTTATTTCATACATAGTATATAAAAAGAAAATGGTAGGACTAGGAAAGGCTTTCGATACAATCTTATTCCTGATTGCAGGGATAGCAGGCTCTATTATTTTCTTTCTTATGTTCTTTTCGGTACACCCTTGTACCAATCCAAATTGGAACATCATATGGCTGAATCCGCTGCAACTCATTGTGGTTCTGCTATTCTATGTAAAATCACTGTCAAAGTGTATTTATTATTATCATTTTATTAACTTTGTGGCGCTTTTAGCGTTTCTTTTGGCATGGAATTTGATTCCACAACAATTAGAAGTGACATTCATTCCGTTCATTTTGTCCATTGGGCTAAGATCGTTTATGAATATATTGCAACAAAAAAAGTTTAAGAAAAAAGCTGATTATAGCTTACCTAGAGCAAAATGATAAGAATAATAACCTCATTAGTAGCAGTACTGACTATTACATCCATTCAGGCACAAAGTTCTGTGCGTGAAACACCTAAATTGGTAATAGGCATTACTATCGACCAGTTAAGGGGGGATTATCTCGAACTTTTCAGAAACAATTTTTCAGAAAGAGGATTCAAGCGCCTGTTGAACGAAGGCTTGGTCTACCAGAATATTAAATTCGATTTCCCGTATCTTGACGATGCTTCTGCTATAGCGACCATATACACGGGTACTACGCCCTTTTATCATGGCATAGTAGGTAATAAAAAATATCTGGCAGCCAAGAATCAGGAAGTATTCACGTTTTCCGACCCTGCCTATTTAGGAAATTATACGGATGACAAAGTTTCTCCTTTAGCCCTCAAATCCTCGACTATTACAGATGAATTGAAACTGGCTACCAAAGGCACTTCGGATGTATATTCGTTTGCACCGCAGATATCGCAAGCCCTGATTACGGCTGGCCTTAGAGGCAATGCCGCATACTGGGTCGATGACTATACAGGAAAATGGGCATCCAGCACCTATTATAAAAACTTCTACTGGACGGTAGATCAGGATAACCGGGGCAATTCCGGTTTTTCGGTTCAGGCATGGGATATGCGATGGACTCCGCTTTTGAGTATCAGCGATTATAAGGCTTTTCCTTATGTGGAAAACAAAGCCTCTTTTACACATCATACGGGTACTGACAAAGCGACATACTTACTGGCAAAACAGACCCCCATCGTAAATCAGAATGTGACAAACACGGCTCTGACTGTGCTCTCTAAGGCGGAATTAGGAAAGCGTACAAGTCCGGATTTTTTGTCGCTTACATTCTATGCAGGAAATTATCCTAACGTAAGGTCTGATTATTCATACGAAATCCAAGATGTATATGTACGCCTTGACCGTGAAATAGAAAAAATCCTGGATGAAGCAGAAAAAACAGTCGGACTGAAAAACACATTGATATTCATTTCGTCTACAGGATATTACAACTCGAATGATGTCAGCTACTCGGACGGGCAAAATATTCCTGAAAACAAATTTTATGTTAATCGTTGCGAGGCGTTGCTGAATATGTACCTGATGGCCATTTATGGCAGAGACAACAAATGGGTAGACAAAATTTACAGTGGACAGGTATATCTCAACAGGGAATTAATCAAGCAAAAACAGATATCATTACAGGAAATACAAGATAAAGCAGCCGAGTTCGTTTCCGAGTTCACAGGGGTACAAGAGGTATATACTTCTTATCAGATACAGCACGGGCAATGGAATCCTGTAATGGAATATTATAAGAATGGTTATACGAAAGAAACTTCGGGTGACCTTTTTATCGAGTTACAACCGGGGTATAAAATCGTAAACGAACAAGATGCTTCATTTAAAGAAAAACAGATACGGAACAATGCTATTGTCTGTCCTGTTATATTCTTCGGAAATAATATAAAGGCTGAAAGAATAAAAAGGACTATAAAAGCTACAGAGATAGCCCCTACGGTGTCATACATCATGCGCATACGTTCACCGAATGCGGCGAGGGAAGAAGCCTTATCGGAATTGCTTTAGAAATCTTTAAATCTTGAAACATTAAATTTTGAAATAAATAAACTAAATATATGGGATTCGCTGATATTTTATCATCATTATTCGGAAACAAATCTCAACGTGACTTAAAAGAGATTAATCCGTACGTAGACCGCATCAAGGCTGTATATCCGTCGATAGAGAAACTCTCTCATGACGAACTGCGTGCCAAAACTGCTGAAATCAGGCAACAGGTACAAGACTATGTGGCCACCGAAAAAAATAAGATTGCCGAACTGAAAGCCGGAGTTGAAGCACTGGAAATAGACCAGCGCGAAGACGTTTGGGCAGAAGTGGACAAACTGGAGAAAGAAGTTACCGATAAATATGAAGAAGTACTCGAAAAAGTACTTCCTGAAGTATTTTCAATAGTAAAAGAAACCGCTCGCCGCCTCACAGAAAATGAAGAAGTTGTAGTCACAGCCACTGAGTTTGACAAGGAACTAGCCCAAAATCATGACTTTGTAAGTATAGATGGCGATAAAGCTATTTATCACAAACGCTGGACTGCCGGAGGAAACGAAATAGTCTGGGATATGATCCACTATGATGTACAGCTCTTCGGAGGGGTTGTGCTACATAAAGGTAAAATTGCCGAAATGGCCACAGGGGAAGGTAAAACGCTGGTAGGTACTCTGCCTGTATTCCTCAATGCCCTTACCGGAAACGGTGTGCACGTGGTAACAGTGAATGATTATCTGGCGAAACGTGACTCGGAATGGATGGGGCCTATCTACATGTTCAATGGACTGTCTGTTGATTGTATAGATAAGCATCAACCAAACTCGGAAGGCCGCCGCAAAGCGTATCAGGCAGATATCACATTTGGAACGAATAATGAGTTCGGTTTCGACTATCTGCGTGATAATATGGCGATTAATCCGTCAGACCTTGTACAACGCAAACACAATTATGCGATTGTGGATGAGGTTGACTCGGTATTGATTGACGACGCACGTACTCCGCTGATTATCTCAGGGCCTATTCCCAGAGGAGAGCAGCAATTATTTGAGGAATTCCGTCCGCGTGTAGAAATTATAGTAAAAGCACAAAGGGATCTTTGTACTAAATTACTTGCGGAAGCTAAAGCCAAAATGTCATCGGAAGATAAAAAAGAACAGGAAGAAGGTAGTTTATTGCTATATCGCTCATTCAAAGGACTTCCGAAGAACAAGCCGCTTATTAAATTCCTGAGTGAACCGGGGATAAAATCTTCGATGCTGAAAACCGAAGAGCACTATATGGCAGAGCAGATGCGCAATATGCATATTGTTACTGATGACTTGTACTTCGTTATCGATGAAAAGAATAATAGCATAGAGCTTACAGATAAAGGTATCGACTTGCTTACAGGTAATTCCGACGACCCGTTATTCTTTGTATTACCGGATATCGGCGCACTTCTTTCCGACTTGGAAAATCAGTCGTTGACCGATGCTCAAAAAGCGGAAAAGAAAGACGAACTGATGCAGAGTTACTCTATCAAATCAGAGAGAGTACATACAGTGAACCAATTACTTAAAGCATATGCTTTGTTTGAGAAAGACGATGAATACGTTGTTATCGACAACAAAGTAATGATTGTAGATGAGCAAACAGGCCGTATTATGGATGGCCGCCGCTATTCTGACGGTTTGCATCAGGCTATAGAAGCAAAAGAACGTGTGAAAGTGGAAGCTGCCACACAAACATTTGCAACGATTACCCTACAGAACTATTTCCGTATGTACCACAAACTTTCGGGTATGACCGGTACGGCGGAAACAGAGGCAGGCGAGTTGTGGAACATCTATAAGCTGGATGTGGTTGTAATCCCGACCAACAGGCCAATCGCACGTAAGGATATGAACGATCGCATCTATAAAACGAAGCGAGAGAAATATACTGCAGTTATACACGAAATAGAAGAGCTTGTCAATCAAGGCCGTGCCGTACTTGTGGGTACTACTTCTGTAGAAATTTCTGAGCTGTTAAGCAAAATGCTTACCATGCGCAAGATCAAACATAACGTACTGAATGCCAAGCTACACCAGCGTGAAGCAGAAGTTGTGGCCTTAGCCGGACAACCGGGGGCAGTTACCATTGCCACCAATATGGCCGGTCGTGGTACCGACATCAAGCTTGCTCCTAGCGTAAAAGAAGCCGGAGGATTGGCTATTATAGGTACCGAAAGACACGAATCGCGTCGTGTAGACCGCCAGCTGCGTGGTCGTGCAGGACGTCAGGGAGACCCGGGTTCTTCTGTATTCTATATCTCACTGGAAGACGATTTGATGCGTCTGTTCGCATCGGAACGCATTGCCGGAATGATGGACCGTATGGGCTTCAAAGAAGGCGAAATGCTTGAACATAACATGCTCAGCAAGTCCGTAGAACGTGCGCAGAAAAAAGTGGAAGAAAATAACTTCGGTATCCGTAAACGTTTGCTGGAATACGATGATGTGATGAATTCGCAACGTGAGGTCATTTACAAACGTCGTCGCCATGCACTTATGGGCGAACGTATCGGAATCGATATCGTGAATATGTTCTACGACACTGCCGTGAATATAGTAGAGCAATATGCAGACAATCTTGACTACGAAGGATTAAAGATAGACCTGCTGCGCCTGCTTGCAATTGAAGTTCCGTTCGATGAAGCGAGCTTCCGCACAATGAGATCGGATGCAATGGTAGAGCAGATATACGATACGGCAGTTCAGAACTTCAAACATAAGATGGACCGTCTGGCAGAAATTGCAAACCCGGTAATCAAACAGGTTTATGAAGAGCAAGGCGATAAATTCGAAAATATACTGATCCCTATTACAGACGGAAAACGTGTCTATAATATATCTTGTAATCTGAAAGAAGCATACGACAGCCAGTCGAAAGACATTATCAAATCCTTTGAAAAAGCAATCGTATTGCATACTATAGATGAAGAATGGAAAGAACATCTTCGTGAAATGGATGAACTTCGCCAGTCTGTACAGAATGCAAGCTATGAGCAAAAAGACCCTCTGTTGATCTACAAACTGGAATCATTCAACTTGTTCAAATCCATGCTCAACAGCGCCGTAACAATACTGATGCGCGGACAGATACCAGTACGTGAACCGGAACAGGTACGCCAGGCAGCTCCGGAACAAAAGACAGATTATAGCCGCTATCGTACCGAACGTAATGAAATGGAAGACGGAAACGCTCCTCAGGGAGGAGGGCAAAGGCCTCCACAACCACAGGGAGCACCCAAGATAGCACCCGTACATGTAGATAAAAAGCCGGGAAGAAACGACCCTTGCTATTGTGGAAGTGGTAAAAAATATAAGAACTGTCACGGTAAAAACGAATGATCTTAATACACGAGAGAAATGAATTGGCAGGTTATATTTTGAATGCTTGATTTATCACTCAAATCTGCTAATAATTAAATATAAAAAGCCCGATGAAATTTAGTATTCATCGGGCTTTTTTGGCATATTATATTTTCTTAATACAAAGAAAATTTGTATCTTAGCATGTTTTTTGAACACTAGAAAATACCTCATTTCAGAGGTACTTCACAAATATTTGAGAATAAAAATTTTATCTTAAAATAATGGCAGAAACAGAGGACAGAATTATTAAGATTAACATCGAGGATGAGATGAAATCGGCCTACATTGATTATTCAATGTCGGTAATAGTATCGAGAGCATTACCTGATGTAAGGGACGGATTCAAACCCGTTCACCGCCGTATCCTTTTCGGTATGAGCGAACTTGGTAACGCATCTAACAAACCACACAAAAAATCCGCCAGAATTGTCGGAGAAGTATTAGGTAAATATCACCCGCACGGCGATTCATCAGTTTATTTTGCTATGGTGCGTATGGCTCAGGAATGGAGCATGCGCTACCTGTTGGTAGACGGACAAGGTAATATGGGTAGCGTAGATGGTGATATGCCGGCTGCCATGCGTTATACAGAGGCAAGACTTAGTCGCTTGGCCGAAGAAATGCTAAAAGACATAGATAAGGAGACTGTTGATTTTCAGTTGAATTTCGATGATACGTTGAAAGAACCGACTGTCCTCCCTACACGTATTCCAAATTTGCTTATTAATGGTGCATCGGGTATAGCCGTGGGGATGGCAACCAATATGGCTCCGCATAATATGACCGAAGCTATCAACGCCACTATCGCATATATAGAAAATAAGGACATTGATACCGCAGGATTGATGCAATATATAAAAGCCCCTGATTTTCCATCAGGAGGTTTCATCTATGGATATCAGGGCGTTATAGATGCTTTTGAAACAGGTCGCGGACGAGTGGTTATGCGCGGTCGTGCCGAAATAGAAATGGAAGGTAATCATGAAAAAATAGTGATTACTGAGATTCCGTATCTGGTAAATAAAGCCGAGTTAATTAAGCACATAGCTGATCTGGTAGGAGAAAAACGTCTTGAAGGTATCAGCAATGTCAATGACGAGTCAGACCGCCAGGGTATGCGTATCGTCGTGGATATTAAGCGCGATGCAAATGCGAATGTAGTCCTTAATAAACTATATAAACTGACCGCATTACAATCTTCATTCAGTGTAAATAATATCGCCTTGGTAAAAGGTCGCCCTAAAACATTGAATTTAAAAGAAATGATAGGTTTCTTCGTTGAACACAGAATTGACGTTGTAACCCGCAGAACTATCTTCGAACTTCGTAAGGCAGAAGAACGCGCTCATATATTGGAAGGATTGATTATAGCTTCAGATAATATCGATGAAGTCATAGCCATCATCAGAGCTTCAAAGTCTCCTCAAGAGGCCATAGAACGCTTGATAGAGCGATTCAATCTATCTGAAATACAAGCCCGTGCTATTGTTGAAATGCGTCTGCGCCAGTTGACAGGACTGGAACAGGATAAGCTTCGCAACGAATATGATGAAATACAGAAGTTAATAGCCTATCTGAATGAGATTCTGATTAATGAAGAACTTCGTATGAAAGTTATTACGGATGAATTAATCGAAGTAAGGGATAAATATGGTGATGCACGCCGCACAGAAATTGTATATGCATCAGAAGAACTAAATCCCGAAGATTTCTATTCCAATGATGAAATGATCATTACCATTTCTCACCTTGGCTATATAAAACGTACACCTCTATCTGAATTCAGAGCCCAAAACAGAGGTGGAGTAGGAGCAAAAGGTTCGGAAACTCGTGATACTGACTTCATTGAGCATATCTATCCGGCATCTATGCACAATTATATGCTGTTATTTACACAGAAAGGTAAATGTTACTGGCTGCGTGTATTTGATATACCTGAGGGAACTAAGAATTCGAAAGGACGTGCGATTCAGAATCTGCTGAACATTGATTCTGATGATAAAGTAACAGCATTTGTTCGTGTGAGAGGTTTCAGCGATACCGAATTTATAAACAGTCATTATCTGATTTTCTGTACAAAAGAAGGTGTGATAAAGAAAACAAGCCTGGAAGCTTATTCCCGTCCACGTCAGAATGGAGTGAATGCGATTACTATCCGCGAAGAAGATAAAGTAATTGAAGTACTGATGACTGATGGCGAAAGTGAAATCTTACTTGCTAACCGTAACGGACGCGCCATCCGCTTCAATGAAAAAGACGTGCGCGTAATGGGCCGTACAGCAACGGGAGTACGTGGAATGCGCTTGGATGAAGATGGACAAGATGAAGTTATCGGTATGCTGGCTATGTCGAAAGAAGCTCAGAAAAACGAAACGATTATGGTGGTTTCGGAACAAGGCTACGGTAAACGTACAAATCTGAACGAAAAGGACGAAGAAGGAAACGAAATTCTCGATGAAAACGGCGAAATAGTACCGGTTTATCGTATTACCAGTCGTGGTGGTAAAGGGGTTAAAACTCTTAATATTACAGAGAAAACAGGTAAACTTGTTTCTATAAATAGCGTTACTGACGAAAACGATTTAATGATTATTAACAAGTCTGGTATCACTATTCGTCTAAAAGTTTCAGATATTCGCACTATGGGACGTGCTACTCAGGGAGTAAGGCTCATAAATCTGGGTAAAAGAAATGATGAAATCGCATCAATCTGTAAAGTAGAATCTGAATCAGAACCAGATGATATAGAAGAAGTTGACATTCTGGATAATGAAACAGACAATACAAACAATACAGAAATAACCGAAGAATAATTAATTTAAAATAAATGATTTTATGAAACGTATATTATTAGTAACATCATTATGCTTACTTGCCAGCTTTTCGTTCGCTCAGAAGAAAGCTGTGAAAGATGCTAAATCAGCAATGAAAAACAATGTTCCGGAGGCAAGAGAACTTATCAAACCAGCTCTGACAGATCCGGAAACAGCGAGTGATCCTGAAACATGGAAAATAGCCGGAGATATTGAATACAAAGCATTCGACGATGAGCGTACTTTGGAAATGCAAAAAGAAATAACAGGAAAAGGTGGCAACGAAGAAGCTATGTATGTTGGGCTATACAATATGTATGATCCATATATCAAAGCAGACGAACTGGGCCAGATACCTAATGAAAAAGGACAGGTAAAAAATAAATTCAGAAAAGATATCGTTAAGAATATGAGAGACGGCCACAGATTCTATATCAATGGCGGTGTTTTCTATAACGATAAAAAAGATTTCAAAAAAGCAGCAGACTTCTTTGAAAGATACTGGGAACTACCAACACTTGCAATGTTTGAAGATACTCAAGCAGATTTCAATCTACAAGACACTACATATCAAACAATTAAATACTATGCAGTAATCAGTTCAATCCAGTCTCAAGACCATCCACGTTCAATAAAGCTGTTGAAAAAACTAACATCAGAACCATACATTCAGAACAGTACATACAAAGAAAGTGATGTTTATGAATTGCTTACAAGTGAGTATCAACAAACTGGTGACAGTGTGGCTTATGTAAATGCTTTATTGGAAGGTGCTCAGAAATTCCCTAAAAATAAATATTTTACACCAAATCTGATTAATGAATATATCAGAGGGGGTAAGACCGCAGAAGCCATCGCATATCTTGATCAGGCAATTGTGAATGATCCTACAAATACATGCGACCTAATGAGCGTGAAGGCATCTCTATATTCAGAACAAAAAGATTATGCTCAGGCAGAACCTGCATATCAGACTGCTCTAAGTGCTGACGCTAATTGTGAAAGAGCATTAGAAGGATTAGGTGTACTATATGTATTGCAGGCTCAGGATATGAAGGAAAAAGCCGGACAATCTACTAACAGAAAAGAACAGGCTGATATGGACAAACAAACAACAGAGTTGTACTCTAAAGCATTGCCATATCTGGAAAAATATCGTGAGATTCTGAAAAGTAAAAATGCTGACAGTTCAGATTTAAGACCAGCATTAATGAAACTACAGAATGTTTACTATAACCTAAGTCTTTTGAATGTAGATAAATCGAAAGAATTAGATGCAATAGACAAAGAACTTAGCGCATTGAACTAAGTTTATAAATAAATACATAAGAAAGCATCTATAGAGATTTCTATAGATGCTTTTTCTTTTTATTATCTTCTCGTTTTTTGCTATATTTACAAGCTAAATTAAAGATTTAATTAATCAAGGAATAAACTCAGATAAAAGTTATATAATTACTATTATGTTTAATTGCATATTTCAAAAATCTCATATAACTTTCCTATCCTGACTTATTCATAGCAATAAGCATATACATGGAACATTTCGAAAATGATGAACAATTTCAGGGATTGCGCGTAAATAAAGGTACAGAAGAACAGCCGACAGTCAATCCCTACTTAGATAGCTTCAAAAAATTCAAACGTAAAACATATACCGTATCCGAATATGTTGAAGGTATACTCAAGGGAAATATAAGCATTCTGGGACAAGCTGTTACACTTATAGAAAGTGCAAAGCCAGAACATCAATCTGTGGCACAGGAAGTTATCGAAAAATGCCTACCATATACAGGCAACTCTGTACGTGTGGGCATTACAGGCGTTCCCGGTGCAGGAAAAAGTACTTCGATAGACGTTTTTGGGATGCATATCCTTAAAGAAAATGAAGCATCAAAGGTTGCAGTATTAGCTATAGACCCATCCAGCGAACTTACCAAAGGAAGTATTTTGGGAGATAAAACCCGCATGGAACGATTATCTGTAGAGAAAAGGGCCTTCATCCGCCCCTCCCCTTCTGCAGGCTCACTTGGTGGTGTTGCACGTAAAACAAGGGAAACAATTATTCTTTGCGAAGCTGCCGGATTTGATCGTATTATAGTTGAGACGGTTGGAGTAGGTCAATCTGAAACGGCTGTACATTCGATGGTCGACTTCTTTCTATTGATTCAATTAGCCGGTACAGGAGATGAATTGCAAGGAATTAAGCGTGGAATAATGGAAATGGCAGATGGAATTGTTATCAATAAAGCGGATGGCAATAATATCGAAAAGGCCCGTTTGGCCCAATCTCATTTTCAGAATGCTTTGCACCTGTTTCCCCTACCTGATTCCGGCTGGCAACCTAAAGTGTTGACATATTCCGGTTATTATGAAATAGGAATTGATGAAGTATGGAATATGATAGATGAATATATCGATTTTGTTAAAAAGAGTGGATATTTTGAACATAGACGCAATTCACAATCCAGATTTTGGATGTATGAAACGATTAACGAACGACTGAAAAG
>QMCD01001911.1_pt1 | contig 14395 bp, 12 predicted proteins | sample 1821841 | NCBI WGS metagenome assembly QMCD01 (sample SAMN01991225, study PRJNA193472) | Termite gut metagenome, whole genome shotgun sequencing project. | isolation source: worker | host: Macrotermes natalensis | reverse complement strand
ATCGCTTACCATGACGCCGCAGGAGGTCGAGATGCGCATAGCCAAGGGCGACCAGTGGGTTATCCGTTTCAGAATGCCTGAAAACGAAAATGTGGAGATGGACGACCTGATACGCGGGCGCATCGTAGTAAACTCCTCGACGCTCGACGATAAGGTACTTTACAAGTCGGCCGACGCACTGCCCACATACCACCTTGCCAATATCGTCGATGACCACCTCATGGAGATATCGCACGTGATCCGCGGCGAGGAGTGGCTGCCGTCGCTGCCGCTGCACTACCTGTTATACCGTTCGTTGGGCTGGAGCGATAGCCAACCGCAATTCGCACACCTGCCGCTGCTGCTCAAGCCAACAGGCCAGGGCAAATTGAGTAAGCGCGACGGCGACAAGTTGGGATTCCCAGTATTTCCGCTCCTGTGGACTTCGCCCGACGGCGAAACTTCGCGCGGCTATCGTGAGGACGGCTATTTTCCTGAGGCGTTCATCAATATGCTCGCCCTGCTCGGCTGGAACCCCGGCACGGAGCAGGAGATATTCTCGATGGATGAGCTTGTCGCGCAATTTTCGCTCGACCGTGTAGGCAAATCGGGCGCGAGGTTCAACCCCGACAAGGCCAAATGGTTCAACGCCCACTATATGCACACGCGCAACGACCACGAACTCGGCGAGGCATACATGCCTATTCTCCGCGAGCATGGAGTAGATATTTCGCTCGACAAGGCGACGAGGATTGCCGGACTTATAAAGGGGCGCGCCACGTTCGTGAGCGACTTCTGGAACCTGTCTGACTTCCTCTTTTTCGCACCCGAAAGTTACGAGGAGAAGTACACGGCCAAGTGGTGGAAGGGCGACAACCCCACCCACATAGCCGAACTACGCGAAGTCTTGGCCGGCATAGATGACTTTTCGCACACCAATACCGATGCGATATGCCATGCATGGATAGAGTCGAAAGGCTACCACATGGGGCAGATAATGAACTCGTTCCGTCTCGCCATAGTCGGCGAGGGCAAAGGGTTCGGCATGTACGAAGTGTGTGAACTTATCGGCAAGGAGGAGACCCTGCGCCGCATAGACAAAGCCCTTTCTCAATTGAGAATTGATAATTGACAATGAGATTGTTGCAAAAGTTATTTGTAGTAGTCGGGGCGCTGTTGATTGCGGGGGCGGTGGTGTTGGCCATTGCTTATAGCCTGACTTTCGGCAATATGCTGTCGTTCGTCGCCGGAGGTGTACTCGTAGCGCTCGGGCTTTGGTTTGGCAAGCTGCCGCGCCGTGTGCAGACGGCTGTTAAAATAGCTGCTGCTGCCGGATGTCTCTTTTTCCTCACAACACTCTCGATAATCATATCGGGCGGGGCACGTTCGGCGGAATTTTTCGACGAGAAGTGCGTCATAGTGCTCGGAGCCGGCATCCACGACGAGGAGATACTGCCTGCACTTAGATCGAGACTCGATGAATGTATAGCCTATATATCGGCAAATTCAGACGTTATTGTCGTCGTGAGCGGCGGGCAGGGGCGCAACGAAAACATATCCGAAGGCGAGGCAATGCGCCGCTATCTGGTGGCTAATGGGGTCTGCGACACACAAATAATAGTCGAAGACAAGGCACGCAATACCCGTCAGAATTTCCAATATTCGAAACAACTGCTCGACCACTACTTTAAAGGTGGGGAATATAGTGTAGCGTGTATCACCAGCGACTACCACATATACAGGAGCAGGCTGATAGCCCGCCGTAACGGCATAGACGCCAACTTCTACTCCGCAGGCGTAGCATGGTACCTGCGTCCGGCCGCCTACTGCCGCGAAGTGCTGTCGGTATGGCTTGCATGGGTAAGTTAGTTGTTTGAACTTGCGCAAACTATGTACGCAATTAAATTTATCGAGAACCCGCCGACAGTAGAGGATTTAAAATCGCTCTACGAAAGCGAAGTGTATCAGAATCTGTTGAGTGAATTTGAAAAACGGTCGAAACACAAACTCGACAGCCGGGAAAAAGACTCAACCTCACTGTGCAATACTCTGACAAACATCGAAAAGCGATATTTGATTTTGAACATCCCGTTTGAGGAAGTTGTGTCGGAATTTGAGATAACCCAAGATCTCTTTCTGGATTATCACATCGCTGCAACTTATTTTTTCAGCAAAGAGAACGAAGATGATCCCGGTGGCGAATATCCGAAAGGCGAAGAGCCCGATAAAGATGATAAACCGAAAACAATAGAGGTTTTGGGAATTGCCAAGACATTTTTACTCAACAGATTTTGCGAATTTTATCTACTGAAGACAGGCGACAGGGAACGTTTACTGCACTTCCTGAAAACTACGAGAATGCCTTGTGCAAAAAAATATGCGGATCAGATAACAATGTTATACAAACAACTTCTAAAATAGCTGCATTTAACATCTTTCCTCACATTTATTTTGCATTTATCAAAAAATCCCGTACATTTGTAAGTTATCAAGCCAAAGACTATAACAAATCATAATAAATTATGGCTAAAATCAAAGGAACTATCATCGTTGATGCTGAACGCTGCAAGGGGTGCGGCGTTTGTGTCCCCTCATGCCCCACCTCTACGCTGGCTCTGGCCGCGCAGGTGAACGGCAAGGGCTACAATTATTGCTACATGGCCAATCCCGACAACTGTACAGGTTGTGCGAGCTGCGCCATTATCTGCCCCGACAGTTGTATTACGGTTTACAGACAAAAATTCGAGTAAGCTATGAAAAAGGAGGTAAGATTAATGAAAGGCAACGAGGTTATCGCCGAAGCGGCGATCCGTTGCGGAGCAGACGCCTATTTTGGCTACCCTATCACTCCCCAGTCGGAGGTGATGGAGACACTTATGGACCTCGAACCGTGGAAGACTACAGGTATGGTCGTTCTTCAGGCTGAGAGCGAAGTATCGGCCGTGAACATGGTTTACGGCGCAGCAGGCTGCGGCAAGAAGATCATGACATCTTCTTCGAGCCCCGGTATCAGCCTTATGGCCGAGGGTATGAGCTACATGGCCGGCGCCGAACTTCCGTGCGTTATCGTTAACGTTACACGTGGAGGCCCCGGTCTCGGCACCATTCAGCCTTCGCAGGGCGACTATTTCCAGGCGACCAAGAGTGCAGGACACGGCGACTTTCACATGATAGTGTTGGCACCCAACTCCGTTCAGGAGATGCACGACCACGTATTCGACGGGTTCGAACTTGCCATGAAGTACCGCAATCCCGTAATGATCCTCACCGACGGCGTCATCGGCCAGATGATGGAGCGCGTTACGCTCGCAGAGCAGCAGCCGCGCATGACCAACGAGGAGATAATCAAAAAATACGGCAGCTGGGCACTCACAGGCAGGACTCCAGACCGCAAGGAGCACATCATCACTTCGCTCGAGATCGACCCCTACAAAATGGAGAAGATCAACGAGCACCTCACCGCCAAGTACAACACCATCAGGGAGAACGAAACCCGTTTCGAGGAGTTCATGACCGAAGATGCCGAGTACATCATCGTGGCATTCGGTTCGTCGGCACGTATCAGCAACGCGGCAGTCGAAATGGCTCGTGAGGCAGGTTACAAGGTCGGCCTCATCCGCCCGATCACACTCTTCCCCTTCCCGACCAAAAGGATCGCCGAAATGGCAGCCCAGAGCAGGGTGAAAGGCTTCCTCGTTGCCGAGTTGAACACAGGCCAGATGGTCGAAGATGTCCGCCTCGCAGTCAATGGCTTGAAGCCGGTCGAACATTACGGCCGTGCCGGTGGCGCAGTTTTCGGACCGGACGAAGTTTACGATGCATTAATGAAGAAAATTATTAAAAAATAAGGAGCGATATGTCTGAACAAGTTCAAATTAAAGAAGAAAACCTTGTTTTCCGCAAATCACCCGTATTGACCGACACGGTCATGCACTACTGCCCCGGGTGCAGCCACGGTACTGTTCATAACCTCATAGCGGAGGTTATCGAAGAGATGGGCATTCAGGAAAAGACCATCGGCGTATCGCCGGTAGGTTGCTCCGTATTTGCCTACAACTACATGCACATCGACTGGAGCCAGGCAGCCCACGGACGTGCGTGCGCAGTGGCCACTGCTATCAAGCGCGTACATCCCGAAAAGATGGTTTTCACCTATCAGGGCGACGGCGACCTTGCCGCTATCGGTACGGCCGAAACCATTCACGCATGCAACCGCGGCGAGAACATTGCCGTAATATTTATCAATAATGCCATTTACGGTATGACGGGCGGCCAGATGGCCCCCACAACCCTTATCGGCATGAAGACGGCTACCAGCCCCCACGGGCGCGATCCCAAGGTACACGGATTCCCATACAAAATGGCCAACATCGTGTCGCAGCTCACCGGTACGTGCTATGTTACCCGCCAGTCGGTACATACTCCCGCCGCGGTGCGCAAAGCCAAGAAGGCTATTCGCAAGGCATTCGAGAACTCGATGGATGGCAAAGGACTTTCGTTCGTAGAGATCGTTTCGACCTGCAACAGCGGTTGGAAGCTCAGCCCGGTGGAATCTAACAAGTGGATGGAAGAGAATATGTTCCCCGAATACCCGCTCGGCGATATCAAAGGTTAATTAATTCATAAGTAATCAAGAAATCATGAAAGAAGAGTTAATTATAGCAGGATTCGGCGGTCAGGGCGTTCTCTCGACCGGCAAGATATTGGCTTATTCGGGCGTTATGCAAGACTTTGAAGTCAGCTGGCTTCCCTCATACGGCCCCGAAATGCGCGGCGGTACGGCCAACGTTACGGTTATCGTAAGCGATAAACCGATCAGCTCCCCCATTTCGCATGCGTTCGACACAGCGATAATACTTAACCAGCAGAGTATGGATAAGTTCGAAAACCAGGTGAAGCCCGGCGGCGTACTTATCTACGACACCAACGGTATTGTCCGCCACCCTTCGAGGAAGGATATCAAGATCTACACGATCGACGCTACCGAAGAGGCTGCAAAGAGGGGTAATGCCCGTATATTCAATACGATAATTCTCGGCGGCTACCTGAAGGTACGCCCCATCGTCACACTCGAAAGCGCATTCAAGGGGTTGAAGAAATCTCTTCCCGAACGCGCACAGAAGTCGCTGCCGATGAACGAGGAGGCTATCCGTATAGGTATGGAGATCATCAAACAGATCCAATAATTTTTGTATCTTGTGCGGTGATTGCCGCTGTACTAAATATTCACACAAGCCGCGGTTGATTACTGCGGCTTGCTGTTTTAACGGATAAATTGATTTGTATGAAATGTCTATTGATCTTTATTCTTGCCGTAACATCGAGTACGGTTGTAGTCGGACAGGAAATTACACACAGTCAGAATAGTAAGGCAGACACAGCTATTGCCAAGATGGAAACCATCTGCAGGCATGAGTATGTCCCTGTGAATGGCGACCTTATATTTCAGCAGGCGGCGGACAGCGAGGTGGAGAAGTCGATTCAGGGCGTTACAAACAGCATCGGTGATTACGACTTCACACATGTCGGGATAGTCTATATCGACCCCATGGGTGAGGCCTTCGTACTCGAAGCCACACCGCCGGAAGTAGTTCTTACCCCTTTGGATGCTTATCTGTACCCGCACGGGAAGCAAGGAGAACATGGAAAAGCAGAGTATGAAAACGGAGAGAAACCGGAGCGTAGAGCTGGCAGCAATATAGCTAACCCGATATCGGTTGCGGCAAGGTTGAAGCCTGAATTCCGCCACCTGATACCCGGCGCCCTTGCTGAGGGGATGCTCCTTATCGGCAAAAAGTATGACTACGCTTACGGCTTGGGCAACGACGCATACTACTGTTCGGAGTTGATTTATGAGATATTCCGCCGTGCAGGCAACGGCCAAGAGGTGTTCTGTCTAAATGCAATGACATTCAAATCGCCCGAAACAGACGCAATAACCGACGGCTGGATAAAATATTTCGAACGTCTGGGAGTTCCCGTCCCGGAAGGCGAACCGGGCACCAATCCAGGGGCCATGTCGCTATCGGAAGCGATAGATATAATTGACAGTTGAGAATGAGGTGTTTGTCATGTTTAGCGTAGCCGCAGGTGTAGTCGAAACATCTTGATTAACTATGGTTTAATGCGTAAATGTTGATGAGATCCTTCGGCTTCGCTCAGGATGACACTCATTTTCATTTGCTTTAAATAAACCGGCAGTCGGCAATATTGCGGAATCCGTTGAGAAATTCTGCCGCTGTCATGCGACGCTTTCCCGCAGGTTGCAGTTCGTGGATAGTAACGAAACCGTCAGTGCACGCCACCTTGAGCACACCGCCCGCAATGGTTATGTCACCACAGCGAAAACTGTGTGATTCCACTTTTTCTGAAAATTCTGCCTTGTAAATCTTTACGGTAGTACTCTCTGCGCTACCGAAATCATTGCAAAGTTCGGCATAAGCTGCCGGATAGGGAGAAAGGCCGCGGACAAGGTTCACAATGTCGGCGCCGAGGCGCGAAAAATCTATTTTGCAGGTGTCCTTGAATATCTTGGGCGCAGGTTTCAACTCATCCGGCGGAATGTTGTCCTGTCTTATGAGGTGCAAATCGCCCGCCGCTATTCGGTTCACCGTCTCAGGAACAAGCTCTGAACCGGTATTCATCAGTTTATCGTGCAGCATACCGGCATTGTCGTCGGAAAGTATCGCCACTTCGCGCTGTTCGATTATCGACCCCTCGTCCATTTTGGCGTTAAGGAAGAATGTCGTCACGCCAGTCCGTGTCTCGCCGTTTATGACAGCCCAGTTTATAGGCGCGGCGCCGCGGTATTGCGGAAGCAGCGAGGCATGCAGGTTGAACGTTCCCAACCGCGGCATCGCCCATATCACTTCGGGCAACATCCTGAAGGCAACCACTATCCCCAAGTCGGCATCCAAAGCTCGGAACTGTTCCACAAACTGCGGCTCTTTCAACTTTTCGGGCTGCATGAGCGGCAGTCCCGTCTGTAAAGCATACTTCTTGACCGCGCTCTCCTGCACATGCAGGCCGCGTCCCGAAGGCTTGTCGGGCATGGTAACCACGCCAACGACATTGTAGCCCCCCTCGACCAACGCCATTAACGGAGCGACGGCAAAGTCGGGAGTACCCATGTAAATTATGCGCAGTTGTTTGGCAATCACTTTACTAAATGGAAATTAAAATGCTGTTATATATACATTATTGTCATGTTGAGCGGAGCTGCAGGCGTAGTCGAAACATCTCGTACATAACCGTAAATCTCGGCGCAGGAGATCCTTCGCCTTCGCTCAGGATGACACTCTCCAACTTATTCGTAATTCGTAATTTTATCATATATCATCTTCCGCGCCGCCGCCATAGCTGCGGCAAGGCCTTCGGGCCTCTTTCCGCCTGCCGTGGCAAAGAAAGGCTGTCCGCCGCCGCCGCCCTCGATCTCCTTGGCCGCTGTGCGGACTATATCGGATGCGTTCAACCCTTTGGCAACAACATCGTCGCCGAGCACCACCGCAAGGCTCACCTTGTCGCCGCTTTTCGACCCTAACACAAGGGCTATGTTACCCTTGCGTGCCCTCGCCGCGAAAGCCACGTCGCGCAGGTATTCGGGTGCAAAGCCAACCTCTCTGGTAAGTATCAGTGTCTGGCCGCTCTCCGCACCAAGCTCCGATATGACAGTATCGGTAAACGCCTTTATCTTCTCCCTGACCAACTCCTCGACCTTTTGGCGCAGTTCGCCGTTGTCGTCGAACATCTTCTTCACAGCCTGCGCTACCGAAGGGCTACTGACTATCTGTTGGATACTCTGAATAGTGTCCTGCAAAACATATACCATATCTTCGGCCTTGGCGCCCGTCACGGCCTCTATACGCCTGACTCCCGCCGATATGGCGCTCTCGGATACGATGCGGAAATACCCTATGTTACCCGTCGCCGAGGCGTGAGTGCCGCCGCAAAGCTCCATCGAAGAACCGAAACGCACCGTGCGCACCACGTCGCCGTACTTCTCACCGAAGAGCATTATCGCCCCCTTTTCGCGCGCCTCGTCTATCGAACATGCGCGGTTCTCTTCGAGCGGGTAATTGGCGCGTATATTGGCATTCACCAACCTCTCCACCTCCTTTAGTTCGGACGGCTCAACTTTCTGAAAATGCGAAAAGTCGAAACGCAGATAATCGGAATTAACCAACGAGCCTTTCTGCTCTACGTGCGTGCCGAGCACCACTCTCAAAGCCTCGTGCAGCAAGTGGGTAGCAGTGTGGTTGTTGGCCGATGCGTCGCGCTTTTCGCGGTTAACCACGGCGACGAAACCGGCCGACGGATTTTCGGGCAGCTTATCGACTATATGCACTGTCAAGTTGTTGTCTTTCAGCGTATCGGTTATCGCGATACGTTCGTTGGCGCTCTCTATGTAGCCGCTGTCGCCCGCCTGTCCGCCTGAATTACCGTAGAAAGGCGTACGGTCGAACACCAACTGGTAGAATGTCCTGTTCTTGGCGGTCACGCGGCGGAACTTGGCTATCTTCACATCGGCCGTAAGCGTATCGTAGCCGACAAATTCGCTGTCGCGTGCAGGAAATAGCTCCACCCAGTCGTCGGTGTCTATGGCAGCCGCGTTGCGCGAACGCTCCTTCTGCGCCTGCAACTCCTTTTCAAATCCGGCCAGATCGACAGTCATACCGTTCTCCCTCGATATCAACTCCGTAAGGTCGATAGGAAAACCGTAAGTGTCGTAAAGCAGGAAAGCATCCTTGCCGCCCACTTCCGCTACGCCCTCACCGCGCGAACGTTTGATAATGCCGTCCAGCAGGTTTATGCCCGTCGAGAGGGTGCGCAGGAACGATGCCTCCTCCTCGTATATAACTTTCTCTATCAACTCCTTCTGGCTTGCAAGCTCGGGGTACTGCCCGCCCATCTGTCTGACAAGTACGTCCACCAACTTGAAGATGAACGGATCCGAAAAGCCGAGATATGTGTAACCGTACCGCACCGCGCGCCGGAGTATGCGCCTTATGACGTAACCCGCCTTGACGTTCGACGGCAACTGCCCGTCGGCTATCGAGAACGATATAGCCCTCAAGTGGTCGGCTATGACCCTCATGGCGATGTCGGTTTTGGTCTCTTCGCCGTATTTCCTACCCGCGAGTTCGCCTATGCGCCCTATTATGGGCTGGAAAACATCGGTATCATAGTTGCTCTGCTTGCCCTGCATTATCATGCAAAGCCTCTCGAAGCCCATGCCCGTGTCTATATGTTTGGCCGCCAATGGTTCGAGAGAGCCGTTGGCCTTGCGGTTGTACTGCATGAAGACGAGGTTCCATATCTCTATAACCTCCGGATGCCCCGTATTCACCATATCGCGCCCGGGAACTGCCTTGCGCTCCTCCTCCCTGCGGAGGTCGAAATGCACCTCGCTGCACGGGCCGCACGGACCTGTGTCGCCCATCTCCCAGAAGTTATCTTTCTTGTTGCCTTTAAGTATCTGGCTTTCGGGTAATAGAGCCTTCCAATAGCCATATGCCTCGCTGTCGAACTCCACACCGTCTTCGGGGCTTCCCTCGAACACCGTCACGTAGAATTGGCTTTGTGGCAGCCCGTACACTTTCGTCAATAGCTCCCAAGCCCACTCTATCGCCTCTTTTTTGAAGTAGTCGCCGAAAGACCAGTTGCCGAGCATTTCGAACATGGTGTGGTGGTATGTGTCGTGGCCTACTTCGTCGAGGTCGTTGTGCTTACCCGATACGCGGAGGCACTTCTGTGAATCGGCCACACGCTTGTTTTTGGCCTCGCTGTTACCGAGGAATATATCCTTGAACTGGTTCATGCCGGCGTTGGTGAACATCAGTGTAGGGTCGTTCTTCACGACCATGGGAGCAGAGGGCACTATGGCGTGTCCTTTTTCGCGAAAAAAGTCGAGGAATGCTGCCCTGATCTTGTTGGAATCCATAAATTGAAAAATTAGGTTGTAAAATTACTCATTTTACTCTAATTTTGTCTACTCTAAGGTAAGATTTTAAGAGCTAATGGCAGCAAAAGCATACAAATTCAACCCCGAAACACTCACCTACGAAAAGGTCAGGGAGCCACTCCGGCTCCGCATTTACCGTTTCGTGCGCAAGGCACTCCTTGCCTTCATTGTGGTGTGTGTGCTGAACCTGGTGCTTTCGTCGGTAGCCGACACGCCCAAAATGGGACGAATCGAGAGGGAACATGCCGAGTTGTTGCTGCAATACCGCATTCTGAGCGATAGAATAGATATTGCAGGGCAGCGATTGTCCACCCTACGTGAACGCGACGACCGCGTTTACCGTTCGCTGTTCGGCTCGGAGCCGTTCGAGGCGGCAGGCGCTGAGATGCCTTTTCCCGAAAGCCGATACGCATGGCTCGAGGGCGATACATATACGCCTATAATTACCGATGCGTGGCGCAAGCTCGATGCCGTGGCCCGCTCCCTCTACCGCCAATCGCTCTCGCTCGACCAGTTGCAGTCACTTGCGCTCGACAAGGAGCATATGGCTACCGCCGTACCGGCGACATGGCCCATCGACATGCGTAATCTCGGCAATATAGACTACTTCGGCAGGAGGCCCTACCACCCTATTTTAAAGCGTCCTACAATGCACAAGGGTATAGATTTGGGGGCTAAACTCGGCGAACCTGTCTATGCGACAGGCAACGGCATCGTGAAAGATACCGACCTCGGGAGCCGCCGCCGCGGTTACGGCCGCCAGATACTTATAGACCACGGTTTCGGCTACCGGACGCGCTATGCCCACCTCACCACGATAGATGTTGTCGAGGGGCAGCAGATAAAGCGCGGCGAGCAGATAGGCACGGTAGGCAGCACGGGAGGTTCTACGGGGCCGCACCTCCATTATGAGGTTATATATATGGGTACGCCGGTCGATCCTATAAACTACCTCAAACGCGACATGGACGAGGCCGAATTCGAACGTATAATCGAAGAGGCCAACACCGCCACATTCGAAACCGATTTCCAGGACATTTCGGACAACTGATCACGATGAAAAACAAGAATATACATCCACCATTGGATAACCGCCGCACGCGGTTTCGCAGGCGCGCGGCCAAAATAACCGTGAACGTTCTTGTCGTTGCCGGCCTGTGTGTGCTCTATTATATGGTGTTCTCCCTTTTCTTCGACACTCCTGCCGAGTACCGCATGAAGATGCGCGACGAGAAGCTGCGCACGGAGTACAATGCGCTTGCCGAACGGTTGGAGGAGATCGAGGTGGTGTTGGATAACGTGGCCGACCGCGACCGCAATGTATTCGGCATACTCTTCGAGTCGGAACCTTATGACTCCGAAACGTCGCACGGTTCAGGGCTTGCGGCGCTCGACGAACTTAGCTCCAAGACCAACAACGAACTTTACGACACATATTCTGCAAAATCCACCTCGGCCGAATCGACTATGCGTCGCATGGAGCAAATATACCTCGACCTCTACCGCACAATGTCGGAAAGCGGCGCGAAGATAAACGATATACCGGCCATACAACCGGTCATCAACGAAGAACTCACCATGCTCACTGCCTCGTTCGGCAAAAGGATACACCCTTTCTATAAAGGGCTCACGCAGCACAACGGGGTCGATTATACCGTTCCGGAAGGGTCGCGCGTATTCGCCACCGCCGACGGGGTCGTGAAGGATACCGGCAAAAGGTCGTCCTCATCGGGAATTACGGTAACCATAGATCATGGCAACGGGTACGAAACCCGCTATAACCACCTCGGCAGCGTAAAGGTTAACCGCGGGCAGCGCGTAAGCCGCGGCGACATAATCGCCCTCACGGGCAACTCCGGCCTCTCACTCCTGCCCCACCTCCACTACGAAGTGCACCACAACGGTCAACCTGTCGATCCGGTGCACTATTTCTTTATGGAGCTTTCGCCCGAAGAGTACCGCCGCATAATAAAGATCGCCCAAAGCGGCATGCAATCCTTCGACTAAATAATTACGAGCCGAGGTCGGCTGAAGCCGACCGAGCTCATCGAGCGAGCAGGGTATGTCGGCATAGCCGGCGCCCGAAAAACGAGTGAGATAATTACTGATTCAAAAACAGTGGCGGGAGTTCTTCCCGCCACCTGACAAATTTGGATAATTACTAATAAACCGTATTCTGCGGATCGAAGTTGCACCATCCGCTTGTCCAGTTGTTAGTTGCAGTCTCGGTAGGCCCGAAAGCCCCTATATAGTCCACTTTATCGAACCCTGTCGCCACTTTGGCTTCGGTCCATGCAGCGCCGGAAAGTAACGGGCTGTCGGCCTGCGGGAAAGCTACGGGAGAGCCGAGGTTGGGTATGGCCGAGAGTTTCAGGTCGGCAAGTGCAGCCAGTGCGCGGTTGCCGCCACCGGTGCGTGTGAAGTAGCTGCTCGCGAAAGCATCGTTGCCATCAGGGTTGAGTACCGTGCTGTTTGCCCAATACTGTGCATCCTGATAGTTCTTAACCATACCGGCCATAACGCAGTTCGTTACGTTGAGTTTGCCTTCGGTAGCCCATGTCTGGGTTGTGGAGTTCTTGTCGTTCTCTATGATAAGGCCGACGGGGAAACCTGCTATAAGCGAGTTGTAGATGCTTAACTGCGTACTGCGGCGCAGGTGAAGTGCCGATTGAAAACGGGCATCGGTCGTACTGCCGTTCACACCACCCTTATCTGAGTAGTTTGCAGGGTCGGTTACCGGCCCGAAGAGGCTCACATTGGCGAACACACATGATGTGAATGGGTCGAGGGCTGCGCCGTCAGAATTGTTGTCCGACTCGAAACCGTTCGAAGCCGATTTGTCGGCCACCTGCGGGTTGCGCATCGACAATGCATACTGTATCTTGCCGCTGAAACCGTTGTCGGTATCGAAGTCGTCATCCCATGTGCTGTATGCCACGAGGTATTTAGCGTTCACCGTGCCGCCGAACCACTCGAACGAGTCGTCGCCCGAGCAAGATATCTGAACATGGTCTATCTGCGTGCCCGAACCTACCGAACCGAGCGTAAGGCCGTTTATTTCGCTGTCCACCAAGTACTCGATACCTGCGAATTCGATGCGGAGGTAGCTCAACACGCCCGAATTGTCGGCCGGATCGTTACCGCCGTGCAGCGAACCCACGCCGCCTTCGATAGTCATTTCGCCCTTGTTGTTAGGCGCTTTTCCGCAGACGATAAGGCCGCCCCAGTCGCCCGGAAGACGGTTGCCCGGAGCCTGCGACGAAGTAAAGACTATGGGGAGTTCCTTTGTTCCCTGCGCCATGATCTTTGCGCCGCGCTCAATGATAAGCGTACCCTTGGAGCGGTAGTCGCCCTTGATTATAACGCCGGGTTCGATGGTAAGAGTAGCTCCGTCGGCAACATAAACCCAACCCATGAGGTTGTAGATGCCGGGATAGGTAAGCGTCGTGTTCTGCGTGATACGGAAGTCTTTAGACCCGTCTCCGAGGTTCGACACCGGTACGACTACCTCACCTTCGGCAACCTGACTTATGGTTACGGTCTTCGTAATGTTTCCGGCGGCTACGACCAACACTGTCGAGCGGCTGCCCTCTTCGTTGGCTTCTACTGTTACAGTGACTGTTTTGTCGCCGCTTTCGCTTTCAGGAGAGATAGAGGTGATCCACGAGGCATCGGCAGGCTTGGTAACTGTCCATGCGGAGTTGGATTTTACATCGAACGTTACTGTGCCGCCTTCGGAGGCTACTGCCGATGCAGGTGTGTTCTCCACGTTGAGAGTGGTGCTGTCGTCGGGGTTGTCCTCATTACAGCTTGTCGAGATAAAAGCAGTCGTAAGCATGAGTGCGGCTGCTGCGAAAATTCCAAAATACTTTTTCATTTTTTAAGGTATTAAATTGGTTAAAAGTTTATTACAATTTTATAGTGATTCCGATATTGAACGATTGCCCGGGGTTGTATCTTCGTGTTACCTGTTCGCGCTCGTACTCTACCCCATCCTTTATGAAGTGCGGAAATTGTTTATAGACTATGTCTTCCGAAAAGATGTCGTTCACCGAGGCGCGCAGTTCGACCCGCTTGCCTATGCTTTTGGAGATACTGAAATCCAATGAATTGCGCGGCATTTCATAAGAGTCGGGAATCGTTGTATTGGGGTCGGCGCTCTGGCTGTTCGATTTGCCGATGCCGACGATGCGTTGCCCTATGCGGTTGTAGAGCAGTGCGATGTTAAGCCCCAACGGTTCGGAGTTGTAGTATAGGCCTGCATTGACTATGTATGGCGACTGCCCCTGCATCGGACGGTCGGGTTCGGCGATAAGCCTGTCGGTTTTGAAAACCACGTTGCTCTCGATCCATGCGGCATTCACCACGAGCGTGAGGTTGCGCAGCCCCATGAAAGCGAGGTTTTTGCGCACATCGAGTTCAAACCCCCAACTTACAGCCCTGTCGGCATTCTCG
>QMCD01001443.1_pt1 | contig 14398 bp, 11 predicted proteins | sample 1821841 | NCBI WGS metagenome assembly QMCD01 (sample SAMN01991225, study PRJNA193472) | Termite gut metagenome, whole genome shotgun sequencing project. | isolation source: worker | host: Macrotermes natalensis | reverse complement strand
TACAACTTTATATACCTGTTTGCTCAGAAAATAAAAAACAAATAAAAATCGTAGCATGAAAACAAAAGGATGTGTCAACTACTTTTGACACACCCTCATATATTATAGATAAACTTTTTCAAAAAGATTAAATTTCGGGTTTGCCCTGATCGAGGACTGTCTTTATAAATGATGTCCGGTACTTTATTTTACTTCTGTGTACTCAAATTCCCAAACATAATCTTCGTCTTCGTCAATTGTCCTTTTAACCGGATATCCGTATTCATTCACGTCGTATGAAATCGTAGAAACATCTCCATTATCGGTAACTTTACTCATGTTATTTTTCCTGTACAGAAAATAGTCGTATACATCGTCGTCTGACAATACTATCGCCTGCCACATCGGCATATTTACATTCAGGCATACACCTTTATTATTATCATATATAAAGTCTGTCATCCAATCTTCGTCGTCTATTTGTATCAATCTATCAGAACTATCATAGCTGAATGTTTCGGTACTTCGGAGATAAGTGGTGCCGCCGGAAGTATAATAGTGACTATAAGATGTTGCCAGTCCTTTCGAGTTCACAGCCAATGCTCCTACCCTATAGGAACCATTCCATTCTATAACAGAGTCCGTTTTAAATGTATATGTACGCACATATGGACTTTCTTCATTCCTTGATGAAGACCATTTTGTCATTTGCCCATCGGAATTATACTCGAAAGTAAGCGTCTTGGTTCCTTCTTCTGCATACTTAGCGGCGATGGTGGTTACCCTCCATTGGCTGTCATAACTTATAGTCCAGATTTCCTCATAATCTGTCCCCCTGTCAATGACGAGTTTAGAAGGAACGAAAACTTTATCACCACCGCCGTTGCTTTCGTCGTCACTACTACATGCTACAAATATGGTTGAAAAGAGAATCAGCGTACCAAACGCCAAAGACTTGAAAAATGTTTTTAGTTTCATTTTAGCTTATGTTTAAAGGTTCTTATTGATATATTAATCGCCAGCAAATATATACACATTTTGTATAAAATATATCAAAAGTGGAAAAAATTTAGAGCAAACCTTTCAAAATTTATAAAGTTGTTCTCAGGCTCATGTGAGGGTGTGTCGAAAGTAATTTTCACTATCTCTTTACATACGCTACGCTCCTGGACCGCTGGTTGTCATGTTGAACGGAGTGAAACATCTCGTTTTTGGAAGGTCGAGATTCTTCATTGCATTCAGAATGACAAAGAGGGTAGCAATTTGATAGTACAATTAGACTTTTGACACACTCTCACAAACCTTCGATAGAGATTGAATTATTTCGTGTGCTTCCCCTAATTACTTATCTTTAAAAGCTGTCTCCTCCGGCAAAAAATTGTACTTTTGCAAAACCATTATTTTTTGCATGCATGATATTAGAGCGTTTATCCATACTTAACTATAAGAATATAGAGCAAGCCGAGCTTACTCTGTCGCCCAAGATAAATTGTTTCCTGGGAAGTAACGGTATGGGAAAAACCAATCTGTTGGATACGATCTACTATCTGTCGTTCAGCAAAAGTCACAACAACCCTATCGACTCTCAGAATATACTGCACGATGCAGAATTTGCTGTTATACAAGGCTGGTATGAAATCGGAGATAAACAGGAAGAATTCTTTTGCAGCCTGCGCAGAAAACAAAAAAAACAATTCAAACGAAATAAGAAAGAATACGAACGGTTGTCGGACCATATCGGTTTATTGCCGTTGGTAATGGTTTCGCCTTCCGACACCGAACTGATAAACGGAGGTAGCGACGAGCGACGCAAGTTTATGGATTTGTTCCTTTCTCAATTCGATAAAGAATACCTGTACTCGCTTATCCGGTACAACAAGGCTCTGCAACAGAGGAATGCGTTGCTGAAAGTGGATGCCCCGGTCGACGATACCCTTCTCGGCCTTTGGGACGAGCAACTGGCCAATGAGGGAAAGATTATCTATAGGAAGAGGAAGGATTTTATCGATAAATTTATTCCTACATTCCAGAAGTTTTATGATTTTATCTGTTCTTCGAACGAGAAGGTGGAGCTGAAATACGAATCACACTTCGAAAATCCCGATTTCCCGGAATTGCTTAAATCAAGAAGGCAGAGGGATAAAATTTTAGGTTATACAACTGCCGGCATACATAAAGATGATCTGGATATGCAGATGGACGGCTATTCTATTAAGCGTGTTGGTTCGCAGGGACAGAATAAAACGTATGTAGTGGCATTGAAGCTGGCGCAGTTCGACTTCCTGCACAAAGCCACTGAGACTACTCCTGTATTATTGCTGGATGATATTTTCGACAAACTGGATTCGTCCCGGGTGGAGCAGATTATTAAACTCGTACTGGACAAAGATTTCGGGCAGATATTCGTAACCGACACTAATCGTGAGCATCTGGATGAAATACTCTCACGCACAAACAGCAACTATCATCTGTATGAAGTAGAAAAAGGCGAAGTAATCCAAAAGAATATTGCGCTATGAGAAAACGGAATACGGAAAGTATAGGGGAAGTGCTAAGGCAGTATTTTGAGGAAAATCAATTTATAAAGAGAAAATTAGCCGAAAGCAGGGCTGTTACAGGCTGGCCGAGATTGCTTGGCAAGATGATTAATTCATATACGACAAACATTTACCTGCGAAACGGTGTTCTTTATGTGTCTTTGAGTTCATCCGTTCTCCGTTCCGAATTAATGATGGCAAAAGACAGGCTTATAAGCGCGAACCTGCGCCTTGTTGTTTCTATCGCGAAAAAGTATACAAACAGAGGACTTCACTTTTTCGATCTTGTTCAGGAAGGCAATATCGGCTTAATTAAAGCTGTCGAAAAGTTTGAGTATCAAAAAGGTTTTAAATTTTCAACTTACGCGACATGGTGGATAAGGCAGGCAATAACGCGCTCCATTTCCGATCAGGCGCGTACAATCCGCGTTCCCGTTCACATGATAGAGCAGATTAACAAAGTAGTCCGCGAATCAAGGCAGCTTCTCCAGTCGCTTGGGCGTGAGCCGACTGACGAGGAAATCGCGGAAAAACTGGGGTGGACCGCGCTCCGCGTTAAATCTGTTAAAAACGTCGCGCGCGAACCTATCAGCCTTGAAACCCCTATCGGCGAGGAAGAAGATTCGCTTCTCGGCGACTTTATCGAAGACAAGGACGTGGAAAATCCGGCAAACCAAACCGCTTTTACAATTCTGCAGGAGCAGCTTAGCGGAGTGCTTTCGACCCTTCCTCCACGCGAACAGGAAGTTTTGAAAATGCGCTTCGGTCTTGACGACGGATATTCGCTTACCCTTGAAGAAGTGGGATTGTATTTTAACGTAACTCGTGAAAGAATCAGGCAGATAGAAGCAAAAGCGTTACGCAGGCTGCGCCACCCGAAAAGAGCCCGTAAGCTCAGAGATTACATGGATCAATAGGTCTTGAAAAATAGTTTGAATTTATAATAATATAATCAATACCCCGCCCTAAAGGGGCGCACGATAATCACGAATATTTTATTGGAGGAAATATGGTAACCGAAGACGATTTGAATAAATTGCGCTCTTTGCAGGAAATCATTTATGAAAAAATAGGGCTTGAAAAGAGCATTCACGAAATTCCTAAACTTTTGGGTACTCAGGAAGAACTCCTTACAAGGTTAAAGAAAACTTTTATCGAGAAAAATCATGATTTTGAAAAAGGAAAATCCGAAGAAAGCGAACTGCGCGCTAAATTAACAGAGGCTGAAACAACGCGGGAAAAAGCCGAAAAAACTATGGATGTTATCAGCACTCAGCGTGAATACGAGGCGTTAGATAAGGAAATCAGGGACGCTTCGGAAAAAGAACAGCAGTACCGCAAAGAATTGCAGCAAAGGGAACGCAGCTTATCGGAAATTGACGAGCAGATTAAGCAGCACGCTTCTCTTATTGAACAGCAGGAAAAAGAAATTGAAGATCGCCGCAAAAAAATCGAAGCGGAAGTTAACGAAAAGCAGAAGCAGATAGAATCTCTTCGCAAAAAAGAAGCAAAATTAACTGAAAACCTTGATTCGGAAATGGTGTTTAAGTTTGAGCGTATCATTAACAGCAAAATGGGCGTTGGAATTGTCGCTATTAAAGGCAATGTTTGCATGGGCTGTCACATGATTCTGCCCGTCCAATTCGCTAACGAGGTGCGCATAGGCGAAGAATTTGTTTTCTGTCCATATTGTTCCCGCGTTCTTTTTTATGAAGAATCAGAAGAAGGACAGGAAGACTACTTTAATACCGAAGATATGGGCGCTCTTTCCGATCTTGACGACATGGACGATGATGAAGAGGAAGAAGACGACGAAGAGGAAGAGCTCGTAAACATTGATTCTGAAGAATGACATCTAAAGTTCTCTTAAATTATAAGTGATTTACAGTGGTGAACCGAGCTGCCGCTTCTGTTTTGTCTTTGGGCAGAGCGGGGGAGGAAAGTCCGGGCTCCGCAGGGCATGATGCCGGGTAACGCCCGGGACCGGTTTTTTGCCGGGACAGAAAGCGCCACAGAAAATATACCGCCCGTCGTTCTTGCAGCGGCAGGTAAGGGTGAAAAGGCGGGGTAAGAGCCCACCTCGGTAATGGCAACATTATCGGAAAGATTTCAGGCGGCAGCAGCCGCTTGAAAAACGGCAAGCCTCATCAGGAGCAAAGTCAAGTTAACGCCGAAATTGACGGAACTAACGTCAATTTCGCCGCCTGCCCGGCGGTTAAGCGTTGGTAGACTGCTTAAAAACAGCCGAAAACGGCTGTTTAAGACAGATGGCAGCAGTGAAAATGTCTTTTAAGTGAACACTTGTTTACTTAAAAAGATACTTCACCGGAATTTTGCTTTGCAAAATTCCAAAATAAAAAGCCTTTTGGCTCTTTATTACAGAACCCGGCTTACGGTTCACCGCTTTTTTTCTTTTTTTTAAACTTTTTTTAACCTTAATTGACACTTTGTTGGTTTTTCTGTTATAAATAGTACAGATAGATGTTTAACAGTAAAAACATGTCCCGTTACGGGCGGCATATACACAGACTCAATAAAATACGCGTTTTTGCAGTTGTTGTTCTTGTCTTTTTTATTACCGCCGCAATAATACTTGTTTCAAGAGCGGGAGGAAACAGCGCAAATAACACAACTCAGGAGCTTCTGCGCGCTTGGAATGTTCATGATTATGAAAGCGCGTATCAAATCAGTAAAGACGCTCTTAATGATAAACCTGTAGATTATTTTCTTTTAACAACGAGCGGATTTTCGGCATATCAATTAGGTATTTCTCAGATAAATAATCAGAATACGCTTTTTTATATTGACGAAAGTATTCGTTCTCTGCGAAAAGCCCTTCTTAACAAAAAATCTTTTAAGAATAATATTCAAGACGCGCGCGTGTATTATGTTTTGGGAAAGGCTTATAATTACAAAGGCGATGAATACTCAGACCTTGCCATAAAATATCTTGAAATGGCGGATAATTTATCATACGAGGCTGAGGATATCCCTGAATATTTAGGTCTTGCGTACGCCTCGGCAGGCGATTACCGCAGCAGCGTGGAGGCTTTTTCAAGAGCTTTCAAACAAAACAAAGCGCCTACAGATAATCTTTTATTGTCAATCGCGCGTTCGTATATTGCAATGGAAGATTATGATTTAGCTCACGCGTACCTTAACAGGTGCATAGATAATTCGCCTGATTCAAAAACAGTAAATTTAGCGCGGCAGCTTTCGGCTGAAATTTATATAAAAACAAATGATTTTGAAAAAGCCGAAGAGCAGTATTTAAGCATTATAGAAACAATAGGAGAAAACGCGGAAGTCCGTTATCTTTTGGGAGAATTATTTCTGCTTAAAGGAGATACGACAAGAGCCCGCGCTGAATGGAGAACCGCGTATAGACAGGACCCGGCTAATACAAAAGTAAGAGCGCGGTTAAATATATGATGATTTATGTGTGAACTTATGAGTTTATATATTGCTGATTTTGTGAAAGTTGTCCTAAAATCTTAATTTTAGAGCAGCAATAATTTTGGAGGGGGGAATATGTTCAATAATTTTTCGTCAGATTTTGGAATTGATTTAGGTACTTGCAATACGCTTATTTATATAAAGGGTAAGGGCATTGTGCTGAATGAGCCGTCGGTTGTAGCGGTTGAGCGCGGTACAAAAAGAATTGTGGCTGTGGGAGCGGACGCCAAACGAATGTTATGGAAAACTCCGGAAAATATAATCGCGATAAGACCGATGCGCGACGGCGTAATCGCGGATATTGAATCAACAGAAAAAATGTTACGCTATTTTATATACCGCGTTTTTCCTCGTTACCGGTTTTTAAAACCTAGAATGGTAATAGGCATTCCCTCCAGCATTACAGAAGTGGAAAGGCGCGCGGTTGAGGAAAGCGCGTATAAATCCGGCGCGAGGGAAGTTCATGTAATCGAGGAAAGTCTTGCCGCGGCGATTGGGGCGAATATCCCGATAAGAGAGCCCGCCGGGCACATGGTTTGCGATATAGGCGGCGGTACAACGGAAATTTCGGTTATTTCTCTTGGCGGCATGGTAGTTACAAGCGCGATAGATGTCGGCGGGGATAAATTTGATACCGCCATAATAAAGCATATACGCAGTGTTCATAACCTTGTTATCGGAGAACAAATGGCGGAAAAACTTAAAATTGAAATAGGAAACGCCTCTCCCGATAAAACAATTGATAAGCTTGAGGTAAAAGGCAATGACGCCATAACAGGTCTTCCACGCCGTCTTGAGGTTGATTCTGTTGAAGTAAGGGAAGCGTTAAAAGACCCTATCACATCGATAGTTGACGTAATAAAAGCAGTCCTTGGCAAAACGCCGCCGGAACTTGCCGCCGACATTGTAGATAACGGAATTGTAATGACAGGGGGCGGTTCTCTTTTAAAAGGACTTGATAAACTTATTATGAAGGAAACAGGCGTGCCGGCTTTTATTGCCGACCAGCCTGAGATTTGTGTTGCTCTTGGAGCGGGAAAATACTTTGATTACATGAAAGGCTCTGAGCTTACAAGAAATATTTACGACAGACTAAACGGATAAAATTGTGCGGCGGGGAGGGGGCTTTGAAGTAAAGTTTTCGCGAAAAAACGGCAGCAAGCCGCATGGAGCTCCAAAAATATCGTTTAACGCGTCTGTTATCGTATTTATAGCTCTTATATTTATTTCTGTTTTAATGCTTATCTTTTCAAGCGGCAGTTTTTTTCTAAATGTAAAAAATTTAGGGCTCTCTCTTTTTACAGGTGTCAGAGGCGGGATTTACAAACTGTCTTCTACGGTTTCAGGAACCGTACTTTCTGTGGGCAAGCTTGCGGAATTAAGAAAAGACTATACAGAACTGTTAAAACAGCTTGAAAATTACGAGGAGCTTCAACGTTCCAACGCTGAAATATATCAGGAAAATATACGCCTTCGAGAGCAGCTCGGTTTTGCGCGGGAAATTAATTTTAAAAGAATTCCCGCTGAAATTTCAGGGCGCGATCCCGATAATCTTTTTTCCGCTTTGGTTATTAATAAGGGCAGCTTCGCGGGCGTAACGATCGATATGCCGGTTGTCGCTTGGCAGAACGGCGTTCAGGCGTTAGTAGGAAAAGTTATACAAACAGGCGCTTTTGAAAGTCTTGTTATGCCTGTTTTTGATAACAATTCTCTTGCGTCGGCGCGTCTTTTGGTTTCACGTTTTGAAGGTATCGTTGAAGGGCAGGGAAACAGAGATACGCCGCTTATTATGCGGTTTGTTCCAAAAAGGGCAAGAGAAGAAATAAATATCGGTGATATAGTTACGTCAAGCGGAATGGGCGGCGTGTTTCCTGCCGGGATCAACATAGGGCGTGTAAGCAGAATATACGATGTTGAATATGAAACAACGCTGGAGATTGAACTTGTTCCAATGATAGATTTTTCAAGGTTAGAATATGTATTCTTAATTGAAAACATTGAAAACGAAGAAGCGGCAGGGATTTCAAATGACTAGAAATATTATTTGGACTGTAATTCTTAGTATAATCGCAGGTTTATTGCAGTCCACGCTGCTTGGCAAAATAGCCGTTTTCAATGTTGTTCCTGATTTGGCTTTGTGTATTGTAATGTATTCCGCTTATGTAAACGGAAGCATGACAGGGCAAGTTTCCGGTTTTTTTTCAGGGCTGCTTTTGGATTTCCTTTCGGCAGCTCCCTTGGGGCTGAATTGCCTTGTCCGCACTATTATTGGAGCGGTAACGGGTTTTTTTAAAGGTTCTTTTTTTCTTGATACGTTTTTTATGCCGGTAGTTCTGTGCGTCCTTGCGACAATAGCAAAAGCTGTTATTCTTTTTTTTGTTAATATTTTCGCGGGCGATTCTGTGCCTGTTTATTCGTTAACGTCGTCATTATTTTGGATCGAGCTTGGATTGAACGCCGTAAGCGCCCCGCTTTTATTTTTTCTTTTAAAGCGTTTCAAATATTTGAATCCCGCCAGAGGTGTAAATGCCGGATAATAATGAAAAGCGTATTGCCATTTTACGAGTGGCAGTAATGATTATTTTTATTGCCTATACGATAAAACTTTTCAGTATGCAGATACTTTCCGGAGACTTGCACCTTTCCCGCGCTCAGGATATAACACGGCGTACTTTTACTATTCCGACACAGCGGGGCGAAATATACGACAGAAATTATACTAGACCGCTTGTTATGAACAGGGATTCTTTTACTGTCAGCATAACGCCCGCTGATGTGCCTAGGGGCGGCATGAACGAAGTTGTCGATTCTGTTTCGCGGATTTTAGGTGTTCCGTCTAAAGACATAAACGCGAAGATACCCAATCAGTATTTACAGCAATATCTGCCGGTAGAAATAGCGTCTAACGTTCCTTTTAATAAAATAGCAGCCATTGCCGAAAGAAAAAACGCTTTGCCCGGAGTTTCTTGGCAAAGCAAACAGGTTCGTAATTATGCAAATGTGGGCAGCCTTTCGCATATTTTAGGATATGTTGGAGGAATTACGCGGGACGAGCTTACGACGCTTTATAATCTTGGATACCAGCAGGGAGATTTAATCGGAAAGGCAGGAATAGAAAGGCAGTATGACGAAGTTTTAAGGGGAAAAGAGGGCAGGGAAATTAGAATTGTAGACGCAAGAGGCAGGCGTATTGCCGACCGTGAAAATGTGCGTATCCTGCCTGAAATGGGAAAAAATATTGTTTTAACTATAGACACTAATCTTCAAACTCTTGTTGAAAAAGCTTTGGGAGAGCGGATAGGAGCTGCCGTTGTCGTAAAACCCGCGACAGGGGAAATTCTCGCGATGGTTTCATATCCTTGGTATGACGCGGATATTTTTACAAGCGGCGCTTCAGACGAAATAAGGGCTATGCTTGATGATCCGAATAAGCCTTTTCTAAACAGAACAATTCAAGCAAATTATCCGCCGGCTTCGACTTTTAAAATTGTAATGACTACCGGAGTGCTGGCGGAAAAGGTATTTCCTCCGGAACAAACGATTTTATGCCAAGGACTGATAAATTTTGGAAATCGTGACTGGAGATGTCATTTTCGTTTTGGGCACGGAAGATTAAATCTGCAGGAAGCGTTGGCTCAGTCGTGTAATATTTATTATATGACAGTAGGCAGGGACTACCTTCAAACAGAAAGCATTATTTCTTACGCAAAAGAATTTGGTTTTGGCGAATTAACAGGCATCGATATTCCCGGCGAAATAGCCGGATTTATTCCGACTCCGCAGTGGAAAGAACGGCGTTTCCACGAAAGGTGGGTTGCGGGCGACACAATGAATATGTCCATAGGGCAGGGGTTTACTTTGGTTACTCCCATTCAAATGGCGAATATGATCAGCATGATTGTTAATGACGGAAAAGTTTATAAACCTCATCTTTTAAAAGAAATCAGGGATTCTGTAACAGACGCTGTAGAACAAAATATAAGCCCTGAAATTTTACTTGAAAGCAGTATCTCGCCGGAAGTTTTTGAAGAAGTCCGCCGCGCTATGAGGTCTGTGGTTACAGAGGGAACAGTTCAGCATCCGTTAAACATAAAAACGGTTCAGATTGCCGGCAAAACAGGGACAGGAGAAGTCGGCTTATCGGATCGATGGCATTCGTGGTTTGCCGCCTACGCCCCTTACGACAACAGAAATGATGAAAACGCTATAGCTGTTGCCGTTATTGTGGAAGCGGCAAATAAATGGGAATGGTGGGCTCCTTACGCGTCCGCGCTTATTTTTCAAGGATATTTTGCAAACCAAACATACGAGGAAGCTGTGCGTTCTTTAGGCTTTCAATACTTAGCGCCGGTGCAAGGACGAAGGGAATAATTCCAATGAAGATAAGAGATATTTTAAAAATAGATTTTTTGTTATTGTTGTCCGCTCTTTCTATTTTGGTTTTTGGAATATTGTTTATTTATTCGTCGGGGATAACGTCCGAAGGGGTTCAGGTTTCAAACGAATATATAAAACAAATTGTTTGGGCGTCAGCCGGTCTTGTTATAGCTTTAGTTCTTGCTTTTTTTAATTATCGTTATTTTTATAATATTTCTTTTTATGTTTATCTTGGATCTTTGCTTCCGCTTTTATACACAATAGTTTTTGGAAATATGCGTTGGATTGGAATTGGCGGGTTTGGCGTTCAAATATCGGAATTTGTAAAAATTACCGTTATACTTCTTCTTGCCCGTTTTCTAGCCGATACAGACCGAGGCAAAGACGCGTTTTTCCGTTTTCTTGTTTCTTGCCTAATTGTTTTTGTCCCGATGGGTATAGTTTTGGTTCAGCCTGATCTTGGAACCTCTTTGGTGTATTTGGCGATTCTTCTGACGATGATTTTTACCGCGGGAATTGCTATGCGTTATGTGATGTTTATGGTTTGCTGCATTGCCTTTTCAGGCTTATTTTTAACGCTTCCTCTTTGGCAGACTCATATTTTACAAAAACAAATGCCTATTTTGTCGATTCTTACAAATCCCAAGATAATTATTATAGCCTCTCTTTTTTTGGTTTTTATAGCGGCAATCGCGCTTTTCGGCTATATGAAATTTAAAAGAAAATATTTTTATTGGATTGTTTATTCATCGGCAATAGCCATATTTTCGCTTTGTGTGTCATATGCCGCCCGCATAATATTAAAAAGTTATCAGATTATGCGCCTTATTGTTTTTTTGGATCCAAATGTCGATCCGCGCGGCGCGGGCTGGAATATTATTCAATCTGTTACGGCTATTGGAGCAGGCGGGATTACAGGCAGAGGTTATTTGCAGGGGACGCAAAGCCATTACCGTTTTTTGCCGGAGCAAAGCACCGATTTTATTTTTTCTATTTTTTCCGAAGAAGCCGGTTTTTTTGGAGGGCTTGTAGTTTTTGCTTTGTTTTTTATCATTGTTATGCGTCTAATAGCTACAATGAAAACAACGGCAGACCCGTTTGCCAAATATGTCTGCGCGGGGCTTGCGGGAATGTATAGTTTCCATTTTATTGTTAATGTAGGAATGACAATGGGCATTATGCCGATAACAGGTATTCCGTTAATTTTCATGTCTTATGGCGGTTCGTCTGTTTTTACAGGCATGACAGGTATCGGGCTTGCTTTGAGTATTTATGTAAGAAGGTATAATCGTACATGACAGAAAGATACATTGATGTACTTACTGAGTTAGGCGGAAATCTTTTAGATATAGAAAAGCCCGCGCGTTATGCAGGCGGCGAGTACGGCGGACTTACACGCAAATCTATTAAAGAGATTAATCTTCACACTTTAATTGCTTTTCCCGATCTTTACGAAATAGGCATGGGAAATCAAGCGTTAAAAATAATATACAACCGCATGAATAATATCCCCGGTGTGTTATGCGATTTTGCCTTTGCTCCCGCTCCCGATTTTGAAAAACTGTTACGCGAAAAAAAAATTCCGCTTTACGGGCTTGGAACAGGCATAAGCCTTGGCTCTCTTGATCTATTAATGTTTACTTTAGGTTATGAGCTGGGTTTAAGCGGCGTGCTTTCTATGCTTAGCTCTTCTTTTATTCCTCTGCGCTGTGCGGACAGAAATGAAAACCACCCGATTATAATTGCGGGCGGTCCCGCCGTTTCAAACCCTTACCCGTATTCTCTTTTTATCGATGCTTTCTGGATCGGCGAAGCTGAGGCCGGCTTTTTTGATCTTGCGGCGGAACTGGAGCAGATAAAGAGAGAAGGGCAGAGCGGCGGCGCGGCTCCTGCCGAGATAAAAGCCGCGCTTTTGGAAAAAATCGCGGCGCATCCGAATGTGTGGGTAAAAGGAAAAAAAACCGCGCGCCGCGCAATTTTCGCAGGCTTCTCTAATACCGAAAAAACCGTGCCGCCAGTGTTCCCGATTCCAAGCATGAAAATAATACAGAACCACGCCAGTGTTGAAATAATGCGCGGCTGTCCCAACGGCTGCCGTTTTTGCCACGCCGGTTATTTGTACAGACCAATGCGGCAAAAAAGACTGCCGCAAATAGTGTCGCAGGTAAACGAATTTGTAACAAAGGGCGGCTGGCAGGAAATCAGTCTTTCATCGCTTTCGTCAGGCGATTATAACGGCATAGAAGAACTTATTGATACGCTCAACGCCCGCTACAAAGATACGCACGTTTCGTTCCAACTGCCGTCGCTAAAAGTTTCAACTTTCGCGCTTTCGATCCTTGAAAAAATATCGGTAACAAGAAAAAGCGGAATTACGTTCGCCGTAGAAACGCCGCAGGATATGTGGCAAATGGCTATAAATAAAGAAGTTACAAGAGAATCTGTTATTTCCATTTTAGACGAAGCGAAAAAGCGCGGCTGGAAAAGCGCGAAGTTTTATTTTATGATAGGACTTCCAAAGCCTCAAATTGAAAAAGATAACGCTGAGGCAGCTAACGCGATTATCGGCGAGGAAGAGGAAATAGTCACATTTATTGATTACATAGCCCGCAGGACGCGGATGCGTTTTAATATCAATGTGGGGATATTTATTCCAAAGCCGCACACTCCGTATCAATACGCGCCGCAGATTTCAACCGAAGAAGCCTTGAAAAAAATGGATTATATCCGCTTTAAGTTAAAACCTTTGGGACACAAAGTAAGCGTATCAGACACGATGATTTCCTGCGTTGAAGGGGTTTTAAGCAGGGGAGACGAGCGGGCAGGGGAGCTGGTTGAACACGCTTTCCTCGCCGGAAGCAGGCTTGAAGCGTGGGACGAATACATCAACAAAGAAAAATGGCAGCAGTTACTGGAAGAAAATTCAGACCTTGTTAAAACATTTTTAAGCGGAAAATCAAATTGCTGGCAGGGAATCGATTCCTGCGTTTCCGCCGATTTTATCGCCCAAGAAAAACAAAAATCAGATAACGCAAAGCGGACTTTATCCTGCAAAGAAGAATGTACCTTTTGCGGCGTATGCGGTAAAGACATAAAAATAACAGAAAACACAAAAATCGCCATTGACGAAAAAAAAGACGATGGTATCGTTAAAAATACTGATACCATCGAAAAAAACAGCGGAAAAAACACAAATTTTAACGCTGTTAACCTTATTAAAAACAAGGTTAACGAAAAAGGTCCTCCTCCAAATATTTACAGGATATTATTCAGTTTCAGTAAACTTGGAAAAGCTGTTTTTCACGGACATCTAAGCCTTATAGAGATTTTTTCTTTCTCAATGCGGCGCGCGGGAATTCCGGTTATGTACACACAAGGTTTTAACCCATTGGCAAAAATTGAATTTGCGTCTCCAGTGTCTATAGGCATAAGCGCAAACGCCGAAATCGCCTGCGCCGACTTTCTTGAATATTTTCCCGCCGACAAGTTCAAGGAAACTTTAAATACTCATTTTCCGCAGGGTTTCCGCGTAGAAAACGCGATGAATTTCTATATACCGGGCGGAACAAAAAAGCATTCATTGGCATCGCTTTTGTGGGGCTATGAATACGCCGCGCAAGAAGATTTTCCGGCTAATACGGCGGACTATGTAATGGCGGCGGAAGAAAAAAAATACAGACAAGAAAGGCTTGGAACAGAGCAAAAATCCGCCGTCTTTTCTTTAAGACGTTCTTCCGTACTTGCGAAAAACATTGTAAACAAAGAAGGCGAATATATATCTTATTTTGAAGCGTATAGGTTTCTTTATAATTAGGCTCCGTTATTATTGGGATTTTTAAGCAAGTTTTCACAGTGGTAAATTGCCTTGTCTATACATTCATAAAAATAATCAATTGCTTGTAGTCGAGATTCCCTTTCGCTAGCATCCTGTAGTCTTTTTACTTTTTGATGATATTTATATACTTCATTTTTTAGTAAAGACAAATCGCTTTGTAATCCAATGATGGGGTTTATTCCAATACTATTGGATATTTTTTTTACTGAAATAT
>QMCD01002455.1_pt1 | contig 14409 bp, 7 predicted proteins | sample 1821841 | NCBI WGS metagenome assembly QMCD01 (sample SAMN01991225, study PRJNA193472) | Termite gut metagenome, whole genome shotgun sequencing project. | isolation source: worker | host: Macrotermes natalensis | reverse complement strand
CGGAGTTGGACATCAACCAGATATATCCGTCGGCACGATCTTCGGCAATGCCGAAAAAGATCTTTTCCGAAGATTTTTTTTCCTTGTTAAAGATAGGGAACGGCCGGTATGTTATTTCGGAACCGTTACCGGAATCAATGAGAAAAACACCATCATCCCAAGTACATAGCCAGTATTGCCCCCGGCTATCCTTATGTATCTGAAACGGGTTGTTTTTGTTACCGATCCGGGGCATCCGGATAAAACGGTCGTTTTCGCTGTCGTATTTGAATAATCCTTCCCTCCACATCATGACCCATAGGCCGCCTTCGGAGTCTTCATAAAAAGAATTAACACTGGTCACCGGCAGTTGGTGGTCGTATTGTTTTCTGAAAGAAAAATCGACATTAAAACAATATACCGTGCCGGTAGTTCCTACCCATATATAACCGTCTTCCGTTATTTTTATTGATTTTATTTCTTTATTCTGCAGGATGGAATCTCCGAAAGCGGTTATGTTATACGTCTTTTTGTTTAATATATTTATGCCGTTTTTCGTGCCTATGAACAGGTGATTATTTTTATCTTCCGCCAGGCACGTGATTTCATTATTGGTCAGCAGATCCGGATTATTTATGTCGGACCTGAAAACAAGGAGCCGGTATGCATCATACCGGCACAGGCCATCCGGAGTGCCCAACCATAAGAAGCCTTCATAGTCCTGAAAGATACGCGTCACCGTATTGGAAGGAAGTTGTTCCATTAAAGGGAACGGGTCGACAGAAATACGGTTTCCTTTAACAGAGGGATTCAAAACCAACCAAAGCAAAAATATATATATGATTTTTATGTTCATGGCTACCGGCACGTCCTTAATTTTTATACAAAAATAGGTCAATTGCCGAAATTACACAATATCGTTGTGTTTTTAGGATGGGGATGATTGTTTTTTGAACCTGTATGATTTATTTTTAAACCTGTTTGTGCGAATGAAAAGCTATATCCGGTTTTTTCTTGCCCTATTTAGAATCAAATTTTAACACGTTTAACATTAAAATCATACAATTTTGCGTATTCGTTGGGAATTCCTATTAACTAAATTGACAATTTTAATTATGAACGTGAAGAACATGAAAAAGGATTATTTAAAGAAAAGAAAATGCAGCAAGTTTAACTCGGCGTTTTTTCTTATTGTATTTCTGCTGACAGGAATCAATGTATGGTCTCAAGACCGTAATCTTACAGGTACGGTCTTTGATGCGCAGACAAACGAGCCGCTCACGGGAGTGAGCATCGCCGTAAAAGGTACTACAACCGGCACTGTTACGGATATTGACGGCGCATTCGGTATAAATGCGGAACCGGGGTCTGTTATCGTAGTTTCTTATATCGGTTATTCCGGCCAGGAAATTGTAATTACCAATCAGCGGAACTTACGGATTCTGCTTGATGAAGATACGCAATTACTGGAAGAAGTTGTTGTGGTCGGTTTTGCCACACAAAAGAAGGTAAACCTGACTGGTTCCGTTGGGATTGCCACGGCAAAAGACATTGAGTCGCGTCCTGTAACAAACGCGACACAGGCTTTACAAGGATTGGTTCCCGGCCTCCAGATCTCAACGAATACCGGCGAAATGGATAAGGATATGAGTATCAATATCCGTGGGAAAGGTACCGTGGGGGAAGGTTCGAGCGGCAACCCACTGATTCTGATCGACGGAATGGAAGGTGACATCAACACCATCAATCCGCAGGATATTGAAAATATTTCCGTATTAAAAGATGCGGCCGCCTCTTCTATATATGGTTCTCGCGCGCCTTTCGGCGTTATCCTTGTAACGACTAAAAAAGGATCATCCGGAAAAGCCCGGATAAATTACAATAACAGTTTCCGCGTCAGTAGCCCGATCAATATGCCGGAAATGATGGATTCGTATACGTTTGCCAATTATTTCAATGCAGCGGCGATAAATTCAGGTTGGGGCGCCGTATTTACCAATGAAACGATGCAGCAAATGTTGGATTTTCAGGCTGCCGGCAGAACAAGTACAGGCGGATTGCTAACCGATGGGGATGTTTGGGGGAAACCGGCCGGCGACCCGTTTACGACAGCATACGCCAATACGGACTGGTATGATGAAATTTACAGGGATAACAATTTCTCACAGGAGCATAATATGAGTATAAACGGCGGAAGCGAGGAAATAACGTATTATGCATCATTGGGATATCTGGATCAGAACGGGTTGTTGCGACATGGGGAAGACGGATTGAAACGTTACAACGTGAGCGCTAAAATGAATGCGGAAATAACTTCGTGGTTAGACTTTAGTTACAGTATGCGTTTTGTTCGCACGGACAACTGGCGTCCGACCAGATTCGGCGGGGGACTTTATGAGAAAATAGGACGCCAGACCTGGCCGAACCTGCCTGTTTATGACGAAAACGGGTATTATCATAACAGTAATGCCGATACCCCGGCCATGCAGTTGGCATTAGGCGGTAAACGTGAGGTACAATCCGACAGGATGGCGCATCAGGGAGCATTTGTACTGGAACCGATCAAAAACTGGTTTACCCATGTCGAATTTAATTACAGCACGAATACCCGGAATGTACGTGAAACTTCCACTCCTTTATATAATCATGATGTGAAAGGAAATATCGTAGATGAAAAAAAAACATCCAGCCTTTATCAGGACAATAGAAAGGAAAACTATTTGAATTTGAATATTTATTCGGATTATAGTTTTTCATTGAATGACGCCCATCATTTTAAAGCGATGGCCGGATTTCAGGCGGAGGAAATGAAACAGTCGTTTTTCACGGCAAAGGCTTATGGCCTCTTACTGGAAGATCTGCCGGAATTAAACCTGACAAACAGCCTGGACGGGGCAGGAAACCAGCGAATTCCGGAAGTCAGCGGATATCGTAACGAATGGGCGACGGCCGGCTTTTTCGGACGTATAAATTATGACTATAAGGGTAAGTATCTGGCGGAAGTAAACATGCGTTATGATGGGACGTCGCGCTTCCGGAGAGGCAACCGGTGGGAATTATACCCTTCGTTTTCACTTGGTTGGAACATGGCCCGTGAGGACTTTTGGCAACCGATAGAGTCTGTCGTGAATACATTGAAGATACGCGGTTCTTACGGCGAATTGGGAAATCAGAATACGACGGGATGGTATCCGACTTATCGCGTGATGGAGTTGAAATCCGCCGATAATGCGGGAACCTGGTTACAAGGCGGCGTTTTTCCGAATACAGCCAGAATCGGAGATTTGATCAGTACGGTATTAACCTGGGAAACCGTGCGTTCATGGAACATAGGGCTGGATGTAGGTATGTTAAAAAATCGTCTGACAGGCTCGTTTGACCTATATACCCGTTATACGGATAACATGGTTGGCCCGGCTCCGCAGCTTCCGAATGTGTTGGGTATTACGGCTCCTAAAACAAATAACTGCGACCTGAAAACGGTCGGCTGGGAGCTGGAATTAGCCTGGAATGACCGACTGAAAAACGGTTTGGGATACGGAGTTAAGTTCTTATTATCCGATGCGCAGACTACAATCGAAAGTTACCCGAGTAATACGACCCATTCGATTGATACCTATTATGCCGGAGGTAAACTCGGAGACATCTGGGGATATGAAACCATCGGTATAGCGAAAACTCAGGAAGAAATGAATGCCCATCTGGAAAAAGTCGGAGGGCAACCATTCGGGTCCGAATGGAATGCAGGAGATATTATGTATGCAGACCAGGACGGGGTGGCAGGTATTACCGAAGGAGCAAAAACCCTCGAAGACCACGGAGACCTGAAAGTTATCGGAAATACCACCCCGCGTTATCATTTTGGGTTTGACCTTTCGGCCGACTGGAAAGGATTTGACCTCCGCGCGTTTTTTCAGGGTGTCATGAAACGTGATATATGGAACCGGACGAATATGTTCTGGGGAGTGATTAACAATCAATGGTGGTCCGCCGGCTTAAAAGAACACGGCGATTATTTCCGCGCCGAAGCGACCGGATTAAATAGCGAAATAGCCGCAAATACGAACGCTTATTATCCGCGTCCGTTATTCAGTTCGGATAAGAATCAGCGAACGCAGACACGCTATCTTCAGGATGCATATATTCGCCTGAAGAATTTACAGTTTGGTTATACATTGCCTTCATCCCTGACAAAGAAAATTTCAGTAGACAGATGCCGTATTTTTGTTTCGGGAGAAAATCTGTGGACGGGAACCTCCTTATCTAAATTGTTTGATCCGGAAACCGTGGATGGCGGTAATACGGATAATAATGCAAATGTTGCAATCAGAAATGGCGGTAATGCGTATCCGCTTTCAAGAACATGGTCGTTCGGTATTAGTGTAACACTTTAATTTATCAAAATCGTATGAAAACAAATAATAAAACAATAATAAAACTATTGCTGGCCGTAGCGCTGACAGGCGGTTTTCTATCTTGTGACGATTACTTAGACAGGGAGCCGATGTCGCAAATATCACCGGAACTTTATTTCAATGATGCCTCTCAGTTGGAATATTATGTAAATAAGCTGTACGCAGATATATTGCCGTCACATTCAAACTGGAGTTACGGTATTTTCGGCGATGATAACAATACGGATAATCAGATCGGCGTGACGGCTCACGATCGCTATACGACAGATCGCTGGAGAGTACCGCATACCGACGTAAGCAATGATAATTACTGGAAGTTCGAATTGATCTACCGTTGCAATTACTTCTTTTCCCAGGCGCTTCCCAAATACGGAGATCCTATAGACGGTTCGGCCAATACGATCGGGGGAGATCTGGCAAGTATCAAACATTCTATCGGCGAAATGTACTTTCTGCGCGCCAGTGAATATTTCAAAAAACTTCAGTTGTTCGGTGATTTTCCTATCATCACGGAGCCGTTGGCGGACGATATGGAAACACTTCGCGAAGCAAGCAAACGCAGTCCGCGTAATGAAGTGGCCCGTCTTATCCTTGAAGATCTGGATAAGGCATATACCCTGATGTCGGCGAAAACAGTGGCTACTACGCGCGTCAACAAGGATGCCGCTATGCTGCTTAAATCGCGTGTCGCGTTATTTGAAGGGACCTGGCTGAAATATTTCAAAGGAACGGCCTTTGTACCGAACGGTTCCGAATGGCCCGGGGCTTCGAAAGATTATAATTCCGGTTATCAGTTTCCGGGCGGAAGCATAGACAGCGAGATAAGTTATTTTTTGGAACAGGCGATGGATGCGTCTAAAACAATAGCGGAAGCGTACAAAAGCAGTTTGGCCGTAAACACGGGTGTGTTGCAACAATCGGCGGATGATCCGGCGAATCCGTATTATGATATGTTCGCGCAGGAAGATTTGTCGGGCGTAAGCGAAGTTTTATTATGGCGGCAGTATGCACGCGGATTGTCAACGCACAATGTTAATTCGGCAGCCGGCCGGGGGAATTACCGTATCGGCATTACACGCGGATTCGTGAACAACTTCCTGATGGCAGACGGAACGCCGGTATATACGCATGGAACCTATGCGGACGGAGACGGCTATTACAAAGGCGATAAAGCAATTGCAGACGTTCGCGTCAATCGTGACTCGCGTCTGGCGATTTTCCTGAAAGAACCCGGACAGAAAAATATTTTGTTTGAAGTAGGACATTCGGAAGGTTCGGAAGCCGTACAGGAAGAACCTTATCCTTCCATTACGTTGGGCGACGGAGAACGCGGGTACGCTACCGGATATGCATTGCGCAAAGGCGGTTCTTTCAATCAGAAATATTATCCCAATGGCGGCGGCTATACGGCGGCTGTCAGCTATCGCGCCACAGAAGCTTTACTCAATTATATGGAAGCCGGTTATGAGAAAAACGGAACATTGGATGCTACGGCCCGCGAATACTGGACAATTATCCGTAGCCGTTCCCATGTCGATACGGATTTTGATAAGACCATCAATGCGACGGATATGAGTAAAGAAGCTGAAAATGATTGGGGAGCCTATTCTGCGGGGACAATACTGTCAGATAAGGTGCTGTATAACATCCGTCGTGAACGTCGTTGTGAATTTATAGCGGAAGGTTTACGCTATATGGACCTTCGCCGCTGGCGTTCTATGGATCAACTGATCAATGCTCCGTACCATGCGGAAGGATTCCATTTGTGGAATACGGAGATGGAAGGCTGGTATGTGAATGAAGATGGAAAATCTATCCTGGTTGCGGATAATACGAATAATGCAAACGTATCTTCCAAAGATAAAAGCGAATACCTGCGTCCTCACGAACGTTACAGCGGACAAGCCGGGTATAATGGTCTGACCTGGCGAATGGCGCATTACCTCCGGCCGGTTATGGTGCAACAATTTCAGGTGACGGCTACCGGCGGAGCCGATGTTTCTACTTCTCCGCTCTACCAGAATCCGTACTGGCCTACGGTTGCGGACCAGACCGCCGAAAAGTAAAGTAAAACCGGATTGATCAAACACAGAATTGTCTGCAAGGTAATTTTTTATCAGTGGCATTCTGTGTTTTTTTTAACTGATAAAAATGATATATTTGCATGTTATATGCGATAGAAGGATCAGAAAGAAATATTTTAAACTAAATAAAAATGAAAAAAGTATTTGCCGAAATCGTTAATTGTTTCGTTTTTACGATTGTAGTTGTTCTGCTGACATCCTGTAAATCCGGAAAAGAAGGAAAGGATGAAAAACCTGAATATAAACTGGTATGGAGCGACGAGTTTACTAATACGGGCGCTCCGGATTCCGCATACTGGAATTTTGAGAAGGGATTTGTCCGTAATCAGGAACATCAGTGGTATCAGGAAGAGAATGCGTTCTGTCAGGATGGTTTGCTGATCATAGAAGCGCGTGTTGACAACCGGGAAAATCCGCTTTACCGGGAGGGCGATGATCAATGGAGGCATTCCCGTAAAAAAATCGAATATACGTCGTCTTCCGTAAATACGGCCCGGAAATTTGAGTTTCAATACGGGCGGGTGGAAGTGAAAGCGCGCATACCCGTTGGAGGAGGCTCCTGGCCCGCTATATGGACATTGGGCAGGAGTATGCAGTGGCCTTCAAACGGAGAAATTGATATCATGGAATATTATCGTATCAAAGGCGTTCCCCATATACTGGCTAATGCTGCATGGGGTACGGAACAGCAACATCATGCCAAGTGGAATACCAAGACAATTCCGTTCTCCTATTTTACGGGAAAAGATCCGGATTGGGCGGATCAATTCCATGTATGGCGTATGGATTGGGATGAGACAGCTATCAAACTATACCTGGACGATGAATTATTGAACAATATTCCTTTGGATTCTACGATAAATGGTTCTTTAGGAGAGTTTAAGAACCCGTTTAAACAGCCTCATTATTTGCTTCTGAATCTTGCTATCGGAGGGACAAACGGCGGCGAACCGGATCCGGATGCTTTTCCCATGAGGTATGAAATCGATTATGTACGCGTTTATCAGAAAGAGAAAGACAGTTTCCAACCGGGAGAGATATGGCCGGATAACCGGGGCATGCATATCAATGCGCACGGAGGAGGCATTTTATTGCATGAAGGTACATATTACTGGTTCGGAGAACATAAGGGAAGAAACTCAAACAGCGCGTTTGTCGGCGTGACCTGTTATTCGTCGGACGATTTGTATAATTGGAAATACGAGGGGGTAGCCTTGCCTGTTGACGAAAATTCGGAAAGTCCGATTACGAAAGGTTGCGTATTGGAACGCCCGAAAGTAATATACAACCGGAAAACGAATCAATTCGTGATGTATTTTCACCTGGAGCTGAAAGGCAAGGGATATGAAGCGGCGCAGGCGGGAGTAGCCGTCAGCGATCATCCTGCCGGGCCGTATAGGCTTGTGCGGAATGGACGGGTTAATCCGGGGGTATGGCCGTTGAATATGACGGACGAGCAAAAAAACGCAACCGCAAAACTTTCCGATTTTGCGGAATGGTGGACGCCTGAATGGCGGTCGGCAGTGAATGACGGACTTTTTGTGCGCAGGGATCTGGAAGGGGGACAGATGTCCCGTGATATGACGCTGTATGTCGACGATGACGGAAAGGGGTATCATATCTATTCTTCGGAAGAGAACCTTACGCTCCAGATTGCGGAGTTAACGGATGATTACCTGAACCATAGCGGGCGTTATATACGTGTCGAGCCGGGTGGCCATAACGAGGCGCCGGCTATTTTCAAAAAAGACGGAAAATATTTTATGATCACTTCCGGGTGTACAGGCTGGGCGCCCAATGCGGCCCGCCTCCTGATTGCGGATGAACTGATGGGCGAATGGCAACTATACCCCAATCCTTGCCGGGGAGAAGGAGAGGAATTGACGTTTCACTCCCAGAGTACTTATATCTTGCCGGCGCCGGGGAAAAAGGATACTTTTATCTTCATGGCTGACCGGTGGACCCCGAAAGACCCGATCAACGGACGGTACGTATGGCTTCCGATCCAATTCGAAAACGGTTTGCCGGTGCTGAGGTGGGTTGATGAATGGAGGCTTAATTAATTGAAATACAAATGAAGAAATATATTCTATGTGGGATCGCTTCTATGCTGGCGATCGCCGTATATGGGCAGACGGCGAAACCGGAATGGCAGGATCCTGCGGTTTATGCGGTTAACAAAGAACCGGCCCGCGCCACTTCGCTTCCTTATCCGACACAAGCGTTGGCTATGGAAGATAATTATCCGGCTTCACCTTACTACCTGTTGATCAGTGGATTATGGAAATTCAACTAGGTTTCCCGGATTGCCGACGCCCCCCGGGATTTTTACCGCGAAGACTATGATGTGAGCGATTGGGCGGATATGCCTGTGCCGAGAAACTGGGAATTTAACGGTTTCGGCATACCGGTATATGTGGCCAGTAACTTCGGTTTCCGGGCTCCTCACTTTGAAATTGACCCTGAAGATTCGCCGGTAGGCTCTTATCGCCATACGTTCGATATTCCGGACGAATGGGACGGACGTCGTGTCTTCCTTCATTTTGAAGGAGGAACCACCGCCATGTATGTCTGGATTAACGGACAAAAGGCGGGCTATACCGAAAATGCCAAATCGCCGGCGGAATTTGATATTACACCCTATATTCGCCGGGGACGGAATACCATCGCCTGTCAGGTTTATAAATACGCCGACGCTTCTTATCTGGAAGACCAGGACTTCTGGCGGCTGGGCGGGATCAATCGTGACGTATACCTTTACAGTACGGCTCAGACCCGTATCTACGATTATTTTTCGCATGCCGACCTGGATAAAGATTATCGTCACGGGATTTTTTCTGCCGGTGTAGTGCTCAAAAACTATAAGGATTCGGACGAACAACAAAGCGTCGCCATAGATATTATTGATAACAATGGAAAAAAAGTATTGAGCAAAACGCAAAAGGTCAACATCCCTGCCGGAGATACAACCGGCGTTTCCGTATCGGGAAGAGTGACGTCTCCACTCAAATGGACGGCTGAAACGCCCAACCTTTATACCCTGCTTATTACGTTGAAAGACGGTAATGGACAGGTGGTGGAAGCGACTTCACATAAAATCGGATTCCGTAAGATCGAAATAAAAGACGCCCGGGTTTTTCTCAACGGTAAAAAAATCTGGTTCAAAGGCGTAAACCTGCATGAGTTCAATACAAAAACCGGAGCCGTAGTTACCGAAACGGAGATGATGCGTAATATACAATTGATGAAAGAGTTGAACATCAATGCGGTGCGCACCTCGCATTATCCGCAGAAACCGCTATGGTATAAATTATGTGACAAATACGGCATTTATCTGATAGATGAAGCGAATCTCGAATCGCACGGCGTACGCCATCTGGGGGCAGGTATGATTTCCAATCTCCCCGAGTGGCGGGAAGCGCATATCGAACGCATTGTGAGCGTGGTAGAGAGAGATAAAAACCACCCGTCGGTGCTGATGTGGTCGCTGGGAAACGAATCCGGTAACGGCGAGGCTTTTCATGTCAATTATGAATGGGCAAAACAACGTGATAAGAGCCGTCCCACGGTATATGAACCTGCCCGGAACGCATCAAACAGCGATGTGACTTTCCCTATGTATCCAAGCTATGAATCTATGTTGCGCGATGCCGCGCAGGAACTTCCCCGCCCTTATATTATGTGCGAATATGCCCATGCGATGGGCAACAGTATGGGAAATATGCAGGAATACTGGGATGTAATGCGGAGCAGTAAGAACATGCAGGGCGGTTTTATCTGGGAATGGTATAACCATGGTTTTACCGCGCACGATGAACAGGGACGTTTTTACTGGGCGTATGGTGGTGATCTGGGTAGCTATATGAAGATGAATAGTGATAATTTCTGTATGGACGGCATTATCAGTCCCGATCAGCAGTATGTGCCTCATACCTATGTCGTGAAACAGGTTTATCAGAATATATGGGCGGAAGCAACCAACCCTTCCACCGGCGTACTGACCCTTGTCAATGATTTTGTATATACGGACATTACTCCGGAGAATTACGAATTCAAATGGGTGTTGCTGAAAAACGGCGAACCGGCAGGAGAGGGGACGTTTCATACCACTGTTCCGGCCGCGTCCCGGAAAAATGTAAAGATAGCCCTTCCGGCCATTACCCCCGGCCCCGGTACGGAATATTATCTGAATGTATTTGCTTATACGAAACAGGCCGGCGAATTTATTCCGGCCGGCTTTGAATGTGCAAAAAGCGAGATCGCTTTTCCGGACAACGATTATTTTGCTGCCGGCCGCACAACGGGCGATATGGCATTGCATATTGAAAAAAATGAAGATAAAATTGTAGTTACGGCAGGTAATGTGATATATACTGCTTTTACGGGAGCGCCTGCTGCTGCGCCTGACAGGCCCGCCGTTACTGCAACCACCGGAGCCGGGGCTGCCGAAGCTGCCGGTGCAACTTCATGGTTCAGAAGGGCGCGTGGCCCCGGTTTCACCATGACCCGCGATGGAGATCCGGTGTTCGGAATGATGCCGTCGCTGAACTTCTGGCGTGCACCGAACGATAATGACTTCGGTTCGGGCGACCACACGGCTATGCGGTTGTGGGAAGTAGCCGGACGTAATCCGGTACTGACATACAAGGGTTTTACGGAAAGTAACGGGATCATTTCGTTTGACTATGAAGCCAAGCTTCGCGGCATTGAAGCGAAAGTCGATCTGACCTATACGGTAAACGCAGATGGGAGCCTTACCATCTCGGCCGGATACAATGCGTTGAGCGACGACCTGCCTGAAATCATGCGATTCGGAATGATGATGACGCTTTCCGGATCGTACGACAATTTTACCTGGTACGGCCGGGGGCCGCACGAGAACTATGTTGATCGCAATACGGATGCTTTCCTTGGGATTTGGGAAGGAAAGGTAAAAGACCAGGCATTCCCTTACTACCGCCCGCAGGAAACGGGCAACAAGACCGACGTGCGCTGGTTGACGCTGAAAAACGAAGAAGGAAAAGGGATCATGATCTGCGGCATGCAACCCCTGTCGGTGAGCGCAACCAATAACCGGCCCGAGGATCTTGATCCGGGTACGACCAAAAAGCAGCAACATGCTTCGGATATAAAACCCCGCCATGAGGTAGTACTCTGCGTAGACCTGTTTCAGCGGGGGGTAGGCGGTCTGCATTCATGGGGCGCCAAACCGTTAGACAAATACAGGTATCATGGAAAAGAGTATCGGTATACCTATACGATCCGGGTGTTGGAGTAAAAATGCGAATCGGAGAAAATTTTAACTATCAAATAAATCAGCATGAAGAATTATTTTTTGACAAGAAGTGAAAAAACGTTGATGATCGTTTTACTAAGCTGGATATTGTTTCCGGCCTACGGACAGGTTTCTTTCGGGAAACCGGAAAAAATAAATGAGGGATGGTTATTTAACCTGGGAGATACGGAAGATTTCAGGACAGCCGACCGGAAACGTTGGCAGAAAATAAACCTGCCTCATGATTGGAGTGTAAAGGGGCAGTTAAGTCCGACATTGGCAAGTTGTACCGGATATTTGCCCGGTGGAACAGGCTGGTATCACAAAACAATCGAAATACCCGAATCAAAAAAGGGAGAAAAGGTATACCTTTATTTTGAAGGCGTATATAACCGTAGTGAAGTATTTGTAAACGGCCAGTCACTGGGTATACGTCCGAACGGATATATTTCGTTTATGTATGATGTAACTCCCTATGTCGGGTATGGGCGGGAAAATACAATAGATGTGAAAGTGGATCACAGTCAGTCGGCCGATTCACGCTGGTATACCGGATCCGGAATTTATCGCAACGTATGGTTGGTATATGCCAATCCGATACATATCAGCCGGTGGGGCGTCTATGCTTATCCGGAAGTGAGCAAGAATAAAGGAACATTGCACATAGAGGTAGAGATTGACAATACATCCGGGGAAAGCGGCAACCTTACCGTCGTCAACGAACTATGGTCGCCGGACGGCAAGGCGGTTGGTAAAAGCAGTAAAAAGATTACGGTAACCCCGGAAAGCCAAAGTAAAATAACAACATCCGTAAATGTCGGCAATCCGGCTCTCTGGTCACTTGATCATCCGGTATTGTACAAGCTGAAAACAACCGTATTAAAAGATGGGAAAGAGATTGATGCCACCGTTACAACGACCGGTTTCCGTTCTTTTACATTTGACCCGGATAAAGGTTTTGCGCTTAACGGCCGGTGGATGAAGGTGAAAGGCGTGTGTATTCATCACGATGCAGGCGTATTAGGTTCGGCCGTTCCGCACGATGTATGGAAAAGACGTATACAAGCCCTTAAGCGTATCGGCTGTAATGCCATACGTACCAGTCATAATCCGCAGGCTCCCGATCTGTATGATATATGCGATGAACTGGGAATGCTCGTCCTGAATGAAGCGTATGACGAATGGGAATATCCGAAACGTAAATGGTTGGAGGGATGGAACGTCGGGACACCCGGTTTCCAGGGATCATACGATTTTTTTGAAGATTGGGGAGAAAAGGATATGGCTGATTTGGTGTGCAGGGATCGCAACCATGTTTCGGTATTTGCCTGGAGCATAGGGAATGAAGTGGATTACCCGAATGACCCTTATTCGCATCCGGTGCTTGACGGCGGTGGAAATACCGGCTTTACCCAACCGATTTTCGGCGGGTATAAAAAGGACGCTCCTGATGCCATGAGGCTGGGAAACATAGCTAAGAGACTTGTCGCGACAGTGAAAAAATATGATAAATCGCGCCCTGTTACGGCCGGACTTGCAGGGGTTGCTATGTCAAATGAAACGGAATATCCGGGAGCGCTTGATATAACCGGTTATAATTATACGGAAAGCATGTATGATTCCGATCATAAAAAATATCCGGGCCGTGTAATCTACGGAAGTGAGAACCGTCACGAACTAAGTGCCTGGAAAGCGGCAAGGGATAAAGAATTTATTTTCGGCCAGTTTTTATGGACAGGAATTGACTATCTGGGCGAATCGGGTCGTTGGCCTTCGCGTGGTTTCTATTCGGGATTGCTCGATTTCGGCGGATTTATAAAACCGAGAGGCTATTTCCGCCAGTCATTGTGGTCGGACAAGCCGATGGCGTATCTGGGTACATATCCGACTCCGGGCAAAGGTAGCCGCAGTCAGATGCAAGACGTATGGTCACAGCTTGATTCGGATAATGAAGGGAGAAACTATGAAGAAAAAGTTCCGTCAATGGACGCATGGCCTGTCTGGAATTATGAAAAAGGCCGGTCGATACGTGTTGTTTGCTACACCAATGCGGCGAAAGCGCAACTTACACTGAACGGAAAAAATATAGGGGAACCAAAGGAATATGACGATAACACAGGTATACTATTCTGGGACATTCCTTACGAAGAGGGCAAACTCGAAGTCATAGCCTTTGACAAAGATGATAAGGAAACGGCACGGTATGCCATACGGTCATCCGGACAACCCTATGCCCTGAAGATTGTATCCGCGGAAAAAGAAATAGATAAAAACGGACTGGCTCAGGTAGTGATACAGGTCGTAGACGAAAACGATGTTCCCGTGATGTTGTCGGATAATGAAGTGACCTGTCGCATAGCCGGCCCGGGAAGGCTAATGGGACTGGAAGCCAGTAATAACAGCGATATGAGTGATTATACGGATAATCGCCACCGTGTATTTAATGGCCGTATACTGGCCTATATCGAACCTGCGGGTGAAAATGGTGAAATCAAAATACGCTTCACCTCTCCGTGGCTTAAATCCGTAGAAACAAGTGTTTTCGTGAAATGAATTTTGAATAAAAACTTTCTACAAGACAAAATCAGTTAGGTTAAGTTAGCTTGAGTCCCGCATATGGGTAGTTACCTGTTCCAGTACCCGCGCCTGATAACTG
>QMCD01001440.1_pt1 | contig 14414 bp, 11 predicted proteins | sample 1821841 | NCBI WGS metagenome assembly QMCD01 (sample SAMN01991225, study PRJNA193472) | Termite gut metagenome, whole genome shotgun sequencing project. | isolation source: worker | host: Macrotermes natalensis | reverse complement strand
CTTGACCCACAGCTTAGAAGGCTGTTGCTCTATCCAACTGAGCTACCCGACCATCCTTATTTGAGTGTGCGAAGGTAAGAATATTTTAGGATTATTCCAAAAAATTATACAAGAAAATATGCAAGAATACGTTAAAATAATTTTTAAAACGGATACCCAATTGCAAAATGGAACGCTGTATCATCCGACCACTTAAAGGATCTAAACCGCCAATGTTTCCGGCCGTTTTTTGCAGGGTCGTATGCTTTAACTCCCGCGTCAAACCGGATAAGGAAATAGGTAAAGTCAAACCGGAGCCCCAATCCGTAAGCCAATGCTATCTGCTTGTAAAATTCATTGATTTTAAAATATCCGCCCGGTTGGGACTTATAATTTCTTATCGTCCAAATGTTTCCGCCATCCACGAATGCCGCTAATTCCATGACCCAAAAGAGCTTGGTACGATATTCAAGACTCATATTCAAATTAATATCTCCGGCTTGCTGTACAAAATCATTTAAATTTTGGAAGGCAAAATTACCAGGTCCCAACGTCCTGACCGCCCAGCCGCGAACACCATTGGCTCCTCCGCCAAAAAATCGTTTTTCAAAAGGGACAATCTGGGCATTTCCATAAGGAAAAACAATCCCGAATCCCAAATGATAAACAATACGGTTCTTTTTATCTATATACCGGTTGTATGAATAATCCAGTTCTCCTTTTATATACTGCGAAAACGGAATATTTCCGATTTCATAAAATCCGTTCTCATTCTTGTTCCGGCCGGAAAAATAACTGATGCCATAAAGCAGATTACCGGCACTTTCGACGGCAATACGATAATATGTTTTATTTAATCTCTGTACATTTGCCTGATTATCATACATGAGTGTAAACCGCGTATTCAAAATAAAGTGGTCGGAGTAGCTGTATCTCAAAACGGAATATTTGGGTGCGCTATATAATGAATCAAAAGAAGGAGCAGTCGTAATTTTCACGTAGTTTAAATCCAGAATATCAAACGTATAGCGATAATTACGCCGCATATTCCATATATACTTCATACCCATGGTTACAAGTGTCCGCTCAAACGTATTCGGACGAACCTGGTAATTGTAGGCAAGTTTAAATTCGGTTTGAGAGTTTATCCGCTGCTTAAACGGTTGAGAAAGAAACGGAAACATAAAACGCGGAAAATTCAAGCTTACTTCTCCGCCTATATCTCTGGTGTTCTTATGCAAAATATCGGCAATTCCCGAATACGCTTCCTGCGCATACCGGAATTTCACACTCAATAATTCGGATCCGTGGAAGATGTTTCTATGCTGATAACCGACATTGGTAGCAAAACCAAGATCACCCCATGAATTTGTACCCTCTAAATCTAATGAAAAGGATTGAAGCCTGGCAGGCGCAAGAATAATGGAGCAATCCAGCTGATTCGAGTCGTTTTTCAGGTCATTGAACAGTATGTTTGTGGAACGGACAACTCCCAGCGAGTTAAATCGCGCATAAGTCCTTTCTACTTGAAGCTCATCGTATTGCTGACCGGGGAAAATACGCAATTCATTCTCAATCAGTTTCGGCCGGATCAAAGGCCTCTTGCCTTCGAAAAAGATGGAGATTTCCGGCTTATGCTTAATTGTATCAAAAGGCATGAGAGATAAATTTACGTTCGACCGGCTGTTTTTCAGCGAGAAAACATTAATTTTCCGGATTGTATACCGCTCATGTTTCCCTTCCTCTACCGTTCCATCGGGATGCACACGCACAAAAGGCTTCAGATTCAACGTAATATCTACCTGATGATTGCGTAAAGAACTGTCTGCGGTGTAAGCAAGATATTCCTTACTGAAATAAAAATACCCTTGCCTTCTAAGCAGGAGAGTTATTCTCTCCCTCTCCTTATCTAATACATCCGTATCAAATAACATTTTCTCCGTCAATAGACTGTTTTTCAATCCGCTTTCTTGCAAGAAAGAGTCAATCGCACTGTCAACGGAAAAATTAAAGCGAATATTACGAATCCTGTACGGCTCGTTTGCAATTACGGTATAGACAACTTTTGCTTTTTTCTTCTTATATTCTACATCCGAAGTTACTTGTGCATTGACGTAGCCTTTTGTCTGCATATATTTTTGCAGCTCCTTTTCCGAACGGAAGGTTAAAAACGGATCATATACGACCGGTTGCTCTCCGATTCTTTGAAGCGTCCTGTTCAGCCATTTGGTCGAATCTCTTCCCGAAAGATTATAGAGCGATAAATATAAGCGATATAACCCAAAAACCTTAAAGTTAGGTTCTTGACGTAAAAATTGCGTCATTTCCTTTTCGTTTAGACTTTTCTCATCCGTTTTTATCTCGACCTTGTTCAACAGATGGTGTCCTTGCGGAACAAACTTGGTCGAAGAGCAGGACGATAAAACGACTGCCGCCAAAACAAAAAAAAGAACAGGAATGGAATATTTATCGAATCTCATTTTTACCATTTTCAGCATACGAAGATACAACGTAATATCCAATATTTTATTGGCAAAAATAATAATTTTACTTCTTTTTGCTAATTTTACCTGCTTGCACGTTTACGGGGGTGAAAAAAGAAAAATATTTTCCAAACAGCATGTCTCTATCCGCACACACCACACTGTCTAACTCGCAGTTTACTGAAAATACAAAATAAGAAGGAAAGTCAGTATTTCTCCGTTCGCAACAATGTTACTTCCCCTTTGCTGCGCTCAAAGACGAAAACTTTGTTAAAATCACTACGATAGAGGTGCCGAAGGGCTTCGCGGGCAGTCAACGGATTGTAGAAATCAGACATCAGGAAACTGTTTTGAATGATAATCAGCCAATATTCATCACAAATTGAATTATAAAAAGGCAACTTTTCGTTTTTTGCCACCAACCGCTGGTAAAGGCTGGCTATAGAAAGAGGCTTTACCTTTGTAGAAATACCGGCATACCACAAGCCATCTTCAAAACGTCCGGTTACGTTTTTAATACAAATGGATTCGATTTTTGAAGGAAGATTAAGGTACCCGTATTTGGAAGTCCGGTCAATCAGGTACTCAATGCCGGTTGATTCGGGGGTATTTTCCATTACAATCCGGGCTATTAATTCGACAAAACCTTGCTTCACCAGCATTTTAGACCGGTCTTGCCCCAATGCAAGAACAGATCCTATGTCATTTCTGAAATGAACATCTACGACCAGCTTCAAATGGCTTTGCGCCTCAAAAACAGCTTGCGCTTCCGACATTATTTCGTTCAAAAAATCTTCGTGGGCACGCAAATTAAACTCCTTGTCTTTCCGCTCATATTTTAACTCGGTCAATTCGATTCCCACAATACCGGCATCCGAGTACAGCAAAAAATCAGGCCGCTCCGACTTTTCCAACTTCCCCAACGGAAAAAGCGAATAGCTGGAACGAAAAAGCTGTATCACAGCCCATTCTCTCCGGTCCTTTTTCTCTTGGTTATGGTTAATTTCGGCGGACATATTATTTTTAGTTGCTTCTGATTACTTTTATATAATTTAATTTCAATATTTTACATTTCAAAATTCTATGTTATATTCAATATTTAAGGATATTTTACCGGATTTTTTATCAAGTCTTTTCACTTCTTCTCTCCATTACAACCAGCATCGAATAAACTCATCGAATCAGATTGGATTTATATTGATATGATTACAAATATAAATATTTTTTACTAATCTACTTGACTCTCTTATCAATAAACTTTATCGCTTTCCTGCTCATCTGCGGAAATTGAATGGCTTGAATGGTTTCCGGCGATTCAAAAACGATGGATGGGGCAACGCGGATTTTTGCACGAAACAAATCTTTAAGCTGTTTTTCAAGTTTTTCGCTTCCGGCTGTTGTTCCTACGCGAATCAGAATATCGTCCGTTCCGATTTCGTTGGTCGAAACTTCCATCACATAATTGACCACTCCATCGGCTTTATCCATTATATCATAAAGTGCAGACGGATAGAGAGTTGTTCCCTTATATTTAATCATTTGTCCTTTTCGTCCGACTACCGAACTAAGACGCATTGTGTGGCGTCCGCAAGCGCAGGGTACGGTGTAATGATAACAAATATCACCCGTCTTAAAACGTAATAACGGCATTCCTTCCACGCCTAAATGAGTTATGGTAACTTCGCCCGGATCGCCTGCAACTACCGGATTATCCTGGTCGTCCAAAAACTCAACAATCAATAGTTCAGCGGGAAAGTGTCCTCCCCTACCCGCTTCGCATTCCGAAAAAGCCGATTGCATTTCGGTAGATGCATACGTCATAAAAAGCTGTAATTCAGGCCACTTTTCATTTATTTTTTGACTTAACGTATTAAGTGAAAAGTCGTTATTTCGCAATGCTTCACCAATACAAATTGCCTTTTTCAAGGATGAATTGCGGTAATCAATGCCGTTTTTTTCAGCATAATCAATCAATTTCAAGAGAAATGACGGAACGACAATGCAGGCGGTTGGATTCATCCGTTGAATCGAGTCCCATTGCAATTCGGGGATACCGTTTCCCACGCGCACAATTCCGGCTCCAAGTTTCACAGCACCTAAAAAGTAAGCAAGGCCTGCCATAAAACGGCGGTCGATGGTAGTCATCAGCTGGATGGTATCTTTTTTTGTCAAGCCGGCATTCGTGAAAGTCAGGTATTCATTATACGCCAACCTGTCCAAATCTTTCCGCGTAAGGCCTACCGTTACCGGGTCGCCGAGCGTTCCGGAAGTTGTTACAATGTCAATTATCTCCTCTTTTGGCACGCAAAAAAAGTCGGAATTGTATGCTTGCAATTCCTTTTTCGTTGTTACCGGAATACGGCACAAATCCTCTTTCGTCCGGATATCCTCAAATCGCAGGTTGTGATTGGCGAACAAATTCCGGTAATAAATAGAATTTTCGTTTAAATACTGCATTTGTTTTTGCAGCAATTCGTTTTGCAACCGGTCAATCTCTTCGATTGGCTGATATTGAAATTCGATTTGTTTATTCATATTTTTTATTGTAAGTAACATCACCAAAATTAATTTATATTATATGTAATCAGTAAGTCTTTATTCATTTGAAAAATCGAATAGAGTTACCTGCGGTTAGAGACAATATGCCGGTAGAAACCAATATTTTCCATTCTCTCCTCGTCCTAACAGGGACGAAATACAGATAAATCCACGCTCCCATTCTTAAGGAATTTCCAAAGATAATGCTTTTCTCCGTTTAGCGCAAAGCTCCTTATGCCTTGTTAAAGAATCAAATGAATAATTCAATATAAAAATCCAAACAGCCAAAACGGGATTTCATTACGAAAGGCTGTTGTCAAGCCATTCTAAGGCAAGATCAGCGTTCTTTAAATTTTTGATTTGTTTAGTACTTTTATTTTTTTTCGCCAAATTCAATCTAAATCAAGTTGTTTCTTAAATTATTTTATATTAAAAAAACTAATTTTATAACATGGCTTTTTATTCTTACATTGTTCTAATAATTCCATACTTTTGTGAAATGAGGAAGTATAATTTTCTTGTTTGTTTATGGTTTAGATATTTCCAAATAACCTTATTATTTTAAATACATGGATCAACACACGCAATTTTCCTCAAAAGGAAGAAAGAAGAGCGGAATGCTCTTAACTTTCATGCTTTCCGGCTGCTTGATGAGCAGCAGTTTAGCGCAGACAGATGTGATACAGGTGATGAAAAACGGCACAGTTGTTTTTCAATCCGATGTATCTGAAATTGACCGTATTATTTTTGACTCCCAGAACTCCTCAACCGATATGCTGGTGGTAAACAAAAAAGACGGATCGCCGGTAGAAAAAGCTTTTATTGACGACATTTCACAAGTTTCCTTGCAAACCGGCAACCTTCAAGTAGTACCCAAAACCGGAAGTGCAAAACTGAGTTATCCCATTGCCGCTGTTTCTTCACTGAATTTTGAAGAAGGAGACATGACGGATGTCAACACTCCGGCAGCCGCTTCCGGCATGAACGTGTACTTTTCCCCGCAAGGCGAAATTATTGTGCAAACCGGCATTCTTGTCCATTCGCTGACGTTACTCGGCATGGAAGGAAAAATATTGGGAAAAAGCCGGTCAAACGTACTCTCCACATCTCATTTGCCTGCGGGCATTTACCTGCTTCGCGTGGAAACCGCACAGGGAACAGTCGTTAAAAAAGTTATGAACCACTCAAATATCAGGTAATATGAAAACAACTATTCTAAAATTTATCACGGCAATTGCCCTGCTATTTATTTCAACTACGCTCTTCGCTCAGAAAAAAGCAGTATATATACTTGGAAAAAATGGAAATGTAGTTTTTCAATCAACCATTTCAGATGTGGACAGTATTGTTTTTAAATCTACTGCATCGCCGGCTAATTTTACGGAAAAGATAAACGGAGTGGATTTGGATATGGTATACGTTAAAGGCGGTCAGTTTCAGATGGGATGTTCCGGTGAAGATGCCAATTGCGAATCAACGGAAAAACCTGCGCATAATGTAATCCTCAACGACTATTATATAGGTAAATACGAGATAACAAACGCCCAATGGCAAGCAGTAATGAACGATGGTACTGCGAACGATAAAAAACCCAAGACAAATATCACCTGGTATGATGCGATTGAATTTACCTGCAAGCTAAGCGCTCAGACGGGCAAAAAATACCGCTTGCTGACCGATGCGGAATTTGAATATGCCGCTCGCGGAGGCAGCAAAAGTAACGGGTATCTTTATTCCGGCAACAATAATGCGAATGATGTCGCATGGTATGCAGGCAATATTCCCGAACAGTGTTTCGGTCCCGCCGGTTCTCAAACCTGCTTCCCCGGCGGGGCGCAAGATGTGGGAGGAAAAGCCCCAAATGAACTTGGCTTGTACGATATGAGCGGCAACGTGTATGAATGGGTATACGATAATTGGGGGAATTATGCCGGCGATGGTGCAACCTTGACAAATCCAACGACCGTCCATAAGCATACGCAGAAGGTGCGGCGAGGCGGCAGTCACGACCAACCTGCATCGGAAAGCCGTGTGTCTGCACGCAAGATACGTTCAATTGAGGGAAAGGACGGTTCAATCGGATTTCGCTTGGCTCTCTCCGTTCCGGATTCGCGTCCTGAGGGCATGGAAGACCCTTGCGGTATTCACCAGCCGCCTCCAACCGGTGGAAAAAAAGGATTTCGCGATGAGCGGTTGATCACACAGGACGGTGAAGTGTGGGTAAATGAGAATTATGGTTACCCATACGTGCTTATTATTAAAGATAACGCCGCTATCACAGGTATGTTGCTCAACGGCAATATGTTTCAGCCGGTTTCCGGCGAATGGTACACGCTCAACTGTTTCTCGCTGAATATCGTATCAACTTCGGGTACTACAACAAAGTATATATATTATATGATTGATAAAGACAATATGTCTATGATGAAAGAAGGTGATATGCCGGGAAGATGGGTACGGAAACCTATTTCTGAAGTTTCGGGGACAGAAAAAATTACTCTCCCGACCATTGCCAACCCAAAAACTCCCGGACAATTAGCTCCTGCCGGCTATAATATTGACATGTCCAATCCACCCGGAAGCGAACAGGACCCGCGCCTGATAGACGGACCAAACGATGCATGGCTGCAGGATAACGTGAAACTTGGTGCCGGCGGCACACACAGGTACCGGTTTGATTTCGACTCGCAAGATGCCGCGAGATTTGTTGTCTATGATCCTCCTCAATCAACCGGTTTGGCAAGAGGTACCTGGTTCACGGTCGACAATAATTTCCTGCGCATAACTTACAACGGCAAAAACTACGATTATCTGTACACTGTTACCTCTGACGGTAAAACATATTATCACATATCATATCAGGGTTATGAACCGGGTGATTTCAGAATGTTCGAGAAGGTAAGCGCAAGCGATGTTCCGGATTGGATAGAGCCTACCATGTATCCTTATGAAAGTATGGACAACGGTAACTCAACTTACATTCCGCCATCCAATGATTAATTTACCTTAAAATTTCGTGTAGGGGCTATCTAAAAAGCCTGTCATTTTGTGCTTGACGCGGTAACCGGAACGCTTGGCTTACCAAGAATCTCCTAAAAAGCAGTACAGATTATTAGGAGATGCAGGGCAAGCCCGCAATGACAAAGCGTATTTTTGACTTTTGAAGACAGCCCCAACACTAAACTTTTAGAAGCTGTTTGAGTTAATTAAGCGCATCAAGAGCTGAAAAAAATGTGACAAAAGGCATATCTCCCTTACGCACAAGTAATATTCCCAACTACCTTGAGCTGCACTGCGTTTGCACAAGGTTATCCCGATACAAATCGGACTTGGGCGCACTCTTCAACTCCTGATGAGTATTATTAACTCAAACAGGTTCTTAGATAAATTTGAACAGCACATTTTTTACAACACCACCAATAAATGAATGTAACTTTTATATTTATCTAATTATCAACAATATTTTCTATTCTCATTTTCAATACTATAACTGAAATAATAATCTTTTTCCCTCGTTAACACGGTTTTCTTTATATTATTTTGTAAATTTGCACGGATTTTTGAAACATACCGTGTTTTTACGATTTATGAAACAGACATCACAACATCCTGTTTATTCCAAGAATGTCATCGAATTTGTAACGGTTGTCGCCGAGTACTGTTCGTTTTTGGAAAATTCCAACCAACAGGAAACAAAGTCATTTCTTGAAAAAATGACGAAAATAATTCCACTGCTTTATTTAAAAACATCTCTTTTGCCTGCTTTTGATACCATATTGGAAGAGGAAATCCAACAATTTGTAACAGAAGACGAATATGAGTTTGTACGCGGGCAAGTTATTGCTGTTATTGGTCAGTATGATGAGTATCTGGAGGTTTTTCATCCCGATATGCAATATAGCGACAGTCCGGTGCTGGCAACCGTTTCCGAAGACTTATCTGATGTGTATCAGGATTTGAAGGATATGATTGCCAACTTTCAATCGGCAGATTTCCAGATTATGAACGATGCACTGGCGAATTGCATAGAGCATTTTCAGAATTTTTGGGGACAAAAATTACTGAATGCGCTTCGTGCGCTACACAATATTTTATATTCGGGAGCCGATTTTGAAGATTCCGGAAAAGAGGAGAAAGAAAGTGATGATGATTTTTTTAGCGTAAATGAACATTTATAAAAAAACGATATCAAAAGAAGAGGTCGCTAATCTGCCATTAGCTAATTTTGACGGAACCATTCACGTCATTCAAGCATTGGAAGAAGCCGAAAAAGCAATTGCGTTTTTGAAAACACAAGCCGTCATCGGGTTTGATACGGAAACCAAACCTTCTTTTACAAAAGGGATAATAAACGAAGTTTCCCTTATACAGTTCAGCACTGACTCAACGTGCTTTTTATTTAGAATCAACCGGATAGGCATTCCTCAATCATTGTCCGACTTACTAAAAGACACAACTGTTAAAAAAATAGGGTTATCCTTAAAAGACGATTTTCACGCATTGAATAGAATGGGAAAAATCCAACAAGCCAATTTTATTGACTTACAGGATTACGTAAAAAAATTCAAAATCGAAGAGAATAGCTTGGCAAAAATATACGCGATTTTGTTCGAGAAAAAAATTTCAAAATCGCAAAGATTATCCAATTGGGAAGCCGAATTCCTGACGGAAAAGCAAAAAAAATACGCAGCTTTGGATGCTTGGGCAACGAGAGAAATATATGTAAAACTAAATAGACAAGTAATAAGTAAACAAGAAGACGAGTTGATGAGTAAGCGAGCAAACAAGTAGCGCAGATGCCACTTGTTTACTCGTTTGTTTATCAACTCGTTTACTAAAAAAAAATAATATGGGTGGTTTTTTTGGTACAATTTCTAAAAAAGAATGTAAGGACGATCTTTTTTTCGGCACGGATTATAATTCTCATTTAGGAACCAAGCGTGGTGGTATGGCAATGTACGACCGTGAAGCAGGTTTTTCGCGTAGTATTCACAATCTCGAAAACTCCTATTTCAGAACAAAATTTGAAGTTAATCTACCTAAATTTTCGGGAAATGCAGGTATTGGCGTAATCAGCGACACGGATGCGCAACCGATTGTAATCAACTCACATTTGGGACGTTTTGCCATTGTAACAATCGCCTGCATAAACAATATTGATGAACTTGCTGATGAATTATTGGCTAAGAATAAACATTTTTCAGAATTGAGTTCGGGAAAAATCAACCAAACGGAATTAGTAGCCTTGCTCATCACAGAAGGAAAAACCATTACAGAAGGAATTGAAAATGTATATAACAAGGTAAAAGGCTCGTGTTCACTGTTGATGCTGACCGAACAGGAAATTATTGCCGCCCGTGATAAATTGGGGCGAATTCCAATGGTTATCGCTCAGAAAGAGGATGCATACGCCGTTTCTACCGAATCATGCAGTTTCCATAATCTTGGCTTTGAACCGGTTTACAACGTTGGTCCGGGCGAAATTGTTTCAATTAAAGCGGATGGGATTGAGCAACTGCGTGCTCCGGACAAAAAAATGCAGATATGCTCATTCCTTTGGGTCTATTACGGTTATCCTGTCTCTTCATACGAAGATATAAACGTAGATTTTATGCGATACCAAGGCGGTTGCCTAATGGGTCAAAAGGATGATTGCAAGGCTGATTTTGTTTCAGGTATTCCCGATTCGGGTGTTGGTTTTGCACTGGGTTACGCAATGGGCAAAAATGTGCCTTATAAGAGAGCATTGATTAAATATACGCCAACCTGGTCGCGCAGCTTTACGCCGGTTAATCAAAAAATCCGTAAGCAGGTAGCCAAAATGAAATTGATACCAAACAAGCAGCTGTTAAAAGGGCGCCGGGTTATTTTTTGCGATGACTCCATTGTACGCGGTACGCAATTGCAAGACAATGTACAAGCTCTATATGAATATGGAGCAAAGGAGATACACATGAGAATATCCTGTCCGCCGCTGATTTATCCGTGCCAGTTTTTGAATTTTGCTTCCCGGAACAGCGACTTGGATCTCATTACGCGGCGCATTATACAGGAATTTGAAGGCGCACACGATAAAAATCTTGATAAGTACAAAACCACCGACTCGCCGGAATATAACCGCTTAGTCGAAAAAATACGCACCTTGTTCAAGCTCAACTCTTTAAAATTCGGGACAATCGAAGATTTGGTTGAAGCTATCGGATTACCGAAAGAACGGATTTGCACACATTGCTTTGATGGGTCAAGTTATTTTTGATTTAATACACATATTTTCAAAATTGAGACAAAAAACGACTAAGTTAATTCGACATTAACAATCAACTTTTGCGATTTCGCATTTAGAAAAGAGAATGTATTTAATTTTAACGCGAAGTCCCCAAAACCGACACAAGGCGTACTATGAGAGAAGGTTTATTGCCTTTTCCAATACACCTTGTACCGGTTTAAGATTTTATAAATCATCTATTGCTTCTGCTTTTATAATTTCGCCATTAATTTTGCCAAAATAATGTACTTACCAAATTATTTGAAAGAATGGAAAAATGCAGCAAATTAAAGCAAACCTCTCGTTTCCATATCGTTACCTATTGATACTTTTCTGTCAGGTAAAAAATTGTTTTATAGAAGGTTATAAAAGATTTTTTCGTACTTTTGCAAAAAACTACGAATAGTAGTAATAACAGAACGGATATTTATGAAAGAAAACGAAATGATATTCGGCATTCGTGCCATTATTGAGGCAATACAAGCCGGCAAGGAGATTGATAAAATTATCATCAAGAATGATATGCAAAGCGAACCTGCAAGGGAACTATTTGCTGCATTAAAAGACAAGCCGCATATTCAGGTACAGCGCGTTCCTATGGAGCGTATCAACCGTTACACCCGCAAAAATCATCAAGGGGCGATTGCGTTTATCAGTCAGACTACTTACCAGCGCACAGACGACATTGTTCCGTTTCTGTTTGAAAACGGCAAAAATCCGTTTATCATCGTGTTAGACGGTGTGACGGATGTGCGTAATTTCGGAGCCATTGCCCGTACCGCCGAGTGTGCCGGCGTAGATGCCATTATTATCCCTGTCAAAGGCGGTGCAACAGTCAATGCCGATGCCATTAAAACCTCGGCAGGCGCCTTGCATACCATTCCGGTATGTAAGGAAAAGAACCTGACCGATGTTGTTAAATTCTTAAAAAACTGCGGAATACGAGTAGTTGCCGCCACCGAAAAAGCATCTAAAAATTACACCGAAGCCAATTTTTCCGACCCGGTGGCGATTGTAATGGGCGCGGAAGATACCGGTGTTTCGCCCGATATTATCCGGCTTTGCGATGAAATGGTGCGGATTCCGATAAAAGGAAATATCTCCTCGCTCAATGTTTCGGTTGCAGCAGGCGTGTTGATGTACGAAACGGTAAAACAGCGAGGATAAATCTAAGTCTGTTTGAGTTATTTATTAAGGCTGAACCAACGGTCAGCGAAGCTAAAGCCTTGTATATCCAGCACAAGACAACGGACTCAAACAGCCTAAAAAATAAATCTTATGGAAATACTTTATGAAGACAATCATTTAATCATTGTCAATAAAACAACTTCGGAAATCGTACAGGGAGATAAAACAGGGGATACGCCTCTGTCCGAAACCATTCAGCAATATTTAAAGGAAAAATACAACAAGCCGGGAAATGTGTTTATCGGAGTTACTCACCGGCTTGACCGTCCGGTAAGCGGTGCCGTTATTTTTGCCAAAACATCCAAAGCATTGGCACGGATGAACGATTTATTTCGTACGCATGACCTTAAAAAACGGTATTGGGCTATCGTCAAAAACGCTCCTCCCGAACCGGAAATGACCCTAACACATTACTTGGTACGCAACGAAAAGCAGAACAAATCATACGCCTACGATGAGCCTGTAAAGGATGCTAAAGAATCGGTTCTTTCCTTCCGGTTAATTGCCAAGTCAGACAATTATAACCTGTTGGAAGTTGACCTCAAAACCGGCAGGCATCATCAAATACGTTGCCAGTTAGCCAAAACCGGCTGTCCGATTAAGGGTGACATCAAATATGGTTTTGCGCGCACCAACAAGGACGGCGGAATAAGCCTGCATGCCCGGAGTATTGAATTTATTCATCCGGTATCCGGCCTTCCGGTTAATGTTGTAGCGCCGGTTCCGGACGATGTGCTTTGGAAAGAGTTTGAGAACAGATGCTCCAACATTTAAAAAGCCTATAATTGACTTAATTTTTATCAATCGCTTAATTTGAATATACGTATTTTTATATATTTGCGTTCTTTATGTTAATAAAACAAATCTTAATATACATTACAAATGAGTCAAATAGTTGATATAAAGGAACTCAACGAGAGAATCGAGAAACAAAGCTCTTTCGTTGATATGCTCGTGATGGGCATGGACAAAATGATTGTCGGACAAAAACACCTGGTAGAATCCCTGCTCATCGGTTTGTTGGCTGACGGGCACGTGTTGCTCGAAGGTGTTCCGGGTTTGGCAAAAACGCTGGCGATAAAAACATTGGGAGAACTGATTCACGCTAACTACAGCCGTATCCAGTTTACGCCCGACCTGCTTCCTGCCGACGTGGTTGGAACAATGATATACAGTCAGAAAACGGAAGAGTTTACCATTAAAAAAGGGCCTATTTTTGCTAATCTTGTATTGGCAGATGAAATTAACCGTGCCCCGGCAAAAGTGCAAAGTGCACTCTTGGAAGCGATGCAGGAACGTCAGGTGACTATCGGCGAAACGACTTTCAAGCTCCCCTCTCCTTTCCTCGTGTTGGCTACGCAAAACCCAATCGAACAAGAAGGTACCTATCCGCTTCCCGAAGCGCAAGTTGACCGCTTTATGCTGAAAGTGGTTATCAACTACCCAAAATTGGAAGAAGAAAAACTGATTATCCGTCAAAATATCCAGAAAGAAAAGAAGGAAATCAGCCCTATTTTGAAGCCGGAAGATATTGTCGCCGCGCGAAAAGTAGTGCAGGATGTCTATATGGACGAAAAAATTGAAAAGTACATTGTGGATATTGTTTTTGCCACTCGTTACCCCGACCAGTATAGTTTGAAACGTTTGCAATCTATGATTTCATTCGGTGGTTCGCCGCGTGCTTCCATCAATTTGGCTCTTGCTTCGCGCGCTTATGCGTTTATCAAACGCCGCGGATACGTGATTCCGGAAGATGTGCGCGCCGTGGCTTATGATGTGCTGCGCCACCGTATCGGTTTGAGCTACGAAGCTGAGGCAAATAATATGACTTCCGAAGAAATTATCAGCGAAATTTTGAACGTTGTTGAAGTTCCGTGAAAGGCAATATTTTCCACCTTTGTAGTATAAAATATAAAGTTATGGCAACAATAGATAGAGAAATAAGCAACAAAGTCGGTTTT
>QMCD01001438.1_pt1 | contig 14418 bp, 11 predicted proteins | sample 1821841 | NCBI WGS metagenome assembly QMCD01 (sample SAMN01991225, study PRJNA193472) | Termite gut metagenome, whole genome shotgun sequencing project. | isolation source: worker | host: Macrotermes natalensis | reverse complement strand
CAATCGTCGAGTATGCTTTGAAAAGCACCGCACAGCCTATCGGGGTTGCGACTTACAGCCTGTCGTCCACGCTGCCGGAAGCGTACAGGCAAGGTTGATGACCGTGCCCAAGACCGTATATATGATAGTATTCAAGTAGCCACGCCATAAGGGTGCGAACTCAAATATTTTCTTATAGCCCTCCAGACTGAATTCGCTGGGGAGAAAATAAACCTCTCCTGATGCTATGACATTTGGATCTGTAAACGACGATACGCCGACAAAAAACAAAGGATATATAATTATGATTAAAATGAAGGTCATAAGTGAAACGTTGACCATATTAAAAAGCCGGTCGGTGCGCGAGCTTTTTATGCGGTTACCTGTAGATTTCATATTGAGCAGCTCCTCTCTGAAAAGAATAAACGGACAACACTAAAACAGACTGTTGCGAGACGTTTTCTTGGATACAAAATTCGCGGTAATAAGCAGTATGAAGTTTATGATGGAATTAAACAGGCTGATAGCGGTGGAATAGCTGTACTGAGTGCTTGTTATACCCATTTTGTATACATAGGTGTTTATAATCTCGCTGCTCATTACATTTTGCCCGGTTTGCATCAGCAGTATTTTTTCGTATCCCACGGACATTATGCTGCCTATATTCAGGATAAGCATCATTATTACAGTTGGCATTATGCAGGGCAGGTCTATATGAAGTATCGTCCGGAGCTTGGAGGCACCGTCTACGCGGGCAGCCTCATATAGCTCGGGGCTGACCGATGAGAGTGCAGCTAGATAGATGACTGCGGCAAAGCCCATCCCCTGCCAGATATTTGAGCCGATCAATATGGGAAGAAAGTATCTTGAATCCGCGTAGGATATCGTATGGGTTGCTCCGAATAGGCGCGCGATGCTGTTTGCGATGCCACCCGATGAGAAGAAGATATTAAGCATACTTACTATGACGACGATTGAAATAAAATTTGGCATATAAGTAACTGTTTGCACGACGCGTTTGAGGCGCTTGCTTCGCAGTTGGTTGACTAAAAGGGCAAAAATAATAGGTATAGGAAAGCCGATTACAAGAGACAGAACGCTTATGGTTAAAGTGTTTGACAAAACTGTCCCAAATATGTTGGAATCGAAAAACATCTCAAAATATTTCAAGCCAGCCCATGCGCTTCCCATAATACCGTCAGAGGCGCGATAATCCACAAACCCCATTAACACACCGTACATGGGGACATAGCAGAATATGATAAGCCAAGTTAACGCCGGAAGCAGCATTACATATAGCCGCCAACTGCGTAGCATGCGCTTGCCCAACGGGAGCTTGATGTCAGTAACAAGCTTGTCTTTTTTCTGCCAACGAAAGAGTTTCGTTATCATAAAGGCAAGACTCCTTTGCAGGTTTTTCTATTTTTGCATATAGTGGCGTATGGCAACATTGGAAAACTCAGCCGTTCCATCTATTGAGAAGAACGCCAGATTCTCCCCTTCTAAATCATACATACGGGCAGACAGAGCCACTTCATCGTCAAAGTATGCGAGAAAAACAGTTCCGTCCAATATAATAGTTACACAATGGCTTTTTTTAGGGTCTAAGTTTATGCGACGGCGTGACTCGGGGTGTTCGCACCAGCGGTCGGTAGAATCAAACACCATATATCCGCCCTCAACGACATTTTCAAAGCGGAGAAAATAACCTTTTTCGAGATCGGCTCCTGCGCGGAGCATAACACCGGCTCCTACCGCGTTTTTATCGATTTTTATATCAAAGGTTATCATACATTGCTTCGGAATATTTCCGGTTTCCAATGCGGCAAAGCCGGTTTGCGGGCAAAGTGTCAGCGAGCCGTTTTGCATATGGCTCTCACCTATGGCGTTTGTGTAGGAGTGCAGTGTTTCATCGCCGTAACAACTCGCAAGCTCATGAGGCATACATACGGAAATTCTTCCGTTGGAGTGCTGCTTTAGTTGGTGGGCTATAAGATGACCGCCCCATTGATATGCACCGCTGTCACGGCAACCTTCTTTGGTTGGATTCCATCCAAACAAGTATCGGTCGATGCCGTCAGACGCAGTTTTGCCGGCATAAAATGAGCGGCTGTCCAGCGTGCCATCCCCTATGATGCGCCAGGGGCCGCGCGGCGAATCGGAAACGCGATAATATGTGCGCATCCCCTCATGCTCACAATATGTGGAATAAATAAGGTACCAGTATTGGCCCCATTGGAACATATCGGGACACTCGGGTGCCCAGCACAGCGACGGCTCCCAAAGACTTCCCTCATAGTTCCATGTTTTTAAGTCATCGGAGATTAAGAGACCTACTGCTCCGCGTCTTCTGGTAGGCCCATGCAGCTTACGAGTGCAAAGGAGCATCCACCACTTGTTTTCTTCCTCATTCCAAAATACAAATGGGTCTCGCCAGTCATTTTTCTCAATGGGAGCGCCTTCCGGCGCATGGAATGTATCCTCTGGTATCTTGTCCCATTGCACACCATCTTTGCTTGTTGCGTGCATGACGGCTTCGAAGCCTTTTCCATCCGCCGGCAAATGGTGGTTATGTCCGGTGTAAAAAGCGTGGTACAGTCCATTGTGCTTTATTACGCAACCGGTATACACATATAAATCCTGATCGGTTAGGCTGCCTCGCGGTATCATCTCTCCGTCTTCCTGAAAAGTGACAAAGTCATTTGTCGTCAGTCGATACCAAGGACAGCCCTCGCCTTTCTTATCAGCATCACGATAATCGTGCAGATAATATAACTCATATGTTTTCTTGTTCTGATTGAAATACGGAACAAAATCGGCACACACGCCGTTTTCCGGCACATAGAAAATTCCCAAAGCGATTTCTCCTTTATTTGCAGAAGTGTGAAAACGTAATCATATTATATGTTGACTGATTAGGATATGTCAATATGGAAAAATATGCTTCTACGGGATGGTTATGCAACTACACGTGGGATAATTATACAGAAATTATACTGTTGACAGCACAAAATCATCATGCTAGAATGACAACGTAATCATGTTTCTGAAGTAGCCTTTATAGATTGTTGTTCTTTCGCCACCTAATATAACCGTTATAAAAATTAATATAAATGTAAGAGACAAAAGAGGAGGCAATAGTTATGGAAGGTAACAGAAGGGCTAAGCTGCATTCTGTATCTGTTCGCAGGGGGTACAGGAGGATGGGCTTTTTTGTGTTGGCGTTTCTGGTGGCGATATCGGTTTTTTCGCCAATGATTCTTTCTTCCGTGCAGGTGTCCGCAGCGGAGGTGAGCGCGGGGGATATATTCAGCCCGGACATGGGAAACTGGGGTACGCAGAACAACAACGGTTGGTCATATATGTATAAAAAGGACGGCGCGTATACCGAGCTGTTTTATCATGCTGGCACAGGTCCATGGGGAAAAGACTATTTCAGGCAAGAGAATGTTACTGAGATGGTGTTTATAGATCAGGTTAAGGCTTATACAGGCGAGAATGGCGGGATGCCCGCATACGCTTTCAAAGCACCTATTGGTGGTAATGTAGAGCTATTCTTTGAGAATCATGGAAACAGCGTGATGCGGATAGAGATATTCAAGAACGGGGATTTAGTGACGGGTGTTGAAGAAGGCAAAGATTATGTCTCATTTAATACCACGGGTGTGGAAGGTAACGATCATACGCCGCATACCATTGCATTGGAAGTCAAGAAGGGCACGATGCTGTATATAGTGGTGTCCAGCACTGATCGGAACGTTGCACCCGAAGGCTATGTGCGGAATTACGGCGTAAAATACATTTCCACAAACGACGATGAAGAGCCGTCCCCTCCGCCAACATACCAGCCCGATATGACACAATGGGGTGCGCAGAACAATAACGGCTGGTCTTATATGTATAAGCTGGGGAATATGTATTCGAGGCTGAATTACTATGATTCATCTGCTGAAATCAATTGGCAACGGAATAACTATGCCGTTGATCCTAGTGCGGTGGGACAGATGATGTTCATTTCCCAAGCAAGCGCCTTTGTAGGAGAAGGAGGCGGCAAGCCTACCTATGCTTTTAAAGCACCTGTCGGCGGACAGGTGGAGCTGTTTTTTGAAAATCACGGCAACAGCGTTATGCGCGCAGAGATATACAAGAACGGGGATCTAGTGCCAGGCGTTGAGGGGAGCAATGACTACATCTCCTTTAACACAAATGACTACACAAAGCATACCGTCACGCTGGACGTTAAGAAGGATACAATGCTGTATGTTGTGGTATCCAGCGCAGACCAGAGTGTGACGCGGGAGGGCTATGTCCGGAACTACGGCGTGAAGTACCTCTCCACAAACGAAGAAGTGGAGCCGCCGCCTCTGGGTAACGTACCGCAAATTGATCCCGTTTCGGACAAACAGATTGGCACAACCGATTCCATAGCGTGGTTTGAGAGTGATTATAAGCTGGTGCATCAGTATGGGAGCTTGACCATGCCGATGAGCGGCAATAAAAATTATGTTGGCGTTAAGGATGCTAATAATACTGCGATATGGAACGGCGCCACCCGAGTCACATCTGATTTTCAGGAGAGTCAGGCGGTCATAAACCATGACCTCAGCGGCTCGGGCTCTGTTGAAACCACCGTTGAGGCGAATACAGACGGTACGATGTCGGTATTCCAGAAGGTAAACAGAACGGATAGCAAGGGTATAAGTTCTGTTGCTTTCAGCTTGCAGGCATCCATGAATTATGATGTGATAATTCCCGCATGGGGCGGAATAAGGCTTTCGGCGGAAACACCGGATATAGATTTAAAGTATACACATCTGCCCTACCCAAGGGAGTGGGGAGCACAGATGTTCATTATTCAGGGGGATAATGGCGGCTTGCTTGTCTATGCAGTGGATAACGGCACTCAGTTTAAGGCGCTGAATGTTACAAATGACGGCACGAATTTCAATCTGTGCATGGAGACAGTTCCGCAAGCGCCGTTTGACGTCTATGATGAATTCAGCACGGTGGAATGGAAGTTGGTACCTTATAAAGGGAATTGGGTCGTAGGAGCCAATATATACCGTGAGTTCGCAGACGCTGCTTTTGAGATGCCTGCCATAGAGGAAAACAAGCCCGAGTGGGCAAAGCAGGTGCAGTTTGTTGTTGCTACCGATATTGTCGAAAAGCAGGAGATTGCTGAACTGGCAAAAAAGGTCGATCCGGCTAAAACGCTGCTTGAGATTGGCGGATGGAGAAAATATGAATATGACACACATTACCCGGACTATACGCCCAAGGAAGGGTTGAAGGCGCTCGTTGATTATGCGCATAGCTTGGGTTTCCGCGTAAGCGTACATTACAATATGATAGGCGCTGCTTTGGATTCGCCGGAATATACGTCGTTTTTGAAGGATTCTCATTCCCTTGACGCATTCACAAAAGAACCAATAATTGAGGGATACTCGGCCTTCGGTAAGGACTTCTATTTTGCGCAGCTAAACCAGGCATCGCCTGAATGGCGAGAATTATTGGTGCAAAAGGCTAAAGAGACGGTGGAGGAATTGGGTATTGACGGCATTCATCTGGATCAATCTCTTATATGCTTCAATGACGGACGCGGTCTGGTTGACGGAATGACCTCCATGCAAGGAAATGTCCAGTTGCAAAAGGAGCTTGCCGAGGCGCTGCCAGGGATCGCATTCAGCGGAGAAGGAATTAACGAGCTAAATTTGAGATATTCATCTTGGCTGCAGCAGCATGTTTATGGCCTAAACAATGTTGAGCAAACTTGGGACAATGCCCGCTTCGACCAGATTGTTCCTTTGCTTAGCGTGGTATTTGGCGACTACACAAAGCTGTGGCAATACCCTGCGTTCCCGATTACAGCGGATGAGGAGTATTTCCAAGCGTGGTGGCGCGCCGGTGTACACCGTATGGGTATCATACCCGTATTGATGCGTGAATCGGCAGCAAGTATCAAGAATGCGAATGCAACCATGGAGATGGTGCTTGATGAGGCAAAGTGGTATCAGGACAACCAACCCAAGATAAACAAAGACCCGGCGGCTTGGGAGGAGGGCGTAATGCTATCGCTTACATATGGCGATGGCAAAACAGCGGCTTATAAAAAGGATCAGTTTGGAGAGGTGTTCCTGCCTGATACTTCTAAGCCGGAAGAGGAGATGGTCCGCTTTATTTCTGGTGTAAGCAACATCAAGCTACCCGGCAGCATAAGAGAATGGAAATATTATGATGCAGAGTTTATAAAAGGACTTGATCCTACAGAGTCATATCTTTATAATGCTACTCTTCGGGATCTTGAGGCTACTCATATAACAACCGCGCCGGAAAACACGACGATACGCTCATGGTATGGGGAGGCTAACAGTACTGTTATTGAAATGAAGGAGATAGAGGATAGCTCCAATCACATCGTTGATTTTATGAAATACGCCGGTCCGATGCGCGCCGGGGAGATACTAGATACGGGCGAGGAGCATGTGCTGCCGGAGGAATTTGGCACTATTAACGCCTTCTGGTATACGATGGAGTCTAGGGGAGAGGTGCGGCATATGGGTGACCGGTTGTTTATGCACCCGCCATGGATGGATGATGTATCAAGGCTCGGGTTTACTTGGGTGGAGATTGATGTACCGATTGAAAAGGTCGGAAACGCCGTGTTTGAGGCGGGAGTACAAATGGCGTCTTCCGAAGCAGCAAGAGCCAGCGACGGCGTGGTATTTAAATTTTACATTTGGGAAAAGGGCGACGAAGCAAAAACGGGTATGCTTACACATGAAGTCCACGCAACTACCGCCTCACCAACCCCGGTATCCTTCGATATTGCGCAGTTTGAAGGTAAAACTATTACGATACGCATTGAATGCGACCCGTATAAGATGACGTATTACGATTCTGCGGTGATTGTAGGGCCGAGAGTAATACAGCGCATAAGTACCGCCGAAAAAGAAGTGGAGTACACTGTTTATTCGGCTAAGGAAATAACCAAGATAATGTCGAGCAGCAATAAAGCGATAATAACTCCGCTTGGGGAGGGACTATACAATATCAACACAGATCTCAATGATACTGTTTATCTTATTCATGGCACGAAAGTAAACCCGCTGTCGATTGATCTCAGTTTGCAGCCATATGTATCGAATTGGGTTTATGATACCGGCGATGTTACAAAACCCGTTTCAGACCTTGCACCGGTATTTCAGGTAGCTGAAAACCACAGGGTACTGCGGCACGGATTGTTTGCATATCCTCCGGCTAGGGGTAAGAGTGAGAATACTTGGTTGCTAACGTTACCAAAGAGCGGTTCTCCCGATATTGGCGGTTATATAGGCCTGAAGAAAGGCTCGGATTCTTCGCAGGGAGTAACTTTTGAAGTGTTGGTAAATGGCGAGTCTATTTGGAGTGAGAAAATTACCCCAGATCAGAGCTGGCAGAGGTTCTCTGTGCCGCTGTCAAAATATCGAGGGCAGACGATACTGCTGACGCTTGTGACAAATGCGGATGGCAGTAACGAGGGCGATCAGGCGTTTTGGGCAGAGTTGTTTGTGGAATAATTGGTTGAAAGAAAATTAATATGGCTGAATTAAGATATAATCCATTTAAGGACGACTGGGTTATGGTTGCATCGTCGAGGCAAAACAGACCCCATATGCCAAAGGACTGGTGTCCGTTTTGCCCCGGCTCGGGCCGTGTACCCGATTCATATGATGTACTCAAATATGATAACGATTTTCCAGCGTTATTACCTGAGCCGCCTGAACCTGATAGAGTCGCCACGGATTTTTTTCAAACGAGAGACGCTTACGGCAAGTGCGAGGTAATACTGTATTCATCCGACCATAACGCCACGTTGCCAAGGCTTGCATTGCCGCATGTCAAGAAGCTCATAGATTTATGGTGCGAACGGTTTGCTGAACTTTCAAGCAACGACAAGGTTAAGTATGTGCTGATATTTGAAAATCGTGGGGAAGTTGTAGGCGTTACGATGCCCCATCCCCATGGTCAGATATATGCATTTCCATTCCTGCCGAAAAAGCTTGAGTTAAAGCGGAATAATGCTGTGAAATATATGAAGGAAACGAACAGATGCCTTTTTTGCGACTGGCTGAAGGCTGAACTCGAAGCAAATAAGCGCGTTATATTTGAAAACGATAATTTTGTGGTTGTGATTCCCTTTTTTTCCGAGTTTGCATATGGTACACAGATAATATCCAAAAGGCATGTAAAGTCTATTACAGATTTAAGCGAAACGGAAAAGCTGTCGTTAGCGGAGGCTGTCCGCAATACTGTTGGTATGTATGACGGCTTATTTAATATGCCCTTTCCCTATATGATGAGCGTGTATAACGCGCCGATAAATATGAGCGATATGGATAGCTGGCATTTTCATATCGAGTTTTTTACGCCAATGCGCGCCGTTGACAAGCAACAATTTTTGGCGTCATGTGAGACGGGCGCATGGGCGCACTGTAATCCGACCGCTCCGGAAGAAAAGGCAGTCGAGTTGCGCGCTGCGTACAGGAAGTACATAGGTGACATTAATGGATTATAAGGAGTTGGTCAAGCGGTTTTTAGATATTTATGGCGGAACGGAGGAGGGTATTCGTATCTTTGAGGCGCCGGGGCGCATCAACTTGATAGGCGAGCACCTAGACTATAACGGAGGGCATGTGTTCCCGGTCGCGGTAGACATGACGAACACCGTAATCGCAAGACCAAATAGCTCGGATACAATAAACCTAGCGGTAACAAGCTTGCCCGACCGAGTGAACGCGGATATTGATAGGTTAGAGCAGTACAAGTATCTATCATGGGGTAACTATCAGTTGGGCGTAGCGTATTTCATGCGCCAGGCAGGGTATAATGTTGTTGGTTGCGATCTTCTCTATCATGGTAATGTTCCGTATGGCGCCGGTCTATCGTCTTCTGCTTCCATTGAGGTAGCTATGGCTTTAACGCTTGCTAAGCTGGGGGGACAATTATCGCCAGATATGGTGGAATTAGCCCTGTTGTCGCAAAAAGCCGAGAATCAGTATGTTGGCATGAACTGCGGTATAATGGATCAATTTGCTGCGGCGATGAGTAAAAAAGACCATGCGTTGTTTCTGGACTGTGCTGCTTTGACATACAGGTATGTTCATTTCGATTTGAGAAATTATACAATCGTTATTACCAACACCAATGCGCCACATAAATTGACTGAATCTCAGTATAATATGCGCCGCTTAGAATGTGAGCAGGCTTTAGCAATTATCAACGCCAATGGTGGCAGTTTTTTGAATCTTTGCGCTATTACCATGGACGAATTGGAATGTTACAAAAAATACTTTAACAACGAAGTGATATATAAGCGGGCGCGGCATTGTGTGACGGAGGAAGCGAGGACGGTAATGGCACTTGAAGCGTTAGAGCGTGGGGATATTGCCGCGTTTGGCCGACTGCTTTGTGAGGCGCATATCTCTATGAGGGATTATTATCAGGCTACAGGCATTGAGCTGGACACTGTGTTTGAGATAGCTGTTGGATTGGAAGGCGTGATCGGATCGCGTATGACGGGAGGTGGTTTCGGCGGTTGCAATATCAGTCTTGTGGAGCGGGATAAGGTGGAAGAGTTCAAGCAAAGCATGGCTGATGCATATGTAAAAAGGATTGGTTATGCGCCGTCGTTCTATCAATCAGGTGTTGCGAAGGGTGCCAGAGAGGTAACGCTCTGATATAATTTATATATGGCATGGTGATTCATAATTATAAATCAAATCTTTTTCGTATGAGGAGAGGCTAATGAGAGCGTTGCTTGGTATAGATATAGGCACCAGCGGAACAAAAACTGTGCTGTTTGAGGAAAACGGTACGCCCATTGCAAGCAAGACAGTGGAGTATCCGATGGCTCAGCCGCAAAACGGGTGGGCGGAGCAAGACCCTGCCGACTGGTGGAATGCCGTGGTAGCGGGCATACAGGCTGTGCTTGGGAAAAGCGGCATACCGGCAGCCGATATTGCGGGTATTGGCCTTAGTGGGCAGATGCACGGCCTTGTTATGCTGGATAAGGAAGGACGAGTATTGCGCCCCTCTATCATCTGGTGCGACCAGCGCACATCCGCCGAGTGTGAGGATATGAACCGTATTATCGGCAGCTCCCGCGTAATCGAAATAACAGGCAATCCGCCTATGACGGGTTTTACCGCCAGCAAGATATTATGGGTAAAGAAGAACGAGCCGCATATTTATGAGCAATGCGCTCATATACTGCTGCCAAAAGACTATATCCGCTATATGTTTACTGGCGAATTCGCAACCGAGGTGAGCGACGCCTCCGGAATGCAGCTTATGGACATTGAAAAACGCTGCTGGAGCGCGGAGGTGCTTGAGAAGCTGGGTATTGATAGCGCTTTGCTTGCTGAGATGTACGAAAGCCCCGATGTAACGGGAAGGGTACACGCTATGGCAGCAAACTCTACCGGCCTTGTAAAAGGCACATTGGTCGTGGGCGGCGCAGGCGACAATCCCGCAGCCGCCATTGGCACCGGTGTTGTACGGCGGGGCACTGCTTTTACCACCATTGGCACATCAGCTGTGGTGTACGCAGTTAGTGACGCGCCTCGTATTGACCCGAAAGGTCGGGTGCATACCCTATGCGCCAGCGTACCCGGCAAATGGACGGTAATGAGCTGCACACAGGGCGCCGGCCTTAGCTTAAAATGGCTGAGGGATACTTGCTGCGCTTCCGAGATAGACGAGGCGGCTCAGCAAAACATAGACCCCTATGAGATAATGACCAAGCTTGCGGCGGGTGTGCCCATCGGGGCTGGTAAGCTGTTGTTTTTGCCCTATCTGATGGGTGAGCGCAGCCCCCATCCCGACCCGGATTGCCGGGGGGTGTTCTTTGGCCTTTCCGCAATACACAAAAGAGCAAACCTTATTCGCGCTGTTATGGAGGGGGTTGCCTATTCTCAGGCTGAATGCGTTGATGTTTTCCGTGAGATGGGTGTTTCCATAGAGGATATGACGATATGCGGCGGCGGTGGGCGCAGTCCGCTCTGGCGGCAGATGTTGGCTGATTTATATGCCTGCCCGGTGAACACCCTTGCCGCTGATGAAGGCGGTGCTCTTGGTGTGGCTCTGCTAGCTGGTGTGGGAGCGGGTATCTATGACAGTGTGGAGCAGGCTGCAGATGCCGTGGTGCAAAAGAGACCACCACAGTTGCCGGTTGAGGCTAATAGCTTGGCGTATAAGCCCTACTTTGAGATGTACAAAAAACTGTATTTGGATTTGAAAGGCCAATTTGCGGAGCTAGGTCGGATTTAACAGTGTACAACGCGTGAATCTAAGAGGTAACACATATCAGCGTGGTTGTGGGAGACATAGATTGACAGGCGTAAAGACCATAAAGAGTGTGCCGAATGCAAGCGTTCGGTTCCCGATACGGCGGTGAGTGTGATAATGCGGGTGTTCGGAGTGCGTTATGAGGATTTTCTACAGTTTGAGTATGAATCGGAAATACAGGATAAGGCGAGCATACAACCGGCATGGATCGATTTAATGCGGCTTAGAATATCGCGCGGCTGGTCAAGGAAGGAAACTGCGTCCAGATTGGGTATCAGTTGTACGCTTATATCACAGATAGAGACTGGCCAAAACGCTGTTTCGGCGGCGTCTATGAGCGCGATAATGCGGGTGTTTGGCGTCAAGTATGAAGATTTTTTCAAATCAGCGCCTAAAATGGCAATATAAAGCGCAGTAAAAAGGAAAGATGCCGCAGGCAAAATATGGATTGATATTGAGAGGTTGCGGCGAGAGCGCGGCTGGTCACAGCAGACGACAGCCCGCAAGCTGGGTATGAACACCGATAAGCTGGCGGCAATAGAAGCCGGGAAACAGGCTATAACGGCGAAGCTGATGAGTACCCTTATGAGGGTGTTTGAGCTACAGGATGAGGACTTCCGCCAAATAGAGTCCGATATCATACGCGTATAATAACAAACGAAATTGTATTATTGATTTTAGATGCTTCTGTTTAGCCTATAACAACAGGCGGAAGAAGCATCAGAAGCAGGTAGCCTATGGGGAAGAAAAGCAGGATCCTATACATAAAGCGTTACCTCGAGCAGCAGACGGACGAGGCTCATCCGGCTACAGTTGCGGATATACTCTCGTATCTTGCCGGTGAGGGTATATCCGCACACCAACGGACAGTCATGCTGGATATCGAACAGCTGATAGAGGCTGGTGTTGACATTGTATGCAATAAAAGCAGGCAGAACCAATACTTCATCGGTTCTGTCCTTATGGAACTGCCTGAGCTAAAGCTGCTGATAGATGCGGCGCAAGCTTCAAAGTACCTGTCCGTTAAGCGCAGCCGGAGTATGATAGATAAGCTCGTTTCCCTTGCAAGCATTCATCAGGCCGCCGCCCTTAAAAGCGGGCTGTACTTTGAGCGTCATGTTAAGCCGGATAATGAAAAAACGTATATAACGGCGGATATACTCCTTACGGCTATAAATACCAAGCGCCGCATACAGTTCATGTATACCGAATATACCCCCGAAAAGAAAAAGGTGTACAAGCACGGGCAGCGTATATACGAATTCAGCCCGTGGGCGTTTGTGTGGAGTGACGACAGCTATTACGTTATAGGTCACTCAAAGCATCATGGCAAAGCCACAAAGTTCCGTGTGGAGCGCATAGCTTCGCCCAAGCTTACAGAACTGCCTGCTGTGCCCGCGCCGGAAGGCTTTGACATTGCGTCCTTTGTTAAGTCTACGTTCCGTATGTTCGACGGGCCCATCAAGGAAGTAACGCTTAAATGTAAAAATGAACTAATGAAATCCATTATCGACCGCTTCGGGGAGGACGTCAAAACCAGAATAGCCGATGCGGAACACTTCTACGCAACAGTCGAGGTGGCGGCAAGCAAAACCTTCTACGGATGGGTGTTTGCCTCGGACGGCGGCATAACTATCACCGCGCCGAAAGAGACCGTAACAGCGTACCGTGATATGCTGAAGCACGCAATGCAATTATAGTAGAAGAATCCCATAACGGCGGGCATTTTAAGCCCTATTTCTTTCGAGGATGAAGATATATCTACCACCTCGTTTTGCATTTTTCAAAACCTATTGAATTACAAAAATCGACACGTTATACTATATCCACAGTGTTCGCAACGCTGAAAACATCGCGGGAGGCGGTATCATGCCACAGGCGGAAACATTCGGATCATTTATACGGGAAAAGCGGAAAGAACGAGACTATACATTAAGGGGTTTTACGGCAAAGATGAAGCTTTCCCCTGTCCATATGAGTAATATCGAAAACGACCGGAGAGCGGCTCCCAAGGAGGAAGTGCTGGAGCGTATGGCGGCAGTGCTGATGCTAAGCGCGGAGGATACAGTGAAGATGTATGATCTGGCCGCGTTGTCCAAAAACGCACCCACAGTGGCATGGGATCTGCCTGAGTACATAAACGAGAACCAACTGGCGCGAGTAGCGCTTAGGACGGCTAAAGATGCGGATGCCACAGACGAGGAATGGATGGAATTCATCGCCAAGCTACAGGCGAGAACAAAGAAGGAGGACAAGCTATGACCCAGGTACATTACAGGGACGAAGCGTTGGAAATGATCGCGCGCCGCGCTATCAAGGCGCATGACCCCGCGCCGTTGTCCTCCCCCTTAGCCATACCCATTGAGGAAATCATTGATACGCTTGGCCTTGAAATCGACTACCAGCATATCCGTAATAACGGCAGAATACTTGGTGAAACCATATTCGACGATACCCTTCTCCCTGTGTACGACAAGGAAGAAAAGCAATATACCCTGATTCCCGTTAAGCGCGGCACAATAATCGTGGACGCGGGGCTTCTGCACCCACAGCGCACAGGACGCTTCCGCTTCACGCTGGCGCATGAGCTGGCACACTGGCTCATGCATCAGGAGATATATACGGGCACGGGCAAGAGCGCAGCCCTATTGAGCCAACCGGTGAAAAGCTCGGAAGCGAATAGCTCTATCGAGCGGCAGGCGGATAGATTGGCAAGCTTCCTGTTGATGCCGGCCGGTCAGGTAAAAATGGCGTTCTACCACAATCGCGGCAAGGTGGGTATGGTGAGCATACTTGCCACGCTGTTCGGCGTATCGCGACAGGCTATGGATATCCGACTGCGTGAGTTGCGCTTGGTAGCACAAAGGGCGTAATAATATACGAATCATGTTCCGTATATTGCGAACACAAAGGCGATCCATATTATAAAACGGAGGTCATCAGGAATGATTTCGATATATGAGAGTAACCACTCCTGCGATATGAGCAAGGCGCTCATCTGCCCAAAATGTGAACGGGGGCGAATAGGCAGTATACCCACAGGGAGCGAACCCACACTATCTAGGCGCGGCAGGCCGCCGCCGGGCGCGCGCGGCGAGAGCGTGCAGATCAAAT
>QMCD01003916.1_pt1 | contig 14430 bp, 12 predicted proteins | sample 1821841 | NCBI WGS metagenome assembly QMCD01 (sample SAMN01991225, study PRJNA193472) | Termite gut metagenome, whole genome shotgun sequencing project. | isolation source: worker | host: Macrotermes natalensis | reverse complement strand
CTGCAATATTGCAGCCCCCTCTCTATTTATTTGAAGTGCTTAGAGTCTGTCTAAATTTTATTGAATAAATTTTGTACAGACTCTTACTCCTTAATATTCGGCAATTCGAGGCCAAGGCCTTTCTTCCTGTCCACGATCTTCAGCACGAACCCGAGTACCAAAGCTACCGCGCCCAGGCAGGCGAGCATAATAAGCGGATTGGTGTAATCGTAAGAGGTTGCCGCTGCTTCGGGCGTCATTGTGCCGTCCTTGAGTGCCTGCACCACTTCGGGGTTCGAGACATCGAGTATCTTGCCTATCAACATAGGGAAGAGCCACAGGCCGATGTTCTGGATCCAGAATATCAGAGCGTAGGCCGAACCGATAACCTTGCCGTCGACCAACTTAGGCACCGAAGGCCACAGCGAGGCCGGAACGAGCGAGAACGACGCACCGAGTACCAATATAGTCATATATGCGATCACCACGCCGCCTATCGCATTGCCTTGGAACATAGGCAGGATAAAGGCAAATGTGAGGTGGCATACTATCAGCAGTATAGAGCCTATCATAAGCATGGATGCCGCCTTGCCCTTGGTATCGACATATTTACCGAGTATAGGTGTGATGCCCACCGCCAACAGCGGGAAGACTGCGAAAATAGTCTCTGCCGACTGGCGCATATAGCCCATATAGCAGAATACCACGAGGGTCAGCACCGACAGTACCAGCAGCGAGACTTTGGTCTTGCCCTTGCTGAAGTTGCTCGCAAAGGCTGCTGCGGCAACTACCAACATTATGCCGTACTGTATCAGGGTGACGGTGTTCGATGCCCAGAAAGAGCCCTCCGCCACCTCGGTGAACGTCAGGTTGCACTGCAACATGTTCACGGCATACTTCTGGAACGGGAATATAGCGGAGTAGTAGAGTACGCAAAGCAGGGCAACCAACCAGAAACCGCTGCTCGACAATATCTTGCCTATATCGGATATCTTGAACGGATCGTCTTTCTCCTCGGCCTCGCCTGTCTGCGCATCGAGTTTCTTGTCCATAAAGAAATAGACTATGAACATTATCAACGCTATCAACAGCAGGATGACACCGAAGGCCACCGAACGCGATACATCGACGCTGCCGCCCAGACGTGCGAATACAGGCGAGAAGATCATACATGTGGCGACACCAAGGCGTGCAAGTGCCATTTCGGAACCCATTGCAAGCGCCATTTCCTTTCCCTTGAACCACTTGACAATACCGCGCGAAACAGTGATACCCGCCATCTCAACGCCGCACCCGAAGACCATGAAGCCCACGGAGGCGAACTTGGCCGAGGCAGGCATACCTTCATAGAATGGCGAGATGCCCAATTCGTCGAACCCGGGGATATAGTTCAGATTGGCGTTGAACCACGCTTCGAGCCCCGACCCTGCGAAGGCGTCGGTTACCGCATACCAATTTATGGATGCACCCACAAGCATCACCGCTCCCGACAGCAAGGCCGTAAAGCGCACGCCCATCTTGTCGAGTATTATACCCGCGAAGATAAGGAAGAAGATAAATACGTTAAGGAACGTTTCCGACCCCTGCATGGTGCCGAAAGCGGTAGAATCCCAGCCGCGTGTCGATTGCATCAGGTCTTTGATGGGCGACAGTATGTCCATAAATATATATGAACAGAACATGGCCATCGAGAGCAACAGCAGGGCTGTCCATCTCGCTGTTTTGGATTCCCGCAGAGATCCGTTAAATTTTTTCATAGGCATTATTTTTTTAGTTAATTGTTTTTTACGGATGTAAATATATCGTTTTTTTCTCAATCTGCGAGCGCCGGATTGTCAATCGTCGATTTTGGAGTATCGTTTAAGCACCGTATATGCTTCCGTGATACCGAGTTCTCCGGCCTTGCTCATGTCGAGCAACCCTTTGCGGGTATCCTTCATGTAGATCTGTATCAGGCCGCGGTTGAACCATGCGTCGGGAAGCATCGGGTCGAGCTCTATCGCGCGGGTATAGTCCGCAAACGCCTCGGGCAGTTTGCCCGACAGTACGAGCAGGTTGGCGCGGTTGTAATATATGTGTGGCATTTCGGGATATAGCTTCGCCGCCGAATTGAGGTCGGCAATGGCCTCATCATAGTTGTAGGTGCGTGAGAAGTTTGCGCGCAGCCTCGGCGTGGGGTCGCTGTCGAGCGATATCCCGCTTTGGCCGCTGTCGATGGATGATATGAAATCTATCATCTCGGCCTGCGTCGTACTGCGGTTGAGGTAGAGGAACGGGTTCGAGGGGTTGGCCTCGATAGCCGCCGAATATGTGGCGACAGCGCTTGTGTATTGCTTTATGAGCGACTGCGTTATGCCGCGCCGGAACATCAGCTCCCATTTGGAACTGCTTCTCGCCTGCATTGTTTTGGACAGAGCGTTGTCTATCACTATGAGTGTGTCGGCAGGCAAGTTGCTCTCCATGTTCGACAACACCACGAGCCTGTCGCCGAGCGAAGAGGTAAATTCATCGATCCTCTGCATGTCGTAACCCGCCGGCAGGGTGGTGCCGGATTTAAGCATCGTGAACTTGTATAGCGGCCTGAGGCTTATATTGTCGCCCCCATCGGTCGATATTTTGTTGAATGCGCTTCCCGACAGTTTGGTGTCGAACGAAAGCAGGCGGTTGAACTTGCGCGACGTGTCGGCATATATCGAGAATGTGCTGTCCGAAAGTTTGGAGCGGTATTCGGATATCTTGCGTTCGGCCGTGGCCCTGTCCCTCTCCGCTCCCTTCTCATCCCGCAGCAGGTACTTCACACTTGCACGGTTTAGGTATGCGTTTGCAAAGTCGGGGTAAAGCTCCACCGCCTTGTCGTAATCGGCCAGCGCACGCTCGAACTCACCGAGACGGTAGTTGAGCCCTGCGCGGTTATAATAGACTATCACATTGTCGGGCGAGTATGCCGCCACCATGTCGTAATCCTCCATTGCGCGGTTGTAGTCGCCTATGTCGGTACGTATTAGGGCGCGGTTGAAGTAGGTTATCGAACTCGTCGGGTCGATCTTCAGCACCATGTCGAGGTCGGCCAGCGCGGGCATGGGACTGTTCATGCTGTTGTGCACTATGGCGCGGTTGAAGTAGGCCACTATCGAGGTCGAATCGTGCGTTATCGCCTTGTCGAAGTCGGCCAGCGCGAGACCGTACTCCCGTTCGTCCATGCGGAGCGAGCCGCGCAGCACATAACCGCGCGGATATTCGCGGTTGGTCTTTATGCCGAGCTCGTAATTCTCGTAGGCGGCCGTGGTATCTTTCAGGTAGAGGTATGCCTGACCGCGGTTAAGGTAGGCATCGGCAACCTTGTCGTTGTACCTGATAAACATGTCGAAGTCGTCGATAGCCTTGCGGAACTGCTGCGTAAGCAGGTAGGTGACCCCGCGGCTGAAATATGCATCCGAACGGTCGGGGCGCAGGTCTATGGCCTCCTGAAAGTCCTTCAGCGCATCGTCGTAATTACCCAACTGCGAATGTGTTATGGCGCGGAATTGGTAGGCTGTGGTGAATACCGGATTCTTGTCTATTGCAAGCGTGAAATCGGCTTCGGCGCCGAGCAGGTCTTCGAGGTTGTATTTAGCTATGCCGCGCAGGAAGTAGGCTTCGTAGGCCGATGGGTCGGCGCGCAGCAATATGTTGAGCGTCTCTATCGCCTCCCTGTAACGGTTCTCCATGACGAGGTCCTGCCCCATCCACACGTAATAATATTTGTTCAACTGCCCCGCCGCCCCCTGGACCGACAAAGCCGCCGCAAACACCAACGCAATAAAGAATCGCCGCATATTATCGCAGATTACCACCTTTTCAGAACGCTAAGATATGAAAAATTAATTTTGGAATTTCATTTTTTTCATAGCTTTGCTTTATCGTTAATTAAAAACTCTTATAATTATGAAAAAACTGATAATTTTAGCAATGATTATCTTATCGGCGGCAACGCTATCCGGACAAGGGCGGCACTCTATAAAAATAGGTGTCGGAACAAACCTTATGTGGGATGTCGATAACGGCTATAACTACGACAAAAGCATGGGGACAATATATACCCTCGGGCCTACTTTGCATATAGATTACGGCTACAAGCTGAATAAATACATCGAGTTGGGAGTGAATGCTTTTTCGCTTACAAATCGATATGGAGCAAGTTATGACGCAATGGCAATAGGCGCGCTTGCAAAGTTTGTTTACACTCCGCTTCCCAAGACTTTCAGACATGTAAGGTTAGGTGTCGGAGCCGGCTGGATAAACACCCAATATTTACGAACAGATTTAATGGCTAGGACCCAAAGGCGAAATGAGTTTGCTTTCGACTACTATATAAGGGCGTATGCCATCGACAACGAGCGTTTTGAACTTTACGGCTCTTACGGCCTATCCTATAGTTATTACGCCCCACAAAAAATACTTTTTTGGACACATAGTAACGTAAGCCTACACTTCGGTGTAAAGTTTTAGAGTGCTGCATATTTTATGAATTAATCCGGAATCTGTCTAAAATTTCGTAACTTTACACACTTCTAAGACAACACGAACTCACGTAAATGATAGACAGGGAAACCGTTGACAGGATATACGCTGCCGCCGATATAGTGGAGGTGGTGGGCGACTTCGTGACCCTGAAGAAGAAGGGGGCGAACTGGCAGGCGTGCTGTCCGTTCCATAACGAGCGCACCCCTTCGTTCGTAGTGTCGCCGGCCAAGGGGCTTTTCAAGTGCTTCGGGTGCGGCAAGGGGGGCAATGCGGTCACTTTCGTGATGGAACACGAGAAGATGACCTACGGCGACGCCCTTAAATACGTGGCAAAGAAGGACGGCATCGAGGTTCACGAGAAGGAGATGACCGAGGAGGAGGCGCGCCGCAACGACGACCGCGAAAGTATGATGGTCGTCAACGGCTGGGCATCGGAATACTTCACCCGCACACTCAATGACACCGACGAGGGGTTGAGTGTGGGCTACGGATATTTCCGCGAGAGAGGGTTTACGGATGCGACGATCAAAAAATTCGGGCTCGGATACTGCCCCTCCAAAGGTGACGCCATGACCACGTCCGCCCTCAGTGCGGGATATAAGGAGCAGTTCCTGATAGACACGGGGCTGACGATAAAGCGCGAGGCGGGAGGCTACTACGACCGTTTCACAGGCAGGGTCATATTTCCGATATACTCCATTAGCGGTCGAGTGATAGGTTTCGGGGGACGCATACTCAAGAGCAGCGACCGCACGGCCAAGTACCTCAACTCGCCCGAAAGCATAGTCTATAACAAAAGCCACAGCCTCTACGGCCTCTATCACGCCAAAAACGCCATAACGCGCGAAAACTACTGTATTCTCGTCGAGGGTTACACCGACGTCATACAGATGCACCAGTCGGGCATAGAGAACGTCGTGGCCTCGTCGGGAACGTCGCTCACCACGGAGCAGATAAAGCTGATAGGCCGTTTCACGAAGAACGTTACGGTGATATACGACGGTGATTCGGCAGGTATCAAGGCCTCTCTGCGCGGTATCGACATGATCCTGCGCGAAGGGCTCAACGTGAGGGTGGTGTTGCTGCCAGAAAAGGAAGACCCCGATTCGTTCGCGCGCGCGCATTCGTCCGAACAGCTCCGTGAATACATAAAGGCGCACGAGGAGGATTTCATCCGGTTCAAGACCCGCATATTGATGCAGGACGCGGGGGGCGACCCGCTGAAAAAGGCCGAACTAATAAACGACATAGTGCAGTCCATATCGGAGATTCCCGACCCCATAATCCGTTCGGTATTCATCAAGGATTGCGCTAAGAGCATGGACGTCGACGAGCAGGTGCTCGTCAACGAGGTCTCCCGCAAGCGCCACACGGTGCAGTACGACCGCCAGACGGGTGATTTCGTCCGCTCGATGCAGGAGCAGCAGCGGCGCGACATCGACAACCTCGAAAGGGCCTCATCGCTGAAAGGCGTGGCGGCAGGCAGCAGCATGGAGGAGCTGGAGAAGGAGATAGCCGGCTACCTGATGAAGTACGGCCACCTCGACTTCGAACTGAAGGAGGGGCGCAGCATGGGCAACTTCAATGTGGCGGAGACGATATTCAACGAGTTGCGCGACGACGTGTCGTTCCGCAATCCCTACTACAAAGCCATCTACGAGCGCTACGAGGAGCAATACGGCATCGCGGGGCGGGGCGAAAAGGTACCCGAATACCACTTCACCAACCACGACGACCCGATGGTGTGCAACGCGGCGGTCGATATCCTCACCTCCGACACCAACTACGTGATGAGCGAAATATGGAAGCGCCACGAGATATTTCTGGATAACGACGAAACGCGCCTCGGCAAACTTATACCGCATGCCGTGACGCTTTACAAGGTCAAAACCATAGAGATGATAATCGGCGACCTGCGCGCCGCGCTCGCCGAAGTCTCCGATGAGGATGAGGCGGCCAACATATTGGAGAAGATATCGGCGCTCAACGAAGCCCGCAAAAAAATAGCAAAAAAGATGAACAGGCTTATATTATAAGGGTTTGTTCTAAATTTATCGATAAAATTCCAACAGACACTATAATCTCATCTATCTTTGCACAAACTGTAACCTTATGCAAATTTCAACATTGGCAAATCCGGCCGACAAAGCACGTATAGATTTCATAGACCTCGCCAAGGGGGTATGTATCATTTTGGTGGTAATATTACATTCGCATATAGAAATCCCTATCCACGGGATCAATATGTTGCGAATGCCTCTTTATTTTGTGCTTTCCGGCCTACATACGGAAGTTTTAAAAACTTATTGATCAAAAAAACCAATAAACTGTTAATCCCGTTTTTATTCTTCTTTATAGTCACTTATGCAATCCTTTATCTAATACGTTTCGTATTTCCTGTTCTGGCTGTTACGCAGAGTTCTAATATATGGGACTTGTTTTTCAGTAACCCTATCTTTAATGTCCCATTATGGTTTTTGTTGAGTTTATTTTGGGTTAATATAATATCCTACTTCATAAATTCAGTTAAAGCGGAATGGGCTCGCTTTATTTTGGTAATTTGCTGTGCATTCACAGGTTATTGCACTTTGAAATTTGATATTCAATTGCCGTTATTCATGAATGCAGCCTTTATTTATATGCCGTTCTTCTATATGGGAGCAATGATGAAGAAAACTACCGTCCTTGTCAAAAATAAATCGGACAAATACATTCCGCTATTTATTATCCTACTTTACACAATAGTCTATTTTTCACCATTACCAACAATTTTCGGGCTCGGCTCTGCAACACAGGCATTTGAAAGACCTGAAGACAATTTCGGCTTGAACCTATTGCTGTTTTACCCTACGGCATTGTGTATGGTTCTTGCTTTACTATTGCTCTGTAAAATGATAAAGCAACTGCCGTTGATATCATATGTCGGACGTTATTCAATAATAATATTATGTACCCATTTCCTTGTATTGATAGCAATAGACCGGCTCTCTGATTATTTCGACATATCGATTACCTTTATAAGTATAATGGCTGTATCGACAGCAATGATCCCAATTTGCAGGAAACTCATACCTTGGTTCACGGCGCAAAAGGATTTGATACCGATCAGACAGACAGATAAGAGTTCGTGTCGGACGGACGCGGATAAAGTTTAAGGTTATGGCTACCAACAGAGATATGCGCAATATGGAGAGCGATGCGGAATTCGAGAACAGGATCCGGCCGCAGGAGTTGGGTACGTTCCGGGGACAGGACAAGACTGTCGAGAACCTGAAGATATTCATCAAGGCGGCCATTATGCGCGGCGATTCGCTCGACCATGTATTGCTGCACGGCCCTCCGGGGTTGGGCAAGACCACCCTTGCCAACATCATTGCCAATGAGATGGATGCCGCACTGAGGGTAACCAGCGGCCCCGTACTCGACAAGCCCGGCGATTTGGCGGGGCTGCTTACCAACCTCAACCCGGGCGACGTGCTGTTTATCGACGAGATACACCGCCTTAGCCCCATTATCGAGGAGTATCTCTACTCCGCAATGGAGGATTACAAGATAGATATCGTTCTCGACAAAGGCCCGTCGGCACGTTCCATACAGTTGGAGCTCAATCCGTTCACACTCATCGGAGCTACGACCCGCAGCGGGCTTCTCACCTCGCCCCTGCGCGCCCGTTTCGGCATCACCTGCCACCTCGAATACTACGACACGCCCATCCTCGCAGGCATCGTCCGCCGCTCGGCAGGGATACTCGGCATAAATATCGACGATCAGGCGGCCAATGAGGTTGCGCTTCGCAGCCGCGGAACGCCCCGTATCGCCAACTCGCTGCTGCGCCGCGTGCGCGACTTCGCGATGGTGAAGGGGAGCGGGGCGATAGACCTGCCCATAACACGCATGGCCCTCGGCGCACTAAACATAGATTCGCGCGGCCTCGACCAGATGGACAACAAGATACTCGCGACCATAATCCACAAGTTCAACGGCGGCCCGGTGGGGCTCAACACCATAGCCACGGCAGTAAGCGAGGAGGCCGGAACGATAGAGGAGGTTTACGAACCGTTCCTCATCAAGGAGGGATTCCTCAAGCGCACCCCCCGCGGCCGCGAAGCCACAGCCCTCGCCTACTCTCACCTCGGCGTCACCCGCCCTGCGGAAGAGGGGAGGTTGTTTTAATGGGTTTTTAGAGCTTGTTTGGAGTTTTCCACTCTCGCTCTTTTCGGCTCTTTTCATCCTGTTTTTCACCCGAAACTTGTTACATAGGAACCGCTATGCGCCTCGTTTCGGACAAAAAACAGGATGAAAATAACTTAAAAATAGCTTCGGCGGAAAAATCCAAACAAGCTCTTAGTGTGGAGTTTGGCTCTCCACACTCCACACTAAAAAAGGCCGCCCTTACGGAGCAGCCTTAAATTTTTGCATATCAGGGATAGACCTGCTGTTCCCGCCTAAGTGTTTAAGCCACCTGCGGGGTCACACCACTATTTTATGCGGGTCTCGTCAGAAACGGTGAGTTTCTTACGGCCTTTGGCGCGGCGTGCGGCAAGTACCTTGCGGCCATTGGCGGTGCTCATACGCTGACGGAAACCATGCTTGTTAATCCTCTTTCTGCGTGAGGGTTGGAAAGTCCTTTTCATCGCTTTATGTCGTTTTTATAATTAATCAGAGTCTTTTGCGGAGTGCAAAGGTAAATGATTTTTGCGATTTACAAAAGTTTTTGCATAAAAATTCTTTCGGCCGCACCTGCCGCACTGTATTTCGGCAAATCGCCACACTCTATTTTGCCAAATATATTATCTTTTTGGTCTCAAAAAAATCCTCGTCGAAGAAGTCCGAAACGCTGAATACGGTGAACCTTTTGCCCGCTTCGGCCAGCTCTTCGGCCAACTCGCCCCCCTTGAGGACAATTATGCCGTTGCGCAGTGAGCCTTTTTCGCCTTTCTCTATCCTGTTCCACATCCAGCCCATGAGGGTTTTCATCTCGGTCACGGCGCGGCTTACCACATAGTCGAACCTGCCGGGCAGTTGTTCGGCACGGCCGTTCACAGCCGTAAGGTTGTCCAACCCCAGCCCTGCGGCCACCTCTTTCACGACGGTTATCTTTTTCCCTATGGAGTCCACGGCGGTGAACTTCGCCTGCGGGAACATTATCGCGAGCGGTACTGCGGGGAATCCACCCCCCGTACCAACGTCGCAAACCCGTGCTCCCTCACCGAACCTGCACACCTCGGCTATGGCGAGCGAATGCAGCACGTGCTTGAGGTAGAGCGAGTCGAAATCTTTGCGCGAAACGACATTTATCTTCACATTCCACTCCGCATACAACCCCTGCAACGCGGCAAACTGCTCCCTCTGCCGTTGGGTCAACACATCCCCGAAATATTTTTCTATTAACTCCATTTTGCATTTATCATTTTGCATTATGCACCGCGGAAACTATCGCTTCCGCCACCCTCTCCCCATCGAGTGCGGCGGATATTATGCCGCCTGCGTACCCTGCGCCTTCGCCTGCGGGGTATAAGCCCTCGATCTGAGGGTGTGCCAATGTCTCCGGATCGCGCGGTATGCGGACGGGGGTCGATGTGCGCGACTCCACGCCGACTATCATGGCTTCCGGAGTGAGGAACCCGCGCATACGGTTTTCGAACGAGCGCAAACCCTCCCTGAGCGACGAAGCGATAAAATCGGGCATCCAAACATCCAGCCGCGAGGGGGTGATGCCCGGAACATAAGAGGTTGCCGGAAGGTCGGCCGAAGCCCGTCCAACGACGAAATCGGTCAGCCGCTGCGCGGGAGCTATCTGGTTACTGCCGCCGTTGGCACGCGCGGCCTGTTCGAACTGCTGTTGGAATATAAGCCCCGCCAGAGGGCCGTGTTCGGCTTCGAGGTGGGCGAAATCTTCGAGCCTTATCTCTGTTACTATTCCCGAATTGGCCCACAGCGAGCCGCGCGACGAGGGCGACATGCCATTCACCACGCTCTCCGAGCGGTCGGTCATCGCCGGAACGATAAATCCCCCTGGGCACATACAGAAAGAGTAAACGCCGCGTGGGCCGCAAACCGTATGTGCACCATGCCCGTTGCGGCGGCCGTGTCCCGTATATCCACCTTGCCCATTGCGCCCATTGCGTTGACCATATCCGCTTTGCCGGCCATATCCTCCGCGCACATCGCGGCTGCCGGCCCCACCCACTTGGGCAGTAAGCGTGTAGGATGCCGCAGGAAGGTATTCGCGGCCTGCGCCGTGGTACTGTATGCGGTCTATGAGCTCCTGCGGATGCTCCACGCGCACACCCATGGCGAACGGTTTGGCCTGAAGCAGTACCTCCTGCCTGTGGAGCATTTCATAGATATCTTTTGCCGAATGCCCCGTGGCGAGTACCACCGCCGCACCCTCTATTTTTGTGCCGTTGCATGTAACGCCCTTGGCCTGTCCCTTTTCAAGTATGAGTCCATCGACTTTGGAGTCGAACACAACCCGCCCGCCGCAGTCGGTGATGGTCTTCCTTATGGCCGTCATTATGGCCGGAAGCCTGTCGGTACCTATATGCGGATGGGCGTCGTAGAGTATCTCCGGCGATGCCCCGTGGAATACCAACGTCCGCAGCGCCTTGTTGTAGTCGCCGCGCTTCTTGCTTCGCGTAAATAGTTTGCCGTCCGAGAAAGTCCCCGCGCCACCTTCGCCGAAAGCGTAATTGGAGTCGGGGTTCACATCGCCGTTGCGGTTTATCTCCGCTATGTCGCGCTTGCGCCTCGATACATCCTTGCCGCGTTCGAGGATTATTGGCCTGTAATTCAATTCTATGAGCCTCAATGCCGCAAAAAGTCCCGCAGGTCCGCCGCCTACGATAACCACCTCCGGACGGACACTTACATCGGGGTAATCGAAATGTACAGGCGCAGGCTGCTGCTCGCCGTCGATGAAGAGTTCGAGGGTCAGGTTCACCTTGATGCCCTGCCCGCGCGAATCTATCGAACGTTTGGTGATCCGCGCCAGCGCGATGCTGTCGGGCGATACTCCCGCGCGCTTGGCCGCAACGGGGATATAAACATCCTTGTCGGCGGCCTGCTTGGGCGATAATATGAGTGTGACTGTTCTCGGCATAATGGCGCAAAGTTAGTAAATGCAAAATTGAAAATTGAAAATGCAAAATTGAAAATGCAAAATGATGGAATAATTCGTACATTTGTATGATAATTTTATCGCCTTTCTTAACCCCCCACCATTAATCTTCGATGAATACCATTCTGGAGATCTTCAACAACTTTATTATCTACATAGAGGGGCTCGGCCCTTGGGGCATAGCCCTCTTATCGGCGGCAGTGATCATCTTTGCCGTCCAGATGTGGTACTACACAGCGCGCTACGGGCGTATAATGAAGTACGCCGGAAGGATGGATAGTGCTACAAAGCCTCCCCTGTCGGTCATAACGGTCATTGCCGAAGCCGATTACGGCTACATGGAGGAGACGCTGCCGCTCATACTCGCGCAGGATTACGGCGACTTCGAGGTTGTGCTCGTCGACCTTTCGGGCGATGCCGATTTCAGCGAAGCGCTCTCAGTGAAGGCTAAGGCCGACGGCCGCATATCCATAACCCGCCTCTCGGTGAACCCGCAGTTCCCAATAAGCAACAAAATGGCGCTCAACATGGGTATCAAGGCTGCGCGCAACGAACACCTTATCTTCACGACCCCCGACAGTTATCCCTGTTCGTCGGCATGGCTGCCGCTCATGGCTGCCGCATTCGACGAGGCCGATATAGTGCTGGGTTACTGCGGCATGGAAGTCGGGCGCACCACCTGCAACAGGATAATAAGGGCGAGCATTACCGCCTGCGCAGCGCGTTGGATAAGTGCCGCCCTGCGTGGAAAGCCCTACCGCGGCGCCATACGCAACATGGCATTCACCAAGGGTGTCTATTTCGACAATAACGGATTCAACCATCTGAACCTCAATATTGGGGAAGACGACCTCTTCATACAGCAAATAGTGTCGGAAAACCGTACCGCAGTTGTTCTCGAGCCTGACTCGTTCGTCAGGCGCAAGCAGTGGGGCGGCCGTAAGTGGTGGTGGCGCGAGAGGCTGCTCACCAGCAATGCGTTCAGGTTCTACACCGCCGATGTGCGCCGCTACATAAGTGCCGAACTGTGGTTCAGAACGCTGTTCTTCGCCTGCATAGTCATCATGGCCATATTGATGCCGTTCGAAATAAAAGTGTTCGCCGCAACGTTATTATGTATAAGGTTCGGCACGATACTCGCCCAGACTGTAAGGATATCGCGCCGCCTGTGCGAACCGGCGTTGTGGATAGTACTGCCCATCTACGACCTCTGTTCACCGCTATATGAAGCAATACTTGCCGTCACGCGCCGCATGAGGCGTACACCCGGATTATGGAGATAGTAAACTACATAATACTCACCGACCAGCAACTCGTTACCCTCGCCAACGACGGCGATTCGGGGGCATTCGAGGCGCTGTTCAACCGTTACAGGGACGCCATTTACAAGATCCACCTCAACCGGACTAATGGCAACGGCGACGATGCCGACGACCTGCTCCAGGAGACATTCATAAAGGTATTTCTCAACCTCGAAAAGTACGACACCACATACACTTTCGGGCAGTGGGCTTATATTATCGCCCGCAACACGTTCATCGACTATGTACGCAAGCGCCGCGGCGACCTCTGCATAGACACCCTCCCCGGCACGGGCAACTTCGCAATGCCGGCGGCATCGGAGGCTTCGCCCGAAGAGAGGTTTATTAACCACCAACGAGGCATGCAGCTTGCCGGCCGCCTCGACAAAATGACGCCGCGCTACCGCACACTTATAGAGCTGCGCTTTTTCAAGGAGTACTCCTATGAGGAGATAGCCGAAGAGCTCGCACTGCCGCTCGGTACGGTCAAAACCCAGATCCACCGCGCCCGCGAACAGCTTTGCAACCTGATAATGGAGAGCGATATACTTTAAGTTAATGGAAAATTGAAAATGGAAAATGATTTTGCTTTTGTCATGTTGAGCGTAGCCGCAGGCGTAGTCGAAACATCTCCGAATATTTAAGTCTGGACAAGATGAAAAAGATACTATTATTGTTTGCCGTCATATCGGTTTCGTTCGCCGCCTTCGCACAAAGGGGCGGGACGAAAACCTATGGGTTGAAAGATATAGAGAATGTGCAGTTGAAAGACTACACAAGGTTTACAACCAATCCCGACGGGATACTCTCCGCCGAGGCGGTATATAGAATCGACACCACCCTGTTCACGCTCAAGCAGAGCGGCAAGGCGCAGGTGGCCGTCATTGCGGTGAACTCCATAGGCAACGCCGACCCGCACGACTTCCTCGTCAGGCTGATGCATGGTTGGGGCGTGGGCAGCGAGAAATCCGACAACGGATTGGGCATACTTTTGGTTATCGACCAAGGGGCCATAGAGATAGCCACGGGTTACGGTTTGGAGGGCGACATACCTGACGCCATAGCCAAGAGGGTGATAAACAACTACATGTTGCCCGCCTTCCGTGAGCGCGATTGGGACAGGGGCATGCTCGACGGAGTGGAGGTCATAAGCGCCATACTCGACGGCCGTGCGCCGGAAGATATCGGCAGCGGGCCAAGCGGCCACTTGCCAATACTCATGTTACTCTTTTTCTTCGGCATCCCGATTTTGGTGGTAACGATAGTATTAATGTTTGCGGGGAGATGCCCCAAATGCCACAAGCGCAAACTCAAACGGACGGAGTCCTACATTATAGATAAAGGCAAAGGGCGCAAGGAGGAGGTTACGACCTATGTATGCCAAAATTGCGGCTACGTCAAAACGGTCAGGCGCGACATAGACAACGGAGGTTCGGGGCTCGGCGGAGCTGTCGTGGGCGGCATTCTCGGCGGCATGATGGGAGGCCACGGTCGCGGCGGCGGGTTCGGAGGAGGGCACTCGGGCGG
>QMCD01001437.1_pt1 | contig 14440 bp, 3 predicted proteins | sample 1821841 | NCBI WGS metagenome assembly QMCD01 (sample SAMN01991225, study PRJNA193472) | Termite gut metagenome, whole genome shotgun sequencing project. | isolation source: worker | host: Macrotermes natalensis | reverse complement strand
GCTATGCCTTCATTGTTTTACCAAATCCACCTGCTTTGCAGGTGGTTGTTTAATAAGTAAATCCCAGTGATGAAAAGTCACTTAATTCTTTACGCGTTTTTAGAAGACATAAAAAATGAGGTTTATTGTCCGTTTGGAATTCAATTCGTAAAAAAGTTTTAATTTAATCTATCTTCTTTTCCCTCTGCAAATTTGATTTTATGGTATTTTCCACTCTATCTTTCAACTCTTCAATTGTTTCATTCGATTTCGGATAGATGGGATCTAAAAATTCCACACGAATACGGGTAAATAAACGAGGGAATTTCACAGGGCGTAACACTGCTTTTTCCGAACCTTTTATGACAACAGGAAGTATAGGAATATTTAATTCCTTACTCAAAATAGCAAATGTTTCCTTGAATTGTTTCAATTCAGCATTTTTTGAACGTGTTCCTTCGGGAAAGATGATCACATTTTTCCCTTGACGAAGCACGTATGACATCTGTTGCAAGGATTCTTTGAGGTTTTTGTTGATATCCATTACAATCACATTATTCTTTCCTGCCATAAAACGGGCAAAACGTGTCCGCCAATGTTTTTCCTTAGCAAAAAAGAAGGTATTGCGGGTCATTTTGTTATTGAGTTTAGCCGTGATAATCAATCCGTCTAATGCACTGCGATGGTTGGCAACAATAATATATGGTTCATCCGTAAAATTCTTTTTCCCTTTGCTTTTAAAGCGGTAAGCCGTATGGAGCACTGCCTTAGATAGCCCGTTAACAGTCTGGTGAATAAATCCTGACCTTGGAATCTTAAAATCAGGGAGTTTTGAATAAAGAATTTCCCTCCATGAAACTTCTTTGTTATGTATTTCATTGGAATTTTGTTCGATATAATCGCTTAGTTTTGTCAATGTATCTAAAGATTCAAGTTGTTCCTCGTTGAGTACCAGTCCGAAAGTAGTTTCAATATAACTCAACAATGCTACTCTGCTCAATGAATCCATCGAAAGGTCAATCTCAAAATGGTCATCGGCGGAAGCATTGTAACCTGTTTCCGAATCAACAAATATTTTCAATAATTGATAAATATGACTTTGGTTTTCAGGTTTTTCTTCCGTTTTCTTTTCTTTCTGTTGAAAAGCAAAAGCAGACAATTTAAACCGTTGTATCTTTCCCAAACGAGTACGCGGCAATTCTTTAGAGGTAATGTGGAACTGTTTGATACGCTTATATGAAGGAGTTTCCTTGTTGTATTTAGCAACATCTTCCTTGATATATTCACGCATATTTTCTATCTCCCCCTGACGCAATTCTCTTAGTTGAGGAATAACAACTGCCTGAAGGATATCATTTTCCATGAATACAGCTGTTTCTTTGATATAAGTTGAAACCGCCATTAATTCCATTTCGACTTCCTCCGGGTTAATATTCTTGCCATTAGGAGTAACAATAATTTCTTTTATTCGTCCGGTAATTTTCAACCCGTATTTATCCAGATAACCAATATCTCCTGTATGCAGCCAACCATCAATAATAATTTCTTCCGTTTCTTCTAGATGATTGTAATAGCCTTGCATTACATTATCGCCTTTGACACAAATTTCTCCTGCCGGAGAAAAACGGATTTGTTCTCCATTCAACGGATAGCCGGCATACCCTATTTTCCGTTTCCCAGGATGCGTAAAACTGATCATTGGGGCAGCTTCTGTCATGCCATAACCTTCCAACACATAAAATCCCAAGGTTTTAAAAATAGTAGCCGTTTCAATTGACAATGCTGCTCCACCGGAAACCAAAAACTCAATATGTCCCCCGAATTTCTCATGTACCGATTTAAAAACTACCTTTGAAAGAGCATCACTTCCTATTAACTTCATCAATTTATAAATCAATCGCGTAACAAACTTTGCATTGATCTTTGCCATCACACCTTTTGTAAGCGTATCATACAAGCGCGGAACACCAATAATGATAGATATTTTTCCTTCGTTAAGTGTACTTAAAATACTTTCGGCATTCATTCCTTCAGCAATATAGACCGTACATCCAACATACATTGGAATAATCAAAGTTCCTTGCAATGGAAAAGAATGATGCAAGGGCAATAATACCATTATATTACTTTCTTTTTTAAAAATAGGTACATCCTCAGAAACCGCATTGACGATAAACATCACATTTTTGTAGGATAGCATCACTCCTTTGGGAGAACCTGTTGTGCCGGAAGTATAAATAAGCAATATGGTTTGTTCGGGATTCTCAATAGATATTTCTTTGGGCTCTAACAATTCTACATCACTGATATTTATATCTGTTGCCGTAATTATCTTTCCTTGAAAATTTTCAATCTGTTCACAGGCTTTCTTTGTAAGTTCCAATTTATTTTCGGATACAAATATGATATCGGGTTGACAATCATTAACGATATAAGATAATTCCTTTTGAGTGGATTGAACATCCACAGGAACAGAAATAGCATCACAAGACAATGTCCCGTAAAAGGCAAACATCCATTCGGGTGAATTTTCTGCAAAAATCAGGATTTTGTCGGGCTTTTTCTCCTTGCTGAAATAATTAGCATAAAGAGAGGAGTATTGAAGCAGTTGATTATAAGAATATGATTTTTCCTTATAAACAATTGCTGTTTTGTTATGTTGTTGAACCATGGTCAATTTTTATATTTATTTATATGAAAGCATGAAGTTAATGCTAAAAACAAATAACGAATAAAAATAGATAAAAATATATTTGTCGGCAAAAGAGGTGGAAATATAATTTGAATATTTTCCAATTGACTAAATCCCTTACTTGCTTTATTACTCATTTTTTTATACCTTTGCATCTTGATTTTTAGAAGTAAAACATATAATAATTTTGACAATGAATAAAGTAAAGTACGTTTATTTTTTTGGCGGGAAAACGGCTGAAGGTAAAGCAGACATGAAGAATTTGCTTGGTGGTAAAGGAGCAAATTTAGCAGAAATGTGTTTGATGGGATTACCTGTTCCTGCAGGTTTGACAGTAACGACAGAGGCATGCACAGCATATTATGCAAATAATGCACAACTTCCTGACGGTCTTATGGACGAAGTTTGGGCAGGAATGAAAAAAGTTGAAGAAGCTATGGGCATGAAATATGGTGATGCTGAAAATCCGCTTCTTTTATCCTGTCGTTCAGGAGCAAGAGCTTCTATGCCGGGAATGATGGATACTGTATTGAATATCGGACTTTGTTCTGCTACTATTCCGGGGTTATTAAAGAAGACAAATAATCCTCGTTTTGTATATGATTCATTCCGTCGTCTGATTATGATGTATGCCGATGTGGTAATGGAAAAAGCGGAGGGACATGAATTTGGCATTCGCAAGCAGTTGGATGATATGCTTGACAAATACAAACACAGTAAAGGATATAAACAAGATACCGAATTGACAGCGGATGACTTGAAATTTTTGTCCGATGAATTCAAGAAAAAAGTAAAAGAAGTTATCGGTGTTGATTTCCCGGATGATGCAAGAAAACAATTGGAAGGCGGAATTAAAGCGGTATTCAAAAGTTGGAACGGAAAGAAAGCTATCTCTTATCGTCGTATAGAAGGTATTCCTGACAATTGGGGAACAGCGGTAAACGTTCAAACAATGGTATTTGGAAATATGGGTGATAACTCTGCAACAGGAGTTGCTTTCACACGTAATCCTGCAACGGGAGAAAATCAATTCTACGGAGAATGGTTGATAGATGCACAGGGAGAAGATGTTGTGGCAGGTATCCGCACACCCAATCCGTTGAATGATGCTACCAAAAATGACCAAAATAAACACCTTCATTCCATGCAGGAATTGATGCCTGCAACTTATAAGGAATTGGACAATATCCGCATGCTATTGGAAAAGAATTTCAAAGATATGTTGGATATTGAATTTACAATTCAAGAAGGGAAATTATATATGTTGCAATGTCGCGTAGGTAAACGTACCGGAGTTGCTGCTTTGAATATGGCTTTGGATATGATGAATGAAAAATTGATTGATTCCAAGGAAGTAGTTATGCGACTTTCTCCGGCTCAATTGGATGAATTGCTTCATCCGATTTTGGATGCGAATGACGAGAAAAAGTATACTGTTATTGCAAAAGGATTGCCTGCAGGACCGGGAGGTGCTGTTGGTATAGTTGCCATGACAAGTGAAAAAGCGATGGAGTATAGAGCTAAAGGAATCAACAATATTTTGGTTCGTGAAGAAACTAATCCGGAGGATGTAGAAGGTATGCGTGCAGCTGATGGCATTTTGACTGCTCGTGGAGGTATGACTTCTCATGCCGCTCTTGTGGCTCGTGGTTGGGGAAAATGCTGTATTGTGGGTTGTGATGCTATCCATATTGATTTAGCAAGAAATGAGATTAAAATTAATGGAAAAATCTATAAAGAAGGTGATACATTAAGTCTGAACGGAACAAAAGGTTGGGTTTACGATCAGGCAATCCAGATGATTGATGCTACCGAAAATCCGCGTTTCCAGGAATTCATGAAGATTGTAGACCAACATCGCACAATGGGGGTTCGTACCAATGCCGATACGCCGAAAGATGCTCAAAATGCAATTAATTTTGGAGCCGAAGGAATTGGGCTGTTCCGTATCGAGCACATGTTCTATGGTGAAAACAGTGAGGCTCCTTTGGCAAAATTACGTAATATGATTTTGGCAAATAATGTTGATGAACGAGTTTTTGCATTGAATGAGTTAGAACCGTTTATTAAAGCAACTGCAAAAGGAACATTAGCAGTTATGGATGCGAAGCCTTTGACTTTCCGTTTGATGGATCCTCCTTTACATGAGTTTGTTCCCCAAACAGAAGACAAGCAACGTGAATTGGCAAAAGAAAAAGGAATGTCGTATGAGGAAATAAAAAAACGCATTGATGCTCTTCATGAAGTGAATCCGATGATGGGATTGCGTGGTGTTCGTTTGGGTATTGTTTATCCGGAGGTTACTCGCACTCAATTCCGTGCTCTATTTGAAGCTACGGCAGAATTGATGAAAGAAGGTAAAAATCCAAAACTGGAAATTATGGTGCCTTTGACGATCAATGTAAATGAATTGAAACATCAAAAAGCCATTGCTGATGAAGTTCAAAAAGAAGTGGAAGCCAAATTCGGTGTGAAGATAGATTACCTATACGGAACAATGATTGAAATTCCCCGTGCGACTTTGGTAGCTGATCAAATTGCAGAAATTGCTCAATTCTTCTCTTTCGGAACGAACGATTTAACACAAATGACTTTCGGATTCTCCCGTGATGACGTCAATGCAATTGTTCACGAATATACCGAACAAAATATTATTCCTGCGGATCCATTCAATACGTTGGATCAGGAAGGTGTCGGAGAGTTGATAAAATTAGGTGTTGAACGCGGAAGAAAAACCAAAAAAGATTTAAAAATAGGTGTTTGTGGAGAACATGGCGGTGACCCTGCTTCTGTTGAATTCTTTTTCAATGCAGGAATGAATTATGTTTCCTGTTCACCTTTCCGTGTACCGGTAGCTCGTTTGGCAGCTGCACAGGCAGCCATTAAAGCAAAGAAATAGGTTTTAGTTAGTATGAGTATTTGAAAGAGGGCTCTTTTTAGAGTCCTTTTTTATTTACTTTGTAAAGGAGAAATAAAATAATAATATAATTCGAATAACAGAATAATTTATTCTTATAATTTACTATAAGAATATGATAAAGAAAAATAAGACAAGAAATAATTACTGCAAACGATAGATGATATTATAAATAATAAAAAATAAGAAGTAAATTCTTTAAACAAATATACTAATTCCTCAAACTATGAAGCTCATGATTGAAATGAAGAAGCTAATTCTCCAAATAAAGATACTAATTCTTCAAACGATGAAGTATATTCTTTAAATGATAAAGCTAATGATTCAAACAAAGAAGCGTATTCTTCAAATAAAGATACTAATTCTTTAAACGATGAAGCGTATTCTTAAAATAAAGAGATTAATTCTTTAAATGAAGAAGTATATTCTCAAAACAAAGAAGTTCATTCTTTCCAAATAAATTAAAACAATCCAAATCATAATCTACTGAACCAAAAGTCCTCTTTAGGGGATTTAGGGGCATAATAAATATATAGCTAACTCCTCCTAACTTCTTATTCCCTCATTTAGCAATATCACTATCGGATGAAACCCCGAACTCACGCAAGCATTATTAAAATTTTTCTTTCTCAAGAACAGCAAATTAAAAAAATATTTCAAAAAAAACAGCCTGTTCTTATAAATTGTTATTTAAAAAGGCATATATTTGCAAAATAAAATTTAACGTGTGAAAATGAATTATTTTTTGATAAAGAATTATTTGATAAAGTTGAGTTCTGTAATAACAGATGTTCTTTTTCTTTGTCAAAAGGGATGTGAAAAAATTAACTTCGTATGGTACTTTTCTTTACAGGTTCAAGACACTCAAAGTGCTTTTTGCACCTTACCCATGCTATGGTCAAGGTGCATCACGAGCATTTTATAGGTTGCCCATAGTCATGCCTGTAGAAGCCATATAGGATTAGAAGCGATGAAATTATAAATAAAGAATAATAAACACAAAAGCGATGAAGCTAAGAGACGTCATCGGCAACAGTCAAGGACAAGTCCTTGAACACTGGTTGGCTTCGTGCCTTGCCAGGACGAAGTGCATGCCTTGCAAAGACGCCATCTTATTTACTCATTTACTCATTCCCTTATTTACTAATAATAATAAACGACATAAGGAGTAAGCCGAAAATCCTTTTTTAAAGAGTAGGCATAATTAAAAAAATAGGTAATATGAAGAGAGTGTTATTTTTGATTAGCTTGTTATTTCTTTCTGCTCAACAAGTTTATCCTCAAGTGCAAACATGGTTAGAAGACTTCGATGGAATGTCTGTAAAATTTAACGCAATGCCACCAGGATCATGGAAGTTTAATACTGTATATACGCTTCCGGGATCATCGACTACAAGCCCACAATCTTATTGGGGATTAGTTCCTAATCGAGTAGGAGATACTACTTGGCTATATTCAACCGAAAATTATGATTTTGATCAAAAACCGCATGTTGAATTACGTTTTAGCCATATATGTAAAATATCTCCCAAAGATCGGGTAATTATTCAGTACAAAAGAGGAGGAGAATCTATATGGTATACAATTGATGCAAGAGATTATTTAGGAAATGCATCAAATTATGCTTCTACCGGATTTAATGCCGCCAGTTATCCCGAATGGTCTGCTAATGACAGTATTGTTTTTCCGGCTCAATCATGGTGGAAAGAAGAAGTTTTTGATTTATCTGCTGAACTGGGCTATAACACAGGTGCTGAGTTTCGTTTTATTATTGTTCATGGATCTACTCCCGGAACGCAAATATCTTATGGATGGCTATTAGAGAATGTCCAAGTTACGGCTTCGCCCAATGAACTAAAAAAACCTATTGTGGAATTTGTTTCTCCATTAGTTAGGGATACTGTTTTCGGAGCAGGACCTTGGGAGATCAGGGCACGGGTAAAAACAACTACAGCAGCACAAATAGAAGTTCCCACATTGACTTACACCGCTACAGAAAATGGCAGTTTTATCGAAACAGAAAACATATTAATGAGTTATGAAGGAAATGATATTTGGGTTTGCTCCATAAAGCAATTTGAACCGGGTATAAAAGTGAGTTATTCCATTACAGGGAAAGATGCAACAAATAATGAGGAAACGATAGATTCGGAATATATAATAAAGATGGGGAATGCAACGAAAGGAACACTGCTTCAAAATCTTCAAAGTACTAATTCCGAAATGCCATTTGATCCTTATTCTGGATATTCGCAATGCATGATATTGTATACTTCAGATGAAATAGCGGGAGGATCCGGACATATAAGTTCGTTAGGATTACATATTCAGCAAGGAACTACAGGCTATTATCCTATCCGTTTATGGCTAAAAACAGTCCCGTCAACAAAAACTGATTTTTCGATGGCATCGGACGACTTGGATTGGTCTGTATTAACTCAAGATGCGAAATTGGTTTTTGAAGGAGATTTTTATTTTCCTGCACCGGGATGGACTGATATCCCTTTTGACGAATTTTTCTATTATTCGGATCAAGAAAATTTGGTTGTCATGATAGAGCAGCTTTGTGGCGGATGGGATTGTTGGGGAGTTGCTGGATATCCTTTCGCCCGTTTTTATTTGGGGGATGCTTCAGAAAATCAATTTTTTTATAGAAGTGCATATAATGTACCTCCCGTACCTCCTACAACACTTGGAGGAGTATCTTTTACCCGTCCGGATTTACGAATAGATATAATTCGAGAACCTACTGATAATTCGGCAGCAATGTTTTCTATTGATATTGCTGATACGGTGTGGGTAGCTCCCGGAGTTACAACCCCAATAAATATGATTGTACAGAATAAAGGTAAAAATCCATTAAATTCCGCTATCATACACTATACTCTTAATGGAGGTCCGGTAGTAGACATACCATGGAATACGCAAAATCCTCCAATATGGGGATTCAATACACCTGTTATAACCGGAAATACGTATACTCCAAAAATAAAAGGTTATGACACATTGATGGTTTGGGTAAGCGATCCCAATGGAATAGATGATCCTGTAAAGTTGGATGATACATTGGTAAAATATATATATGGTAGCCCAACTATAGAAGGAGAATTTGTTGATCAATATAGAGATAGCGTTTATTTTGTGGGACCTTATACTATAAAAATCCATTTAAGGAGTTTATCATTAATACCTGTTCCTACTCCTGTAGAATTAGTATATATAGTAACCGATAATGGAATACAGCAAAATCCCGTTACGGTAGAAATGACTTACGAAGGAGATGATATTTGGAGTTGTACATTACCAAAATATCAATGGGGAACAAGAATAGATTATAGTGTAAGCTTGGAAGATGACAAAAATAATCCGGTTGTATTTTCTTCCTGGTTTTGCAATACTCGTCCAAAGGGCGGCGATCCGGTACTTCAGGATACCAAAGGTATGTGTGATATTTATCCTTTTATGCCTTATTATGGCTATTCCCAGTCCATGTCATTATATACGCAAGCTGAAATCGGAAATTATTCAGGAAATATGACAGAATTGGCATTACAATTATGTCAGCCTGCGTATGGGTCATCTTTACCTATAAAAATATGGTTGAAAACTGTTCCGGCAACAAAGACTGCTTTTACATTTGCAGATGATATAGATTGGTCTCTTTTAACACAGGATGCAACACTTGTTTATGACAACGATTTTATTTTTGATTATCAGGCAGATAATGGAGATTGGATTACTATTCCGTTTGAGAATGAATTTACCTATGATGGTGGGAATCTGATAGTGCTGTTTGAACAGAATTGTGGAGGATGGGGGGGATGTGCCTATCCCTATTTTTATGCAAATAATGTACCTTCTTCCTGTGTAGATCAATTTTTCATGAGATATGAGGATAATATTCCGCCTTCTGCAGGACACTGGTCTCTTGAGATTAACTATTTGCGTCCCGATATGCGTATAAAAATAATAGCGAAACCGCCTGTCCTTAATTCGGCAGGGCTGTTATCGTTTGATAACCCTGAAGGAGATAATACTCCGGGAGGAGAATTAACCGATATAGCAGTACAGTTGGAAAATGTGGGAACAAATAAGTTGGATTCTGTTTTGATAGATTACTGGTTGAATGGAATCCATCAAACGCAAATTAATCATCATACGAATATCTATCCTGGCTTGGATGAGATAATCTCATTAGGAGATTATACATCAAAAGTTGGAAGTTATGATACAATTTTAGTAATAATTAGTATGCCCAATGGTCAAGAAGACAGTTTGAAAAAAGATGATACTTTATACAGGGTTATTTTTGGATGTCCTGATAATTTATCAAATAATATTGTTGTAGGAACTCTTCCGGGGGCAAACTTTAGGACTATTTCAGATGCAATAGCAAGTGTTAGATATTGCAGACCGCCGGGAGATATAACCATTTCATTACAAAATGGTACATATCGTGAAAATGTAGATATTGGTTTTATAGAAAATATGGGATCGGATAAATTGATCTTAAAATCTTTGTCTAATAACGCAGCTAATGTATTTCTTGAAGGTATTGAATATGGAATACGAACAGGGGAAGTAAGTAACATAGAAATAAAAGATATCACGATTAATCTGACAGGAGAAGAAGGGACAGGGATACTATTAGGCGAAGGAAGCAATATAGAAATTTTACGATGTGTAATCAATATGGATCCTGATGCAATCAATACCGGAAGCTTTCAAACAGGTATATATAGACCCTATTCTGAAAATATTTCTTATGATGTACGTATAAAAAATAATATTATTAATGGAGGATCGTATGGTGCAATGATTATATCAGGTCAATATGATAATTATGGAACAGATTGGATATATGATAGTAATATTGTGAAAAATGCAAGTATTGCCAGTGTAGTGATAGAAAATACAGATTTATTCAGCGTATCATATAATACATGTTTTTTAGCAAATAATATTGAATTGTACGAATGGGCGGGTTTTATTTTTTCTAATTGTGAAATAGCAGAAATAGCATATAATAAAATTCATGCATTAAATCATCCTTATTTAGAAGTTCCGAGGGCAATGTCCTTTTATGATGTAAATATGTTTGGAAATCCTATGCAATTATATAATAATGAAATCATGGTTTCAAAAAATGGAGAAGCTATGATACCAGGTTATGATGATATAGTTATCCTTGAAGGAGCTACATCAGCCAATATTTATCATAACTCCATTTATGTTGCAGGAACAGAGGAATCTTTCAGCAATGCATTGTATATAGCTTCGTATGAAATGGTAGATGTTCTAAATAACAATATAGCATTTCCTTTAGGGTGTCCTATTTTTATTTTAGAATATTCTACTACAATGGATTACAATAACTACTATACAACAGGAAACATTTTGGGGGTATATAATTGGGATGTTGCATCGGATCTTAAATCTTGGCAGATGCTTACATATCAGGATGTTAATTCTTCTAATTCAGATCCTTTATTTGTAAATCTATCTGTTAGTCTGGATGCACAAAGTCCATATCTTTTGTGTCCTGCTTTACAGGATATACCTGTAGATATAACGGAACAGTTAAGAACAACATATTCTTATACTAACATGGGAGCGTATACTTCTAAACCTTACTCGCAAAATGTGGCAAGTTTAATTCTTCATAATTGGCCTCAAGAAGTAGTATTGGGCTATGATCATCCGTTAGATGTTAGTATTCAAAATGCAAGTACAGCCTCTATTCAAAATGCTGTTATCAAATGGTCGGTTAATGGAGGAGTTCCATCTTCATATACTTGGACTCCAACACCTGTAGTAGATACGTACGAAAAAACAATTGTTAGAATAGGAACTTTGCCGATAAATTCGAATATAACTAACATAAGGGTGTGGTTTGAGACAATTAATGGAATTGCAAATTATGTGAAAGATACCGCTTATGGAATGGTTGAAGCAAAACCATTAGCTGAATTTGTACAACCATTTATTAAAGATACTATTTATGACTTGGCATTTGATGTATATCTTTTAATTCGTGATATGACAGGTGCCCCTGTGACACCTCTTTTGAATATTACGACAATTGTAAATGGCGCACAAGCTCTTGTCAGTAGTGTTCCTATCCATAATGTTAATGGAGAACTTTGGAGAGCAAGAATTCCTCAGCAATATTATGGAAGTAATGTAATATATTCTGCCACTATATCCGATATAAATGGATATCAAATTACGATTAAAGATTCTGTTTATATAAAGTTTACTGGTTTTGGGACTGATACTGTAACTATAGGAACGGGAACAACAATAAGTGGTTATAATCCTTTTAGTACTTATGATTATAGTATGTCAAGAAATTATTATATGTCCTATGAAATAACTCCCCAACAATCAGGAGGAATGATTAATAGTATATCTTTTAATAATGTAGGGGGGTTAAATGTGTTTTCCGATATTTATTTTTATATGAAAGCAACATCTGATTTTTCAGTTGCTTCAAATACATATATAGATCCTTTAAACGACGGCGCAACGCAAGTGTTTGCCGGTGGAATGATAGTGATGCCAGGATGGAATGAAATAATTCTGGATAATCCTTTTTATTTGCCTCCTGGTCAGAATCTGCTGATATATTGTGATAATCAAAGTGGGATATATGGTGGAAATTCTGTTACCTGGGAGTGTTCTGTAATATCACCCAGGATGAGTTTAGCTATTAATGATTGGTGTTTTCCTCCGGGAAGTTGTTATCCAACAATTGAATATGCATCAATTCGTCCGGATATAAAAATATCTATAACTTCATTATCATCACCATATACAGGGCATAATTTAGGATTGTTATCAATGGCAAGTCCGGTAAATATACAGGGAGAATTATGTACCGATGATTATTCTCAAGTAGAGGTTGTGTTAACGAATCTAGGAGAAGAAAATTATGATTTTTCTCAAGATGCAATATCTATTGGAATGGAAATTACTAATCCACGAGGGAATAAATATCACAGCATTCAAACTGTAAATAATGGTGTTCTGGCTTCAGGAAAAAATCAAGTAATAGAACTTATGAGAAATTTACCTACTATGTATTCAGGTGTTTATACTATTAAGTCGTGGGTGGAAAGTAGTATTGATGGAGTTTTATATGATGATACTATAATCCATACATTTACTTCCGATAGAGTAGGACTTCCCATAGATGAAAATTTTAGTAATGGTTTGCCAAATCAATTTGTTTCTAATAAAATAAATAGTACGTCAAAATGGGAAATATGTAATGGTTCAAGTGGTTTGGTAGATCCGTATGTTGGAACAGGAATGTTACGTTTTGAAGGAACACGAGGGTCAATGTCAGTAATAAGTACTCGTCAGCTTACTTTATATCAGACATCCAATCCATATTTAGAATTTTGGTATTATCATGACAATACAGTATCCGACGATGATTATTCATATACGGATGTAAATGTTATAGTAAATGGAGTGTCTAAAACACTGGGAACAATAAAGCTAAAGTCGAATGTTTCAGGATGGAAACAATATACTTATCAGTTAAATCAATTTACATCAATTCCTGGATGTGCTTTGATTCAATTTGAGTCAATGAATAGCAATAATAACTCTGTTCAATATCTTGACTGGATACAAATCATTTCTCAACGAGATCTGATGTTATCGGAAATTATTTTGTCAGATCTTTCAGTTTGTGCTTTAGGAACTAATGAATTAAAAGTAGTAAGAACAACTACAGCAAATCAAATGATTGATTTTTCACAATATTCAACAAGTATTCAGTTAGATATCACAGGTCCAATTAATCATTCTTCTTCGGTTTTATTATCAGATATTCTTGAAGGAAATGAGCTGGATACTTTACCAATTGTGTCTGATATTAAATTTGTACCGGGAGAATATACTATAAAGGCATATTTAACAAGTCCTATAGATGACAATCCTGTCAACGATACAGTAAGAACAACTATTACCATCACTCCCAGCTTTGAGATTACGATTGAAAAGCTAAGCAAAGATGCTCCTGCTTTAGCAGGATTTGAGTATGAACAGAAAATCACTATTACCAACACAGGCAATATGGAATTGTCCGACATTGGTTTGATATTATCGGTTACATCGGATGATGGTACCTATACGTTCAATGCAAGAGATATTTTCAATCAGGCTTTACAGCCTAATGGCACTGCTGATTTCACTTTTAGCCAGGCATATACTGTTCCATGGTGTGAAAACTACACCGTGAAAGTACACGGATACCTGATATGTGATTCTATGCTGTTCAATAAAGATTTTTCTATACAGGAAGCAGTGAATATGATCGACTTGAAACTGGTATCTATTGAGAAGCCGGAAGATGACGGAGCAATAGATATCATTGGCAGTTCAATGGAAGTAACAGTAAATGTCCAAAACCTGAGTCCCGGGAAAGCCTATGCTTCCGGTGAAGCCAAAGCGGGGATTATGCTCATGGATACCAATGGAAATCCGGTAAATACTCTTCCCCTTGAAGAACTTCCGACAATAGGTTCCGCCATAATGAGTAATGCAAGCATTACCTACACTTTTGACGGTAAATATACGGTGCCCAATTTGAAAGAATATTATTTGATAGTATATATTGATGGGACAGATCAGTATAAGCAGAATGATACTTTGAAGCTGCGTCGCAGTACAAATTATGTCGGGCTCAACGACCTCTCTAAAGCATCCTTCACCATGGAGCAAAATATCCCCAATCCTGCCAAAGGTAATACGATAATCAATTACAGTATTCCACAGGATGGAGAAATAACATTCCAACTCTATAGCATCAGTGGACAATTACTGTATACTGAACAGGA
>QMCD01001573.1_pt1 | contig 14449 bp, 11 predicted proteins | sample 1821841 | NCBI WGS metagenome assembly QMCD01 (sample SAMN01991225, study PRJNA193472) | Termite gut metagenome, whole genome shotgun sequencing project. | isolation source: worker | host: Macrotermes natalensis | reverse complement strand
AAAACCGGGCAGGGTAAGTCAACTACTTACAGGTAACAAGTCAATTACTTATAGATAGTTAGTGATCTACTTATAGATAGTTAGCCTTCTACTTATAAGTAGTTAGTGTTCTACTTATAGATAGTTAGTGTTTCACCCCTAAGCCACAGGTTCTTTTTGCATAAATAGCTTGTAAATATGCAATAGTACGCATAAATAGTGCATCATTATTCTTTGTTTGTTCATCAAGCACACTAAAAGATGAATTTATAAATCAAGGCGTGTTACGGAAAAGGTGCTTTAGCTATCTTTCTATAAATAAATGCTGTCTTTAGATTGCATTTTGTCAATTCAACAACATCCGTCATACACCTAAATCAGTAACATACACCTAAATACAACGATTCCCAGAAGGAAAAGTAACAACCATTGCCAAAGCATCTCTTAATTATCTGCCTGATAAATAGAAACTTTTCCGCCCGTATTGTTGCATCAAGTAAAAGTTTGTTTTATTTTTGCGCCTAAAGAATACAATTTATAACCTAATAGGCGAAAAACATTATAATTATGGATACAAGCAAGATTGTCGGAGAAAAAATCAAGTCACTCCGCGAAAGCCAATCAATCAGTATTGAACAATTGGCCGACCGTTCCGGATTAGCCGTAGAACAGATTGAACGCATTGAAAACAACATTGATTTGCCTTCACTGGCTCCGCTCATTAAAATAGCCCGCGTACTGGGCGTGCGGCTGGGTACTTTCCTTGACGACCACGATGAGACAGGTCCCGCAATCTGCCGCAAAACGGAATCCAAAGATACCATCAGCTTCTCCAATAACGCCATCCAGTCGCGCAAGCACATGGAGTACCACTCCTTGTCCAAGTCGAAAGCCGACCGCCACATGGAACCGTTCATAATCGACGTTGCAGCCACCGAAGATAACGACTTTGTACTTTCCACCCACGAAGGCGAAGAATTCATCATGGTAATGGAAGGCATCATGGAAATCAGCTACGGCAAGAACACGTATCTGCTTGAAGAAGGAGACAGCATCTACTACGACTCCATCGTTCCGCACCACGTACACGCTTACGAAGGGAAAGCGGCGAAAATTCTCGCAGTAATTTATACACCAATTTAAGTAGTAAGTAGAAAGTAGTTAGTAGTAAGTAGTAAGTAGGAGGATGTTTAGCTTATCATTTCTACTAACTACTAACTACTTTCTACTAACTACTAACTACTTACTACTTACTACTTACTACTTACTACTAACTACTTACTACCAACTACTTACTACCAACTACTTACAAAATGCTTTACGAAAGGACACTCGGCGAATGGCTGGAGCACTGGGCGGAAACGACGCCTGATAAAGAATACATTGTTTACTCCGACCGCAATCTGCGTTTTACATGGAGTCAGTTTAACCGTCGGGTAGACGATATGGCGAAAGGATTAATCGCTATCGGCGTAGGACGCGGAACCCACGTAGGAATCTGGGCAGCCAATGTCCCCGACTGGCTTACGCTTTTATACGCCTGCGCCAAGATAGGCGCCGTTTACGTAACCGTAAACACCAACTACAAACAATCCGAACTGGAATACTTGTGCGAAAACTCGGACATGCACACCCTTTGCATCGTAAACGGAGAGAAGGACAGTGACTTCGTACAAATGACCAACACCATGCTGCCCGAACTAAAGACCTGTCAGCGCGGACACCTGAAAAGCAAACGCTTCCCTCACATGCGGAACGTAATCTACGTAGGGCAGGAGAAGCACCGAGGAATGTACAACACCTCCGAAATCCTGTTGTTAGGAAACAACGTGGAAGACGAACAACTGGACACTCTGAAAAGCCAGGTAAACTGCCACGACGTGGTAAACATGCAATATACATCAGGAACCACCGGTTTCCCGAAAGGCGTTATGCTCACCCACTACAACATTGCCAACAATGGCTACCTGACAGGCGAACACATGAAGTTCACCGCCGCCGACAAACTATGCGTCTGCGTACCCCTGTTCCATTGCTTCGGCGTTGTGCTTGCCACGATGAACTGCCTCACGCACGGATGCACGGAAGTTATCGTAGAACGCTTCAACCCGCTCGTGGTACTTGCCTCCATCCATAAGGAGCGGTGCACAGCCTTGTACGGCGTGCCCACCATGTTCATTGCCGAATTGAATCACCCCATGTTCGACATGTTCGACGTGTCCAGCCTGCGTACAGGCATCATGGCAGGCTCACTCTGCCCCGTGGAACTGATGAAACAGGTAGAAGAAAAGATGTACATGAAAGTAACCAGCGTTTATGGGCTGACCGAAACATCTCCGGGCATGACCGCCACACGCATTGATGATTCGTTCGACGTACGCTGCAATACCGTAGGACACGATTTTGAACATACGGAAGTCCTGGTTCTCGACCCCGAAACCGGAGAAGAATGTCCGGCAGGCGTACAGGGTGAGATGTGCAACAGGGGATATAACAACATGAAAGGTTACTATAAAAACCCGCAAGCCACCGACGAAGTTATCGACAAGAACGGTTTCCTACATTCCGGCGACCTTGGTGTAAAAGACCAGGACGGCAACTACCGCATCACCGGTCGCATCAAAGACATGATAATCCGCGGTGGCGAAAACATCTACCCGCGCGAGATTGAAGAATTCCTCTACAAGCTGGAAGGTGTGAAAGATGTGCAAGTAGCAGGTATCCCGTCACAAAAGTATGGCGAGCAGGTAGGCGCTTTCATCATCCTGAAAGAAGGTGCGGACATACACGAATCTGACGTACGCGATTTCTGTGTCGGCAAAATTTCACGCTACAAGATACCGAAGTACATTTTCTTTGTAAATGAATTCCCCATGACGGGCAGCGGCAAAATTCAGAAATTCAAATTAAAAGAGCTTGGAACGCAGCTTTGCAAAGAACAAGGGATAGAAATTATATAAATTAATCAGAATATTCTATCTTTGCATCACTTTTATTTAAAATCATAGATAGATATGTCTAAAGAATTATTCTCTACCCTGCCTTATAAAGTGGCAGACATTACGCTTGCCGGCTTCGGTCGCAAGGAAATCGACTTGGCAGAAAAAGAAATGCCCGGCCTCATGGCTCTTCGCGAAAAGTATGGAGAAACAAAACCGCTGAAAGGCGCACGTATCATGGGTTCACTCCACATGACCATTCAGACGGCGGTACTGATTGAAACCCTCGTAGCGCTGGGTGCTGAAGTACGCTGGTGTTCCTGTAACATATATTCCACCCAAGACCATGCTGCCGCCGCCATTGCTGAAAGCGGTATAGCCGTATTTGCCTGGAAAGGCGAAACACTGGCGGACTACTGGTGGTGTACGCTCCAAGCTTTGAACTTCCCCGGCGGCAAAGGCCCTACGGTAATTGTGGACGATGGCGGCGACGCTACCATGATGATACACGTAGGCTACGAAGCCGAAAGCAATGCTTCTGTTCTGGATAAAGAAGCCCATGCCGAAGATGAAATCGAACTGAACGCCATCCTTAAATGTGTACTGGCGGAAGATCCAGCCCGTTGGCACCGTGTAGCCACCGAAGTTCGCGGCGTTTCAGAAGAAACAACCACCGGCGTGCATCGCCTCTACCAGATGCAGGAGGAAGGCAAACTGTTGTTCCCGGCATTCAATGTCAACGACTCCGTAACAAAATCCAAGTTCGACAACCTGTACGGCTGCCGCGAATCTCTTGCCGACGGCATCAAGCGCGCTACGGACATAATGATTGCAGGTAAAGTAGTAGTAGTTTGCGGCTACGGCGATGTGGGTAAAGGCTGTTCACACTCCATGCGCTCTTACGGCGCCCGCGTACTGGTAACGGAAATAGACCCCATTTGCGCCCTGCAAGCTGCTATGGAAGGTTTTGAAGTAGTTACTATGGAAGAAGCCTGCACCGAAGGTAACATCTTCGTCACTACCACAGGCAACATTGATATCATCCGCATAGGCCACATCGAGAAGATGAAAGACCAGGCTATCGTCTGCAATATCGGTCACTTCGACAACGAAATCCAGGTAGAAGCTCTCAAGAACTATCCGGGCATCAAATGCGTAAACATCAAGCCTCAGGTAGACCGCTACTTTTTCCCCGACGGACACAGTATCATCCTCCTGGCTGACGGTCGTCTGGTTAATCTGGGTTGCGCCACAGGCCATCCGTCTTTCGTAATGAGTAACTCTTTCACCAACCAAACCCTGGCACAGATTGAATTATTCAACAAGAAATATGAAACCGGCGTCTACCGCCTTCCCAAGCACTTGGACGAAGAAGTAGCCCGTCTCCATCTCGAGAAAATAGGCGTGAAACTTACACGCCTGACCCCTGCCCAAGCCGCTTATATCGGTGTAAACGCAGACGGTCCTTATAAAGCAGAACATTATCGTTATTAATGGAATTGAAAATTGAAAGTTGAAAGTTGAAAATTACTGTGCAGCATAGTAAACGCTAAAGAAATAACTTGTAACAGGTTTCAAAGAAAGAAAAGTGTTCTACCTCATCCAACCATCTTAATGTATGCCAAGTTATATCTTAAGCATTACTTAATATGTACCAAGTTATTTTTTAAAGCATTATACCACAGCGCAGCCTAATTCTCAACTTTCAATTCTCAACTTTCAATTTCATATAAACTCCGTTTTTATGAAAAAGCTCCTTCCCGACCTCCTGGTCATCCTGACATTCGCAGTCCTTTCATTCGCTTATTTCTTTCCGGCGGATATTGAAGACCGCATTCTTTTCCAACATGATACGGTTGCCAGCATAGGTATCGGGCAAGAAGCAGCCAAGTACCACGAAGAAACCGGCGAATCTACCCGTTGGACAAACTCGCTGTTCGGCGGTATGCCGACTTATCAGATAGCTCCCAGCTATGAATCCACCCGGCCGCTGACATGGGTACAAAAGATATATCAGCTATTTCTGCCCACGTATGTGAATCTGACTTTCATCCTGATGTTGGGCTTTTATATATTGCTGCGCGCATTCGGCGTACCGGTATGGCTGTCCGGATTAGGTGGACTAATGTGGGCGTTCTCGTCCTACTTCTTCATTCTAATATCTGCCGGGCACATCTGGAAGTTCATCACTTTGGCCTATATACCGCCCACAATAGCAGGCATCGTGCTTGTTTACCGGGGGAAGTATCTGGCAGGAGCTGTTCTGACGGCATTGTTCATCGCTTTGCAAGTTCTGTCCAACCATGTGCAGATGTCTTATTACTTCCTGTTCGTTATCCTGTTTATTGCAGGAGCTTACTTCGAGGACGCCTGGCGCAACAAAACATTGCCGAAGTTCTTCAAAGCAAGCGGCATACTTGTCATAGCTGCGCTTATCGGGGTATGCATCAATCTTTCCAATCTGTACCATACGTATAAGTACAGCAAAGAAACCATGCGCAGTAAAAGCGAATTGGTAGAAACCGGAGATGCCGCCAAGCAAACCAGCAGTGGCTTGGACAGGGATTACATTACCCAATGGAGCTACGGAATCGGCGAGACTTTGACATTGTTGGTGCCCAACTTCAAAGGCAGCGCTTCCGTCCCTCTTGCCATGAACGAAAAAGCCATGAGCAAAGCCAACCCTATGTACGCAAGCCTGTACCAGCAATTGCCCCAGTACTTTGGGGAGCAACCCGGAACGTCAGGACCCGTCTATGCAGGCGCTTTTGTATTATTCCTTTTTATATTGGGCTGCTTCATTCTGAAAGGGCCGCTGAAGTGGGCGCTGATTGGTGCCACAATCTTCTCTATCCTTCTTTCATGGGGTAAGAACTTTATGCCGCTGACTAATTTCTTTATCGACTACATACCGATGTACAGTAAATTCCGTGCAGTATCCTCCATTCTTGTCATTGCGGAGTTCACCATTCCTTTGTTGGCAGTCTTCGCATTGAAAAAGATTCTGGAAGAGCCGGAAATACTTAAAAAGAAGATTAAACTTGTTGGTGCCAGTCTGGCGCTCACTGCCGGTGTGGCTTTGATATTGGCGATTGCGCCGGGAGCTTTCAGCTCTTCTTTTATTCCGGCACAGGAAGCTAACATGTTACAGAATGCAGTGAATCAGCAAATGATTCCGGCTAACGAATTATCCGGTATCCTTTCCAATATGGCAGAAATGCGCGCTGCAATGGTTAGCTCTGACGCACTGCGCAGTTTCATTATCATTGTTATAGGCTGCGTATTATTGTGGCTTTATTGCAGTGAGAAACTGAGAAAGTCATTCGTTATCGGTGGTATCGCCATACTTTGCATTGTAGATATGTGGGGTATCAATAAACGCTATTTGAATGACAGACAATTCGTTCCCCGTTCCACCCAGGCCGATACATTCAAGAAGACCCAGGCTGATGAAATCATTCTGCAAGACCCTGACCTTGACTACAGGGTACTGAATATTAGCGGCAATGTTTTCAGTGAGAACAACACTTCCTACTGGCACAAAAGTATTGGCGGATACCATCCTGCCAAGTTGCGCCGCTATCAGGAGATGATAGACCATTATATTTCGCCTGAGATGCAGGCCGTTTATCAGGAGATTGCTGCAGCAGACGGAGATATGGACAGCGTGGACGCTTCCAAATTCCGTATCCTGAATATGCTGAATACGAAGTATTTTATCCTTCCTACCGGACAAGGACAGACAGTTCCTGTGATGAATCCATATACGTATGGCAACGCCTGGTTTGTGAACAATGTACTGTATGTGGACAATGCCAATCAGGAAATTGATGCTTTGCGCACCATACTACCAACAGAAACTGCCGTAGTGGATGCCCGCTTCAAAGATACTTTAAAAGGTATGGAAACTGCCCACAAAGACTCTCTTTCCGGCATCCGTCTGACGAGCTACGAACCTAACCGGTTGGTTTACGAAACAAATAACACCCAGGATGGTATCGTCGTATTCTCCGAAATCTATTACCCGGATGGCTGGATAGCCACTATTGACGGAGCACCTGCCGACATAGCCCGTGCAGATTATATCCTGCGTACCATGTACGTCCCTGCCGGGAAGCATACCATTGAAATGCGTTTCGACCCGAAGAGCCTGCATGTAACAGAAGGCATCGCATACGCGGCGCTGGCATTGATGGTAATTGGTGTTATGATATTGATAGTGGTTTACCGGAAGAGACTGGATAGAAAGAAAAACAGGTCACTTCTTCAGTAACCTCCGCGTCAGATAATGCACCGGATACCATACAGAGAGGAAACCTACGGTTATCACAGTAACGAATACCAGCAGAACATCCGTAGCGTGAACACTGACGGGATAAGCGTCAACCACAAAGCTACCATTGCCTCCGCCTAAAGAAATGAGGCCGAAATGCTGTTGCACAAAGCAAAGCAACAGGCCGAGAACAATGCCCGCGAAGGCGCCGAATGCGGAGATAAGGCGGCCTTCAAACAAAAAGATACGGCCTATCAGGCTATCGTCCGCACCAAGATTGCGCAACGTAGCCACATCTTCGCGCTTATCAATAATAAGCATGGAAAGAGAACCTATGACATTGAAGCAGGCAATGGCAAGTATGAACGTAAGGAAAAGGTAGGATATGAACTTCTCTATTTCCATGATACGGAACACATCCGCTTGCTGCTGGTAACGGTTCTGCACAACAAAACCGTCTCCCAGGATACGGGAAATATCTTTCTGTACAGCCGTGACATTCGCATCGGATTTCAGTTTCAACTCGATAGCCGACACCTCCGTATCATAGTCAAACAGCCGCCGCGCAAAGCTGAGGGAAGTAAGAATATAACCGGCATCATACTTCTGCTGGTTTACAATGAACACAACACCGGGCGAGAAAAGATAATCCCGGTTAAAAGAAGCGGAAGGATTAGCCATATTCACCCGCACATTCCGCTTGGGAGCATATACCTGAAGTGGGTCAACAAACTGAATACCCGTACCCAGTTCGGATATCAGTTCCACGCCCAGAACACCGTAATCAACGATGGAATCGTGCAGGATAAATTCACCTGTGCCATATAGCAGGCTATCTATGGAAGTCAGTTGGTCAAAGTTGTCTTCCACCCCCTTGATAATGGTCATAGCCTGACGGTCTTTGTATTGCACCATAGCATTCTCTTCAAGCGTCTCCGTCCACACCTTGATTTCGGGTAAAGAGCGTACCTTCTGAAAGTCAGGGCTATCCGGTTCGAATACTTTTCCCTCACGAACCGTTATCTTCAATTCAGGGTCGAAAGCTGTAAAAAAGCCTGCCACCATATCCTGGAAACCATTGAATACGGAAAGTGTACATACCAGCGCCAACGTAGCCAACGCCACTCCGCACACCGAAATGCCGGAAATGATATTAATGGCGTTATGCTTCTTCTTGGAGAAAAGATAACGGCGGGCTATGTAGAAGGGAAGGTTCACTTCAGTAATTCATCTATTTTTTCAAGATAATCCAGTGAATCGTCCACAAAGAACTTCAGTTCAGGGATAATACGGAGTTGATGGCGCACACGGGTTCCCAGTTCGTACCGGATGGATTTCATATTTGCATTGATATTCTTTATCATCTCTTCTCCTTTCTCAGAGGGGAAAATGCTGAGATAGCCACGCGCCACACTCATATCGGGACTAATGCGCACGGTGCTGACCGATACCAATACTCCCGGCATGGATTTGGTTTGTAACAAGAAGATTTCGCTCAGTTCTTTCTGAAGCAAGCGGGCTATTTTGTTTTGACGGGTTGTTTCCATAAGTTTCATTATCTATATTTAATGGCAAAAGTACTCAAATATATCGTTTGCCACCCTCACCTACTACTAAAAGTTTAGAAACTGTTTTGATTTTCCTTTTTAAGATTCTTATCAGCTTCTTTTGAGTTTCTTTTCGGTCTGTTTTCCTGTTTTTACTCGTCACATAGCCCGCTATGCTCCTCATAAAAACAGAAAAACATCCTCAAAAAACAACTCTCAAAAGAATGCTGAGCAAAATCAAAACAGTTTCTTACTTCTTGCGTATAATGGTCAGTCCATCCCGCAAGGGAAGAATCACTTTTTCCACTCGCGCGTCCTGCGCTACATGGTCGTTGAACGCTTTGATACCAATGGTTTGCAAATCATTGTTGCGCGGATGTTCCTCTAATACATGACTGTCCCACAACGTGTTATCGGCAATGATGTATCCTCCGTCGGAAAGCCGGGGAAGTACCATTTCATAATAATCCGTGTACCTACGTTTGTCTGCGTCAATAAATGCCAGGTCGAACGTAACGTCAAGTTGCGGAACCAACTGCAATGCATCACCGATATAAAACGTTATTTTATCCGCATACCCGGAGCCTTCCAGCCACGGACGTGTAAAGTCTTCCTGTTCCTCGTTTATCTCAAACGTATATAGCATGCCGTCCTGCGCCAAGCCTTCCGCAAGGCAGAGGGCGGAATAGCCGCTATAGGTACCTATTTCCAATATCCGCCGGGGGCGTATCATCCTGACAAACATCTTCAACATCCGCCCTTGCAAATGCCCCGAAGCCATACGCGGATATAACAATTTCAGGTGCGTATCCCTGTAGAGAGCGTTCAGATATTCACCCTCTTCATCAATATGCTGTAGAATATATTCATCAATCGTCATGGGGAAATTGAAAGTTGAAAGTGGAAAGTTGAAAATTACTATACAGTTGAAAAATTGAAAGTTGAAAGTTGAAAGTTGAAAATTACGACACCACAGATAGCGCAGCCCAATTTTCAATTTTCAACTCTCAACTTTCAATTTCCCTCAAAGGTACCGGTTTTTGTTCGGCAAAACACTATCTCCCGAATACTTCAGGGCATCGCCCACAACATTGATTTCCAGGAAAGAAGTTTGCGTTCCGGCTTTACCGCTACTGAGGTAACCCACCATATCGGTTGCACTTAAACGGCCTTCTTTCAATAAGCGGCGCAATGCAGCAAAATAGTATTCCTGCCCGTTAGCTAATTCCGGCATGTAAATAGCCTCCACACCATAGGATAATGCCAGATGGCGCATTGTTTTTTCTTTATAGCAAATGGCCAGTACCGGATACTTGCCACGGAAAGCGGCAAGATTACGAGCGGTGCGTCCGCTGTAACTGTCGGTAATAATGGCGCGTATTTTTAGTTTGGTAGTAGCTTTTACGGCTTGCTTGGCAAGGAAAGCAGTCACATCGTTGCTGTTTTCATCCAACGGTATACGGATATCGTTATCCGGCAGTTTATCCTTTTCCGCCTGCGCTGCAATCTTCGTCATGGTATTTACAGCTTCCCTCGGATATTTCCCGTATGCGGTTTCGCCACTCAGCATCAAAGCATCCGTACGATAATAAATGGCATTGGCTATGTCCGTCACTTCCGCACGGGTAGGGCGGGGGTTGGTAATCATTGTATGCAACATCTGAGTAGCCACAATCACCGGTTTCTTGGCCAGGATGCACTTACGGATAAGTATGCGTTGAATACCGGGGATGCGTTCCTGCGATATTTCAATACCAAGGTCGCCGCGAGCCACCATCACGCCATCGGCAACTTCCAGTATCTCGTCGATGTTGTCCACTCCTTCCTGGTTTTCTATCTTGGCAATGATACGGATGTCGCTGTTGTGGGCATCCAGAATCTCCCGGATATCAAGTATATCCTGTTTGTTGCGGACGAAAGAATGTGCGATAAAGTCAATGTCTTTTTCAATGGCATAAAGAATATTATTCCGGTCTTTTTCCGTGAGAGAAGGCAGATTGATACGCACTCCCGGTACGTTGACGCTCTTGCGGCTTCCCAAGGTAGCGTCGTTCTGTACTTCGCAAACCAAATGTTCGGGGGTTTTCTCTACGACTATCATTTCCAGGTCGCCATCGTCGATAAGAATATGCACTCCAACAGTTACTTCGTGCACGAAATTAGGATAAGAAACGGAAATGCATTCACGGGTAGTCGGTTGTTCGGGATTACCTACCACGTTTACCCGGTCGCCTGTTCTATAAGGAATCGGTTCTTCACTGGTTGTGGTACGCACTTCCGGGCCTTTTGTATCCATCAGGATGGCAATGCGGTTGGATACAGCACGGATATTGCTTATCAACTTTTCAAGCCCGTCGTATCCGAGGTGCGCCGTATTCATACGCACCACATTCATACCGGCTTCAAACAATTCTTTTATAAAATCAACATCGCAACGTTTATCCGAAATAGTTGCAACAATCTTGGTTTGTTTCAATAACATAAGCGATTATTTAAGTTCATCATTTATGAGCGCTTCGAGTGCCAGGCGATAGGAGTTTAGTCCGAAACCGCAAATAACGCCTTTGCAAGCGCCGGCAATCATAGATACATGGCGGAAAGCCTCGCGGGCGTGCACATTAGATATGTGTACTTCAATCACCGGGGAAGTTACCGAGCGTATAGCATCCTGCAAAGCGATGGATGTATGGGTGTAAGCGCCTGCATTCAATATGATTCCGTCTACATCAAATCCGGTTTGCTGGATTTTGTCTATTAATTCCCCTTCAATGTTCGATTGGAAATAGTCTATCTGTACATCTGCATGTGTTTTACGAAGTCCGGCAAGGTAGTCCTCAAAAGTAACACTGCCATAAATAGAAGGTTCACGCTTGCCCAGCAAATTGATATTGGGGCCGTTAATAATTTGTATTATCATAACTTGTTGTTTTATGCCATTCTCTGTAGAGAACAATATTTCATGGCGCAAAGATAGTGATTTTCCCCCAATGAATGCCTAACTTATTTTTTCAGTTTGGATTTGAAAAACTTCTAATAACGATATGTCTCATTATATTTGTATAATATCAGGGCTTTACCCGCTCTGTTTCGGCCTGTATTTCTCCCATTTCCGAGCCTTATTTTTAAGAACTACCGGCATGTACCAACTCCATACCCGCTCCTTACCCGCTCCTTTCCTGCTCCTCTATTCCTCCCCCAAACAGTACCCATATGGGAGCAGGAGAGGAGCGGAAGAGGAGCAGGTATAAGGAAGGCACGATGAAAGTCCGGAAAAAGTACTTCTCCGGATGCCTGCGTCCGAACCTGTTGCAGATTAAATTCCGGCCAAAGCCAAGCCAAGTCCGAACTGTTTCTTATATTTGCAAATCAGCATGTGCAAAGAAGAATGAAACCAGACGAAAAAACAATAAGTAAAGAGAAAGAAGCACTGATAATCAGGAAGTATCAGCAATACCTGAAGCTGGAAAAAGCTCTTTCGCCTAATACGCTCGACGCTTACCTGACTGACCTCGACAAGCTGTTGCGCTTCCTGAAAGCAGAAAATACCGGCATCCTGGAAGTTACTCCGGACGACGTGCAACACTTTGCGGCAGGATTGCATGACATAGGCATCCATCCCCGTTCCCAGGCACGCATCGTTTCGGGAGTGAAATCGTTCTTCCACTTTCTCGTCATCGCAGACTACCGGGAGAGTGACCCGGCCGAACTGGTCGAAGGCCCTAAAATAGGATTCAAACTACCCGAAGTGCTCACCGTAGAAGAAATAGACACCATTATCGCTACCATAGATTTAAGCAAGAACGAAGGGCAACGCAACCGCGCTATTCTGGAAACGTTATACAGTTGCGGATTGCGGGTTTCAGAGCTTTGCAATCTTAAACTGTCCGACCTGTATTTTGACGAAGGCTTTATCAAAGTAGAAGGCAAAGGAAGCAAGCAGCGGCTGATTCCCATCTCTCCCCGCGCCATCAAAGAAATAAAGAACTGGCTGCCCGACCGGAACCTTGGCAAAATAAAAAAAGGATTCGAAGATTACGTATTCCTTGCCCGATGGGGAAACGGCATCTCCCGGATTATGGTTTTCCACATGATTAAAGAGTTAGCCGAAAAGGCGGGCATCACTAAAAATATCAGCCCGCACACCTTCCGCCATTCTTTTGCCACCCACCTGCTGGAAGGTGGCGCCAACCTGCGCGCCATCCAGAGTATGCTGGGACATGAGTCCATTGCAACAACAGAAATTTACACCCATATCGACCGCAATATGCTGCGCAGCGAGATCATCGACATGGTGAACTGGTGGCTCGACAAAGGCGTGGATGGCTTCCGGCTTGACGTGATCAACTACATCTCCAAGCAGCCAGGCTTACCAGAAGGTAACGACACCATCGCTGAGTTGATCGGGTTCCGTGGAATTGAAAACTACTTTTACGGCCCTAACCTGCACGCTTACCTACATCAACTTAAGACCGAGGCGTTTGAACCGCATGCTGCGTTCTCTGTAGGTGAGACTCCGGGCGTGGGTATGCAAATGGCTACGCTACTGACCGCTTCAGATCGCCGCGAACTTGACATGGTTTTTTCCTTCGATCACTTAGAGATGCCAGGGAAAGTGCGCTTCGACGACTATCGCTACGATCTCAACTATCTCAAGAACTACCTGGTCGATTGGATGACCAACTATCCCCGAAACTGCTGGATGTCGCTGTTTTATGAGAACCATGACAATCCGCGCTGGGTCTCCAAAGTGGAACCTGACGGGAACCATCGACTGGTGCTCGCCAAGTTATTAGCCGCCATCCAACTCACCCTGCGCGGCACGCCGTTCATTTTCCAGGGCCAAGAACTTGGGATGGTCAACCAGCACTTCAGTTCAATCGATGATGGCCGAGCGCAACGGCTATGCGAAAGCCGCGTTGCGTAGCGGTTTCCTGCGTTTGGAGACACAGCTTCCAAAGATACTGGCCGGAAGCAGGGACCACGCCCGCACTCCTGTGCAATGGACATCAGACCCATACGCGGGATTCTCTGACGCTACTCCATGGATTCTTGGAGCGGGCGATGAGAACACGGGCTGGAATGCGCAAGATGAGGCAGAAGACCCCAACTCCGTGCTCAACTTCTACAAATCGGTTATTGCTTTGCGCCGTCAGTTCCGTGCCCTGGTTTACGGTTCTGTTAAGTTCATTGGACTCAAGCGCAAAGACTATTTTGGATACTTCCGCACCCTTGGGGAGCAACAACTCCTGGTCGAATGCAACCTGTCAAACCAGACTTTACGCCGGGAACCAGTCAGCGGAAATTTCAAACTGGTCGCCTCAAACTACGACCGCATCACACTTGATGGCAGGCTCCGCCCATATGAAGTAAGCATCTACACCTGCTGACCATATGCCCACCCTTCTGAGCCAAAGGTTGTAAGAGATAACCACCTCGACCGTCCACATCGTGGCGAATAGTAAGGACGACCGCCCCGTTGTCCGCATGGAAACGCACAAATCGGTACAGCCAACCATTAGCTCTATGCTGTTTAACGATGACTGATTTTGTGCGAGTAACAGATCCCACCGATTCCAGGGTCGGAGACTATGTGGCGCTGCGAGACAGCAGTCTGCGTAAGCATCTGGAAGCAGAACGGGGTCTTTTCATCGCTGAAGGTGCGAAAGTGATTCAGCGGGCAATGGCAGCCGGCTATCAGCCCAGGTCTTTCC
>QMCD01002984.1_pt1 | contig 14452 bp, 14 predicted proteins | sample 1821841 | NCBI WGS metagenome assembly QMCD01 (sample SAMN01991225, study PRJNA193472) | Termite gut metagenome, whole genome shotgun sequencing project. | isolation source: worker | host: Macrotermes natalensis | reverse complement strand
CAGCTTGCCGGTGTCACCGTCAAAGACGCTCTTGACCATCCCACATGGAGTATGGGCAAAAAAATCACCATCGATTCCGCCACCATGATGAATAAGGCCCTCGAAATCATCGAAGCTCGGTGGTTTTTCGACGTGCCCGCCGAAAAAATCAATGTCGTCATTCATCCTCAGTCCATCGTGCATTCGATGGTCGAATTCATCGACGGGTCAACCCTTGCCCAGCTGGTACAATCCTTGGGCGGAGGAAGAAAGCGTAGACGCGCACGGCCACCATCACGGCCACGATCGCCACACGGATGGACTGGACAAAACCGATTACGCTGGAATTTTTGCCGCCGGACATGGAGCGGTTTCCGGCCATCGCGCTGGGTTTAGAGGTGGCCGCCGCCGCTGGAACCGCCGGGGCGGTCGTGAATGCCGCCAACGAAACGGCCGTGGCCGCCTTTTTGGGAAATCGATTACAATTTCAAAATATCGTGAAAGTTTGCCGCTCCGTTTTGGAGCATCATCAATATGAACAACGCCCCACGCTCGACAGGCTCTTGGAACTGGACGGCTGGGCTAGAAAGGAAACGGAAAAATGGATTTCCCAGTAATGAGTACCGCAATAAGTGCTAAAATAAGTGCCGCATTAACGCCGGTGTTTGCCGTGTGGACAATGGCGGACATTGCGGCGGTTTCATGGAATATACTGCTCTTGATGGTGGGGCTGGGCGCGCTCATCCTTGTCCATGAATTTGGTCACTTCATCGTGGCGAGAATGTGTGGCGTTCGCTGTGAGAAGTTTTACATCGGCTTTGATTTTTGGGGACTCAAGCTCTGCAAATTCAAGTGGGGCGACACGGAGTACGGTGTCGGCGTGTTTCCGCTGGGCGGCTATGTCAAAATGTTGGGGCAAGAAGACAATCCCGGCGAACTGCGAGCCGAAATGGAGCGGGCAAAAACGCAAGCCCAAGCACGAGCCGGGGATGCCGCATTAACAGAATCCTCGGATACGGAAGAAGCGCCAGCAAGCGACCGTAGCATTGAAGAACTTTCCGAGCAGTTGTACGCGCCGGACTCGTACTTGGCGAAAAGTGTGCCGCAGCGATTGGCCATCATCTGTGCGGGCGTGGCGATGAATTTCCTGTTTGCCATCGTTTGTGCGACCGGTGCGTACATGTACGGTTTTGAGGACACGGCGGCGGCGATTGGCGGTATCGTGCCCGGCTCGCCAGCGTGGAGTGCCGGTTTGGAAGTCGGCGATCAAATCGAAACAATTAACGACAAGCCCGTCCGTGTTTTCACCGACATGAACATGGAAATGGTCGGCAACGAAAACGGCGTGACCCTCTCCATTGAGCGAGATGGGCAGCAGATCGAAAAAACCGTCAAACCGCGAAAACGGAAGACGGACTTGGCTCCGACAATGGGTGTGACATCGCTGCCCACTCTCGAACTGGCTCTTCCTGCCAAGCCTGACCCAGAATTTTCGCCGGTGTACAAAAATGTTAAGAAATACTATGCGTCCGAAGATTTGCTAGCCTTGAATAAGCCGAATTTGAAGATTTATGGGGTAAACGGAACTCCGATGCCGCAGTACGCGGATTTCCTCGATGTTCTGCACCAAAATTTTGACAAGCCGGTCAAAGCGGAGGTTGTCTTGCAATCGCCAACTCCTAATGGACCGCCTGTTGATCAGGCCCCCAGTGAGGTCACGATTCCCGCCATTCCGATGAAGGAGATTGGCGTGCGTTTCCAGCCCGGCGAAATCACGATGGTTTTGCCCGGCTCGGATGCAGAAAAGAAAGGAATCGTGGCGGGCGACACGATACTTAGTGTGGATGGCGACACGGAGTACGATCCGCTGAAACTGCCGCAATATATTTTGGGCAAAGTCAACGCGGGCGAACTTTCCGTCGAATTGGGCTTGAAAACGGTGGATGGCACGGAAAAAATCGTAACGGTGGAACTCGCCCCGGTGCGGATTCTGCCAACGCTGAGTGCCATGTCGATGAAAGACCCGGTGGGCAGCACCGCGCTAGGACTTTCGTGGGAAGTGCAGCCCATCATTGCGGGTACAATACCGGGTTCGGAAGCGGAGAAACTCGAAATCCCGCCGGGCAGCACCGTGCTTTCCGTCACTTTTTTGAACAGCGACGCTTTTTTCAGTAAAAACACGAGTTTCACTGAAGTCACAAAAGAGGGCTACAAATTGCACGAAGTCGGCATACTGATCGATATTCCATACATTTTCGAGGTGCTGCTTCCCAGTGCCCAGCCCAAACCGCTGGCGAAGAAAGAAAAAGCGGCGGGTGACAAGGACGGTCATGTCGAAAAAACGGTGAACGTGCGTCTGGAACTGCGAACGCCGGACGGAAACATCCAGAATGTCAACTTACCGATTGTTGATTCCAAAGATCGTTTCAACATGGATCGCGGTTTGATTTTCCAAGTCGAGAGGGCTGAGGTGAAAATCGAGAACTTTGGTGAGGCCTTGGCTGCGGGAACGGCCAAGATGGTGGATTCCTCCTTCGCGGTTTTGCGAACTTTGGAGCAACTTTTCGGCGGCGGCGTTTCTCCACGGGCGCTCGGCGGCCCCGTGATGATTGTTCAGGTCGCTTTCGATTTTGTGCAAAAAGGATTCGGCTCGTATCTGCTATTTTTGTGCCTGATTGGGGCGAACTTGGCGGTCATCAACATTTTGCCGATACCGGTTTTGGACGGCGGGCACGTCGTGTTCCTGCTTTATGAAGGAATCACAGGCCACGCTCCGAACGAAACGGTGCAAGTCGTGCTCAGTTATTTGGGATTGCTCGCGATTTTGGCCCTGATGATTTGGGTCGTAGCACTGGACCTCAACTGGATCGCGCGATTCTAAGACGCGCTGTTGGAAAACAACATGAAACAATAGAATCGTTCCATAACTTCAAAAATAGGTAGAATACGTCATTCCCCCAAAGGCGGGCTGAACTGTGAAATACGGCCGAAAACGGCCTAAAGACCGTATTTTTTACTGGACTCCTGCCCCCTCCAGGAGCGAGGGCAGGCTCTGCGCAGGAGTGACGGGTTAGGGAACAAGTCTACTGAGTTGGATCATACCGAAAAATATGGACAAAACATAATGGGTTTTCGTATCGGCCTAGGACATGACACACACCGCCTTGTGGCAGGCTCGTTTATCACGCTGGGTGGCGTTCAAATTCCCCATGAAAAATCCCTGCTAGGGCACAGCGATGCAGACGTGCTGCTTCACGCGACCACGGACGCGCTGCTCGGCGCGGCGGGAATGGGCGATATTGGCCTGTGGTTTCCCGATACCGACCCCGCGTTGAAAGGCTGTGATTCGGCCAAACTGCTATGCGACGTCTGGGAAGTCGTGCAAAAAAAAGGCTGGTCTTTGGGCAACTTAGATTGCATTGTTTTTGCGCAAAGACCGAAACTAGCCGCCTTCAAGGTGGAAATACAGGAAAATATCGCACGCATTTTGGCCGTCACGCCCGATCAAGTCAATGTGAAAGCGAAAACCGGCGAATCCGTTGGAATCATCGGGCGCGAAGAGGCCATCGCTGCCGAATGCGTGGCCTTGTTGTCCGATGAACGCACTTGAATAACGCACTATAAATTGCTCTTGCGTTCTTTTCTCTTAATCGCTAGACTTACTGTCAAAGTGATTGTCTATCAAGGATTCTTTTGCCCCTTCGTCAGGAGGACGAAATGACGACTCTACAGCAAGAAATGGAACTCTATCCCGCGTTTTGCGAGACCGCGGACAAAATTGGCGCGCATATTCACCGACAAAAGCGTTTGTGCGTCCTGTTGGAAAACTCCGAGTCGCACACCGGACTCATTTTGGACATCGTTCGTGAAGAAATCCAAGAAGCGGGCGGACAATTTCTCGCCTTGCGGCTTTCGGAAATGGGCGAGCTGTCACTGCCCCATTTGATGGAGGCCACTTTGAGTGACCAGCGGGAATTTCGGATTAGTTTGCCGCTCATCATGCAAAATAATCCGCAGAGCGATGTTATGGGAGATGTGCCGTTCATCAATCGCGCCCTTCTTTGGCAGCGGCTTTGCGATGGTATTATCGCTGATGAAAACTCGCAGCGTCCCACCGTGCTCGTGCTGGAGCAATTCGATCCTGCCCGGCGCGATGTCCAGCAAGATTTGGCGAGGATCATTCGTTTTCACGAAAGCCACAACATTCGTCGTACTTTTCTCATCACAATGCCGGGCGAATCGCTGTCCAATTTATCTGCGGAACTCCGCCAATCCATCGACCGAAAAAATCACTAGTGCGTTTCCAAAATTCATGTACGGTAAACAGTGTCTGTTTGGAGCGACCAGCGGGAGCGCAGCCATCGTACACCCATTTTTAATTTGCTCTAAAATTTTTCGTGTTTCGCATTCAACTGCCCTTTTTTTTCGGTCCACTCGATTTATTGCTGTATTTGGTTCGCAAAAATGAGTTGGACATTCGCGAAATTCCGATTGCGTCCGTTTTGGATCAGTATTTGGACTTTGTTGCCTTGATTCAAAAAATCGACGTGAATGCGGCCGGGGATTTTTTGTCCTTGGCCAGTATGCTGATTGAAATCAAAGCACTGGAAATGCTGCCTCACGAAGAGAATGGGGAAGAAGTGATCGACGATCCTCGGCAGGATTTCGTGACGCAACTCTTGGAGTACAAAAAATTCTGCGATGCGGCCCAGCGTTTGCAGCACCGCAGTGAAAAATGGCAATTGCAATTTCCGCGACTGTCCCATGACCTTCCGCCGCGCCGCCGGAATATGGCCTGTGAGCCTATTCAAGAAGTGGAACTCTGGGACCTTGTCAGCGCGTTTGGGAGGCTGACTCGCGAAAATGAACCGAAAATCAAGTACAATGTTGTTTACGACGACACGCCCATCACAACGCACATGCGGCGGATTCACTTGCGTCTTCAAAGTGAAGAACGTATTGCCTTTCGCCGCTTATTTCGCGCGGGCGACCACAAAACGAAGCTCATCGGCCTCTTGATGGCTTCGCTGGAGCTGGTGCGGCACGAATTTGCAAACATCACTCAAGAGATGCTGTTTGGCGAAATCGAATTGTCTCACCGGCGGAGCTCAAAACCGCCCGACTTTGCTTCGCTTGAGCCGCAGGTGAAGTGGAACGAAACTTGTGGGTGATATTTCCGCGCGGAAATGCCGCATTTTACTTATTTTGAAGTTGTGGGACAAATCTAATATGACTCCACTGTCAAGTTCCGGTTATCCACAACGCGCTTCGCTTTGCCTTCAAAACGCTCGAGCGTCATCGGCGGCAAAAGTTCCACTTCCATGTTCAAGCCTGTCACCTGCTGAATGGCGTAAATTAAATTCCGTTTGAATTGCGTCATTTCGTTGACTTTGTCCGAAAAATTGTTCGGCGTGACTTCGACGCGAACGGTGATTTCGTCCAGCGTTTTCGGGCGTTCCACCACAATTTGATAATGCGGGGCGGTTCCTTCAAACGTCAGTAAGGCTTCTTCAATTTGCGAGGGAAACACATTGACACCCCGAATGATGAGCATGTCGTCGCTTCGGCCAATGACCCGCGACATGCGAACGGTTTCGCGTCCGCAATCGCATTTTCCGTAATGCAGCGCGGCGATGTCCCGTGTTCGATAGCGAATCATGGGCATCGCCTGCCGCGTGATGGAGGTAATAACGAGTTCGCCTGGCTGACCTTCCGGGACGGGTTCAAGGGTGTCAGGATCGAGGCATTCCACGATGAAATGGTCTTCTTGAAAGTGCATTCCACTGCGTTCGGGGCACTCGCCGCTCACGCCCGGCCCGATGATTTCGCTGAGGCCGTAATTGTTGCTGCTGCTGACCCCCAGCGTTTTTTCCAGCGTTTCACGCATCGATTCCGTCCACGGTTCACTTCCGAGAAAAGCCAGTGATAGTGCCAAATCTTCGCGTTGGATTCCCGCCGCCTCAATAGCTTCGGCCAAGGTGAGCGCGTAGCTGGGAGTGCAAACGAGCGCGTCGGCCTGCATGTCTTGCATGAGCATCAATTGCCTGCGCGTGTTTCCCGCCGCCGCTGGAATGACCGCCGCCCCCATCCTTTCAATACCATAGTGTAAGCCAAATCCGCCAGTGAATAGCCCGTAACCGAACGCGACTTGAACTACGTGATGCGAGAGCAAACCACCAGAAGTCAAAAATCGGGCACAGAGGTCTGACCAAAGATCAAGGTCTTCCTGCGTGTAGGCTACGATGGTGGATTTGCCGGTTGTGCCGGTTGAACCATGAAAGCGGACAATGTCCTTGCGGGGGACGGCCAGAAAACCGAGCGGATAATTGTCCCGCAAATCGGCCTTCGTTGTGAACGGCAATTTTTGAATATCATCGACAGATTTGATGCTGTCTGGCGTGATGCCCGCCTGAAAAAAGCGTTCGTGGTAAAACGGAACTTCTCGGCAGCGGCGGACACAATCTCGGAGGCGGACAAATTGCAGAGCTCGGAGTTCTTCACGGGGCAAAATTTCGTTGCGATCCCAAATATAGGGTCGAAAAGGCTCTTTTGACATGGAAAATGCGAAAAGGAATTAGGTGCGGAAATGCGGATAATCATTTTGGAAAAGAAAGACCAACGTACCCTGACACTCGGTATTTTACCGAGAAAATGTTTTTTATCAAGATGAATGCCCCAGCGGAAAAAATTGGCGGATTTTGTCGGTTATGCGTTTTCTCTCAAAAGGGCGCGGTAGTGAAAATAAATAAAGCACACAATTCTAAAAAAATAATTTGACAAGACCGATTTTGTGGTTTATCCTAGCCTTGTCTAGTTTCGTTTCCTTTTTTTCTTTTGTTTAGAGGGCTGCCATGAATACCATTGCGGAAAAACTTGCTTCTGCGGAAAAACAAATTCAAGAAATACTGGAGCAATGGCGGCCTCTCGCCGAACAATTGTCTCAACTGGAGCAAGACCATCAGACTGCGCGGGAAACCCTCAACCGCTTGGAGCAGCAAAACAAAACGCTTCGCGATGATCTGGATTCTGCGCTGCCGAAATTGGAAAGCGTCATCAGCATTTTGGCCGAATCGAAGACGGAAGGGGCGAATCTCGCTTCCAAACAGGAAGAAAACGAGCAGCTTTGCAGCACGCTCACCGGCATGTTTGGCGAAGCGTTTCAAGTGGTTTCACGATTTTTGGACACGGCGCAAAAAATTGGCATCATTGACAAATCAAAAACGCAGGAAATTTTGGCGGCCGCCGAACCTGCAACAGTTGGGTCTGCAAAAAGTGAGTCCGCCGCGCTACCCGAAATTGCCGAACCCGCTGTGGACGAACCAGTCGAAGAAGTGGAAGAAATTTCAGAGCCGGTGGAGGAGGTAATGGATGAGTCGGTGGCGGAACCGCAAGTCGAAACGCCCATCGTCGAGCCAGAACCCATTGTCGCGGAGCCTGTCGTGACTGCGTCTGTCGTAGAAGAGCCTGCGGTTGAAGAACCGGTCGAGGACGAACCGGTCGAAGAAGCGGTAGAGGTGGATGAGGAGCCGGTTGACGAGCCACCCACGGAAGAAGCCACACAAATCGACGAAGCGGCGACCGAAAACGCAGAGGTGGAACCCTTGTCGCCAGCAGAGATGGCTTCCGAGATGAATTTGCCGCCACTCCCTTTGAATCTTCATCCCGATCCTGTTGAAGGCGAGGTGTTGTCTGCTGAAGAAGAGCAGCATCTCGAAGATTTGCTGTCCAATTTGAGTCAACCGATTTCGACGGAATGACGGTCGGTTGCAGTGCGTTGCACTCACATGACGCTACTCCAGCGGAAAAAAATCTTCCGCGGTGGTAGCACGATAGAGCGGCATGTGACGATAATACACTTCCAGAATCATCGTCGCCAAACTGGTTGAGGTGAGCCTGCCGCCGGAGGCAATCGAGCCGCCGCCCGTGTTGTCCCAGCTGCCAAAAGCGTGACTGTTACGATCACTCACTTGAAGTTGAATTAAACTGTCACGCATGGATTGATTCCAACGTTCCCATTTTTCTCCTCCGGCGTGGTGCATGACCTGCGTGGCGTAATAACTGTAATACAAATTATCCGGGTCAGGGCCCCATTCATCCAAATAATCCGTTCCCCGTTTGAGGGCACTGTCGTCGGCTTGCCAGCCCATATACATTTGGCTCAGCAGTCCGATGGCCGTCACGGCTTCGATCTCACGATTGAGACCATCTTCGGAAGTGAGGTCATTATTCAAATACCCGTATTTTGCCCCGTCTTCCACGCCGACCACGTTATCGAGAAAATTTTTCGTTTTGATGACGGTCATCATGGGCACGTCAATGTTCCCCATACTCGCACTTTTTAGTGCCATAAAATTCCAGCCTAGCCCTGATGTGTCACCCTGTTGTTTCGGCGTGTACCGCCAGCCCCCGCCGATGGGGTCTTGCGCCCAGCAAATGTACCGGACAGCTTCTTCCGCGATGCGCCCCAAATCTTTGTCGCGCGTCATGGCCGCCGCCTCACAAACGACAATCGTAGAGAGGGCTTGGTGGTACATGAAGGGAAAGGAAATTTGTTCCGTTAGAATTAGCCCTTCCTGAACTTCTGTGCGATTATTAACGATGAAATCGAGTCCCGCCTTGACTTGAGCGCGATACCGCCCTTCACGATGCGTGATACCCGCCCCGAGCATGGGCAAGAGTGCCATTGCCGTTGCGGACATGCGGCCTTTGTTGGCTTTGCTAAATTCACAATCAGGACATTGTCCCTGGCAATTGGGGTTGTGAACTTGAGTGTAAGCCCAGGAGCCATCGGGGAATTGATGATCGGCAATCCAGCGCAGCGCGCGGGCTACGGCGCGTTCACTGGCTTCGTTCCCACCGCCCATCGCCACGGCGGCTCCCCGGTCACTTCGATTGGCCAGCGCGTTCGTGCTCAATGGGGCTTGGCGAGAAACCGGGATGGCCGGGGTAAAAATGTCGCTGAAATTAAGCGTGGGCGTGGTCGAAATCGGTTGCGGTGCGAAAACGGCCACTTCGGGCGAGGCGGATTCGGCGGCCAAATCGATGAGGGGGACGGCAAGCATGGCTTCCGCGCCGGGTTCTAAGTTGATGTCGAGGACATCCTCTTCGCTCGTGGTCAGATCACGAATTTCCTCATCCAGTGCGGCGGTGAGCGACAGTTCGGGAACCAAACTCACCAAGGACGGCAGAAACCAGAGGCTCAGCAGAAGCAACACAATAGCGTGGATTGTGAGACTGAAAACGATGCTGGGCGCGAATGAAAAAAGCCGTCTCATAAACCTATCCGCCGTGTGATATGGCGATGGTGCGTCTCTTATACTTCAATACTTCAAACCGTCATAAAATTGGCATGTTGCCCACGATTCAACCGTGGCAAACTCGCTACGAACCGGAGTGCTTCAATTTGGAACGCCGTCTTATTGGCGCTGCGCAGTTTCATTTTCCGTTGCGTTTGTCGAGTCCGTATTTTGCATCCCGGCAGAGAGAACAACCTGCGAGGGACGCACCACACGGTCATGCAGTTTGAAGCCTGTTAGCGTTTCCGCAACGACCACTCCGGCAGAAAATTCGTCACTGGGAATTTGTGCAACGGACTGCTGAAAATTCGGATCGAACGGCTTGTGCAGCGTTTCTATTTTTTCGCACTGAAACTTGGCAAGCACTTCGATAAACTGCCGGTGTACCATTTTCACGCCTTCCGTGAGTGATTCGAGGCTATGCGACTGGTTGGCGGCTTCGAGGGCGCGACCGATGTTGTCCCAGACGGGCAGCATTTCCCGCATCAGGTCGATGCTCGCATATTTTCGTTCGTCCGCCGCTTGCCGGGCAGCCCGCGCACGAAAATTCTCCAAGTCGGCCAAAGCCCTGAGTGCGCGGTCTTTGGCCTGATCCAGCTCTTCTCGCAGCTGCTCGACTTCGCTCTGGTGCTCTTTTGGCACGCTTTCGTTTTTCGGCATATTATCTAGTTTATCATCGTCAGGATCGCTGACAAGGTCAATATGGTCGTGTTTTGTCATGTTTTTTTTCAAAAAATATCGTAACTATTGAAGCGTGTGCGAGATGTTTGGCATTCCCCTCTCCCCTTGGGGAGAGGGTTAGGGTGAGGGGGGATTTATGGAATCAAGTCACCAACTTCTCGAAAACTAGGCGACATCAAAAGATCGCCGGGCGTGACAAAATCGGCGATAACTTGCTGCGCAGAATCAGACGAAGATGCAGCGCAAAGCATATCACTCTCGGCAAGTAAATCCTTAAACAAATGGGCCATTTGCTGTAATTCAACGACGGAAATTTCTTCGTCATCGGATGCAGCACCACACTCGAATTCTTGTCCTTCATTGTTTTTTTCGTCGGCATATTGCTGAATCAACCCCTCAAGCTCGTTGACCATGCTTTCAACCGAGTCCTCTGACTTGGCCATCGAAAAAGTCGACAATTCGTCATGTTGGGAATCCAACAAACTCCCACGTTCAATCGGCCAACAAGTCGACGGATCATTTTGTTTTGATCGTTTCCTTAAACGACCACGACGTTTGAGCCGCGGTGCAGCGGCCCCCACCTCTTCCTCTTCATGCAAACCGAGTTGAATAGCATATCTGTTATCATCCGACAATGCCTCGTCAAAAGAACGATAAACGAACTCCGAACAAATCATCGGCTCCTTATCCTTACGGCGAAAACGATTTAGCAAAGAGGCAGCACTAGCAATCGCTTTTTCCGCAATTTTTTTGAGCAAATAATTAGAGTAGTCTATTCTCCTTGCGGAGCAAACAAGAGCCAAAAGTAATATTTGTTCAAAAGCATATCGGTCGCCTTGTTCCAATATCTCCTTAGCTTTCTTACAAACAGGCTTCATATCATCACCGTTGTCGGAAGCACTGTGACGTACCGCCTTCACCCACTCGCAACCTTGGATACTATCACTCAACGGATTTTCTACGATACCCCTGAAAAGAGCTTCTCCGACACGTCCATTTCCCAAATACAATCCCGCATGGCTAACACTCGTTCCATCAAACCTCTTGATGAACCATGCAATCCAAGTGTTGCTACAGTAAAGCAGTACATCGCCCGGCTTTAAGTCTTTTTCTGTGATACGCATGAGTTACCCTCTCAATTAAAGAAATCTTCTCCCCTCACCCTAACCCTCTCCCAGAGGGAGGGGAGAATGCCAAACAACTCTTCACAAAGAGCTACAATCACAGATTGTAGCTTGCTGGCGGTCACTCGTCATTTGTCGTTCGTCACTCTTTCCACTCGCTTACGTCTCGTGCTCGGAATCGCTCTTCTTTTCCCCTTTTTCGCTGAAAAATTCCGTGACGAACTCGCCCAGTTTCGTGAAAAAGTTTTTACGTTCCGGCAAAATATGGTCGCCCTCAAGCTCGGCCAATTGTCGCAACAGTTCCTTGTGCTTCGGCTTGAGTTTTCGCGGCACTTCAATGTAAACCTGAATGTGCAAATTGCCTGCCCCACTGCGTCTTGGAACCGGCATTCCCCGACCGCGTAGCGTGATGACATCGCCGGTCTGCGTGCCCGCCGGAATTTTGATTTTTTCGGGGCCATCCAGAGTGGGCACCTCAATTTCCGCCCCCAACGCCGCCTGCGGATAGCCAATGGGCACACGGCAAACCAAATCTTGGCCGTCACGATGAAACAGGGGATGGGGTTTGACCGTGAGAAAGACGTAGCAGTCACCGGCTGGACCGCCTTCGAGACTTTTTTCGCCTTCACCTTGCATCCGTAACCGTGTGCCCGAATCCACGCCCGCCGGAATTTTGACCTCGCGCGTGACCGTGCGGGGAATCATTCCATTTCCGCGACAGTCCGGGCAGGGGTCTGTGATGATGGAACCGGCTCCACGACAGCGGGGACAGGTCGTTTGAATCGAAAAAAAGCCTGTCGATTGCGTGACGGTTCCTGTGCCGCCGCAAACAGAACAGCGCTGGGGCGATGTGCCGGGTTTGGCACCAGTTCCGTGGCAGGTTTCGCAAGGTTCATGCCGCCGAAACGAAATTTCTTTTGTGACACCGCGGGCAGCTTCGTGGAGATCGATGGTCAGGTTGCATTTGACATCGTTACCGGGCGCAGGGCCACGACTGCGACCGCGTCCGCCGCCGAAAAACTGTTCAAAAATGCCGCCGAACGCCCCGAAAATGTCATTAACGTCGCGAAATTGGGTTCCACCGCCTCCGTTGGCCTCAAGACCAGCATGGCCATACCGGTCATACACAGAGCGTTTTTCGTCATTGCCAAGCACTTCGTATGCGGTGGCGCAGAGTTTGAACTGCTCGATGGCGGCCTCGTCGCCCGGATTGCGGTCCGGGTGATATTTCATCGCCATTTTCCGGTAACTGGCGGTGATTTCCTCTTTCGTCGCCTTGCGATGAACGCCGAGCAGTTTGTAATAGTCGGGTTGGGGCATAAACAATCTTTGTTTCAAACAGCTAAAGAGACGTTCAATTAAACAACACCATCTGTTTCAACTTCGCTGCTTTCTCTCTATTGTGTTTCGGAGTAAAATTCATCACCAGGGCTTCCAGCATGGGCGAACGATTATCTTCTTTGGCTCCAACATGGTAAAAATGTTCTTTTGTAACAACACAAAACTCACTCCACAAAGTTTTCAAAATTTCATTTTCTCGGTACTGATTACTGTGCCAAGTGGAAAGAATAAAACGTGCTTTCGTTTTGGACAGGGCTTTGTGTAGTCGCTTCTCATCATCGAGCGTCCAAGAATCGAAATAGTCGACATGTCTTCCCAAATACGGCGGGTCGCAATAAATCAAATCGTTTGCCGTAGCCTCGGAAATCGTTTCTTCAAAATCTTGGCAGCGCAACCGCCAGTTGAAGTGGGTGGTTGCTTCCTGAAACTGCGAAATTTGGTTGACTATCTTGGTAATGTAGGCTTGGGCGAACCGTTCCGGTTTTCGACAAAATGGGACGTTAAATTTGCCCTTTCCATTGAATCGCATCATGCCGTTGAAACAGGCGCGGGATAAAAACAGAAAATCCAGAGGATGCCCCTGTTCGTTGAACCGTTTGCGAATCGCATAGTAATGTTCTTCACCGATTTCTTCTAATTTTGCTCCTTGTTTTTTTAGATATTCTTTTGCTTTGTACGGTGTAATCTCGCCTGATTTCAGAGCAGAATAAAAATTCACCAAGTGGGGGTTTTGATCGGCAAATAAGGCTTGGTCACATCGAGCATTCAACCCGACGACACAAGACCCCATAAATGGCTCAATCCACCGGCCTTTGACAGAACCGGCATTTGCGAGGATCAGCGGTACTAATTTTGTCTTAATCCCTTGGCACTTGATCGGCGGAACAAGGATTTTGGTCATGCCTTTTTCCTCCGCTTTGATTTCGGCGACGTGGCCAAACCTTTTCCGGTGTTTGCCAAATCCGGGTTTTCACCTCGATATTTTAGGAACTCCTTGAGACTTTTAATGGGGTTGTCCGTTTCTGGATTGATAATTCGCCCGAAATTTTTCCAATAATCATCAAACCAAAATTCTCCAAGTTTCTTGAATGTTCCATTTCCGTTCAAAATATCGGGAATATATTTGATACTGCCAATATTGGCCGTGTTTCCACTGCCCGGTGAATCGCTTGCAATTTCCCATTTTTCCGCGATGAAGAATTGCATGTCGCGGATGACCGAGGAAATCGAGCGGAGCTTGTCGAGAGGCACGACCCGCGTTTCGTCAATGTCGCAAGAGTCGGTTCTGGAGTAGATCGCGCCAAGGCAAAAATGGCCCGAATAGGAATTGTACGGAAATTGGATGTTTTTCTGTTTGTCGCGCTCGCAGAAATATCCTCCATGCGAGCCGAGAGTAAAACCATTGCAAAACTCTGGGGAAAGTGGCTTTCTGTAAGTTGTTTTCAAGTCGACCGCGAATTTGATACTTTCGTTCTTTGACGAAACGAAGGTGATATCGGGATAATAATTCTGGTGATCCGCCAAAACGATGCGATAGCCATGATTCTGGGAAAATTTTAGGATTTCCGGGAACAAGTGAATCTCAAGAATTTTCGAGACAATTTTGGTGTCGGCAGAGATGGTGTAGATATTTTTCAGAACATCGATAAAACCTTTGATTTTCCACTGACCATCTTGCGTGGATGTGTAACCATCGAGAGTTTTTGCAAACTCTTTCAGTAGTTTTTTGAATTTCTGTTTCTCTTTTACGTTGGACATCTTTTTTCATTTCCACAAAAACTCCGGGGGCTTACGCCCCCGGCTCAGTCCTTGTTACACCACCGCCCCATAAATTTCCTTCTCGTCATCCTTTTTGTAATCGGTGACGAGCGTTTCGGTGGTCAGCATCAAACCGGCGATGCTGGCGGCGTTGGTCAGGGCGGTGCGAACCACTTTCAGCGGGTCGATGATGCCCGACTTGAACATGTCCACGTACTTGCCGGCATTGGCATCGTAGCCCGTGTTCGTCGGCTTTTGCGACACCTCGTCGGC
>QMCD01001901.1_pt1 | contig 14457 bp, 16 predicted proteins | sample 1821841 | NCBI WGS metagenome assembly QMCD01 (sample SAMN01991225, study PRJNA193472) | Termite gut metagenome, whole genome shotgun sequencing project. | isolation source: worker | host: Macrotermes natalensis | reverse complement strand
GACGAAATCAGAGAAAACGAAGCAAAACGGCTCGGAATATCGGTTAAAGAAGTAAATTGCAAGGGTTGCAGAGGCGAACAGGGAAAATGCTGGTGGGCAAAAGGTGATTGCGCAACTTGGGCATGTGTACAGGAAAAAGGCGTAAAATACTGTTTCGAGTGTAATGAATTTCCATGCGGCTTACTTTCCCCCTCTGCAAAAGGAGCTGATTTTCCACACAATATGAAAGTGTATAATCTTTGCAGAATGAAACTTCTTGGAATTGACAAATGGATTGAAGAATCCGCCGAGATTAGAAAACGCTATTATAAAGGCAAGTTTGAAGTCGGCAAAGGCCCTGTTAACAATTTCGAGCAGGGATTAACCCAAATATGAAAAACATAAAAACACAAACAATAAAAGTTGTGCCCGACACGAATAAGGGATATGTTTATGGTTGTTTTTTTCAACACCTACAAACTTAAAAAAGGAGTGTCTGTTGAGGATTTCTTGCTCGCAGTAGAGAAATTGAACAACGGATATATATCTAAACAAAAAGGATATATTTCGTTCAAGTTGTTTGCTGATGATGAAACATGGGCAGACTCTACCACTTTTGAAACAATGGAAGATGCAAAAAACTTTGCAGGAGCAAGTTGTCCGAACGAGTTAGCAAAGAAATTTTACTCATTTATCAACTTTAAAAGTTGCAAAAGTCATTTTTTTACTCTTGAAAAATGTTATGAAAATGGTTTTGTCCGGACGGCGAAGAGCAACGGCAAAACTGGTTAAACGAGGTGAAAAAGATATGCACTACGAAAAAGTAAGCGGAATATTGAACAACAATGGGATGAACCTCTATCGGGGATGCACTCACGGTTGCATTTACTGCGATTCAAGGAGCACGTGTTATCAAATCAATCATGATTTTGAGGATGTTTTAGTCAAGGAAAATGCCATCGAATTGTTGGAAATTGCCTTGAAGAAAAAACGAAAAAAATGTATGATAGGAACCGGCTCTATGACCGATCCCTATTGCCATGCGGAAGATGTTACACGAATGACCCGAAAAAGTTTGGAACTTATTTATAAATACGGTTTCGGTGTAAATATCATTACAAAATCAACAAAACTGCTTAACGATTTGGACTTGCTCAAAAAAATCAACAAAAAAACGAAAGCAGTTGTTGACGTCACATTGACAACGTATGATGAAAATTTATGTAAGATAATAGAACCCAATGTTTCCACGACCAAAGAACGCTATGAGATGTTGAAAATTTTAAGAGATAATCACATTCCGACCATTGTTTGGCTGTGCCCTATTTTGCCATTTATCAACGATACGGAAGAAAATATTTCGGGGATTTTGAATTACTGTATTGATGCGAAAGTTCACGGCATACTTTGTTTCGGGATGGGACTTACTTTGAGAGATGGCGACCGTGAATATTTTTATAAAAATTTGGATAAACATTTTGTCGGATTAAAGGAGAAATACACCCGTTTATACGGAAATCAATACAGCGTGAGTAGCCCAAATCACAATGCATTGATGAAAATTTTCAGAGATAAATGCAGAAAAAATAATATCGAAACGAACACCAAAAATCTGTTTGAATTCATGTCTTCTTTGCCTGAAGAAACGGAGCAGTTGACGTTGTTTTAGATTTTTTTGTATTTTTACAGAAAAATAGAAGTATTATGGTCGATATAAAATACTATACAAAATTGCTTTTTAACGAAGAAACAGGCAAAGAGCGATATAGTTTAGCTCAAAAAGAAGATTTATGCAGGAAACACCACAGCATATTGTTGGGATTTTGCTATGGAATGTTATAGTTGTGAGTTGCATTACATCCAAATGCTTGGAGTTTATATGTTAGGACTTATCGGCAATCAGGATGCGCTCCATTTTTTGAAAAACACGATGAGCAAAAATCCGGCGTGGCAAATACAGGAATTTCTGGCAATGGCGTTTGATAACTATTGCAAGAAAAACGGATACGAAAATTCGTTAAAGACTATCAATGAATGGCTAAATGATAAAAATGCAAATATCAGACGAGCCGTTACGGAAGGTTTGAGAATTTGGACGAAAAGACCCTATTTCAAAGACAATCCGGAGACAACAATCAAACTGTTGTCAAAACATAAAACCGATGAAAGCGAATATGTACGCAAATCCGTCGGGAATGCGTTAAAGGATATAAGTAAAGCCTATCCCGAACTTGTAAAGAAAGAATTAAACAGCTGGAATTTAGATACGAAAGAAATAAAGCAAGTGCATAGGTTGGCAAATAAAATAATGGAAAATAAAAACTAAAAATGATATGAATTTAATAGCAAAGGAATGACAAAGCAAGCCATCATATTAACTTCCGAGGCGGGATATCCCATAGCAGAGAAGATAACAAAAGAGTTCCCCGGTTCGCAGCTATTCGGTAAGGTAAATATTAAGGGGGTTACCGTCATCGACTCTATCAGCCAATGTATGGCGGAAAATTTCGAACAGTTCGGGTCTTTTATTTTCATCGGGGCGATGGGAATCTGCGTTCGCAGCATTGCTCCCTATATAAAAGACAAGCATACCGACCCTGCCGTTATCAATATCGACAGTACGGGGCGTTATGTTGTTTCGGTTCTCTCCGGTCATATCGGCGGCGCTAACGAGTTGACGAAACAGATTGCCCGCATCACCGGCGGCGAAGCGGTTATTACCACGCAGAGCGACAACCTCAATCTATGGGCGCTTGATACATTAGGCCAACAATTCGGTTGGGCGACCGCTTGCAATACCGCCAATTTCAATCAGCCGCTTACTACTTTTGTCAATAAGCAACCGGTCTCCTTACTACTGGACATCAAAGATAAGGGGACTGCCTTTTTGGAGCGTACAAGCCCTGCGCATGTTACCGTTCATTACAATTATGCGGATATTGACTTCTCCAGGTATAAATTATTAATTGCCGTGACCCCATTTCTGTATCCCGATGCCGGAATAGATACGATTTATTATCATCCGTCCGTACTGCATATAGGCGTAGGTTGCCGCAAAGATTGCAACCCTGAAGGTATCGGTGCATATATTAAAGATAGCTTAGCTGCAAATAATGTAGCTGTTTCTTCGATAAAAGATATTTCGACCATAGACCTGAAGAAAGAGGAACAGTTACTCGCAACGCTTCAAGAGCTGTTCGGGAACATTCCTGCACACATCTATACGGCCGATGAGCTGAAAGATATTGAAGTTCCCCATCCCTCATCTAAAGTAGAAGAGGTAACCTCCGTTGCAGGCGTTGCCGAAGCAACGGCTATTAAAAGCGCCGGCTACGGAACGTTGATATTGGAGAAACAGAAAGCCAAACTATCGGAAGGAAACGATTTCACTTTTGCCGTTGCGATAGACCATGAGGCCACACGGCAAGGACATATCGAGATTGTAGGCGCCGGCCCCGGCGACCCTGATTTGATTTCGGTAAAAGGCCATCAATTCCTTGAAGCAGCTGACTTAATCCTCTATGCAGGGAGTCTGGTGCCGGTAGAGCTGACTTATTGCGCCAAAGAAGGTGCTGTGGTCAGGAGTTCCGCTTCGATGGATCTGGAAGAACAGTTTGCACTGATGAAGGAGTTTTATGACAAAGGCCAACTGGTAGTCCGCCTGCACACCGGCGACCCCTGCATTTACGGGGCTATTCAGGAGCAAATGGCTTTCTTCGATCAATACGGGATGTCTTATCATATCACGCCGGGCATATCTTCTTTTCAAGCCGCCGCTGCCGCCCTTCGTTCACAATTCACCATCCCCGAAAAGGTGCAGACCATTATTCTCACCCGCGGCGAAGGACGTACGCCTATGCCCGAAAAGGAGAAGCTGCATTTGCTGGCGCGTTCGCAAAGCACGATGTGCATCTTCCTGAGCGCTTTCATTGCAGAGGATGTGCAAAAAGAACTGTTGGAACACTACTCGCCCGAAACACCTGTAGCCGCCTGCTATAAACTGACGTGGAAAGACGAGCGCATTTACAGGGGACAATTGAAAGACCTGGCCAAGATCATCAAAGAAAATAACCTGACGCTGACTACCATGATCGTAGTAGGCGAATCTATTGATAACCGCCGCGGCTTATCGCGCTTGTATGCCAACGAATTTAAACACCTGTTTCGCCAATGAAAAAGATCATATTAATCACCGGAGGACAACGCTCGGGCAAAAGCCGCTTTGCACAGGAAATGGCTTTATCCCTGTCCGCCAACCCTGTTTACCTGGCAACCTCCCGCACCTGGGACGATGAGCACCGGAAACGTATTGAAAGGCACAAAGCCGAAAGAGGCGCCGAGTGGACGAATATAGAAGAAGATAAAGCACTCAGCAAACACCAACTGCAAGGAAAAGTTATTTTGGTTGATTGCGTAACCCTTTGGGTTACTAACTACTTCTTCGATTTAAAATCGGACACAGAAAAAGCCCTTGCGGAACTGAAAGCCGAGTTCGACCGGTTTACCGGACAGGACGCTCAATTTATCTTTGTTACAAACGAAATCGGCATGGGCGAGATGTCCCCCAACGAGCTCCAACGGAACTTCGCCGATTTACAGGGTTGGCTGAACCAGTATATTGCGGCGAAAGCCGACGAAGCGTACCTGATGGTATCGGGCCTATCGTTAAAAATAAAATAATAAAACAATGCAAGCAAAACAAATGCGAGAGCTGATAGCCTTTCAGCAAAACGAAATTACGGAAAGCGCCGTGTACCGGAAATTGGCGCAGATAGAAAAAAATCCGAAAAACAGAGAACTGTTTGAGCACATTGCAAACGATGAACAGCGACATTACGAGGTTTTCGGGCAATATTCAGGCAAAACGCTGAAGCCTCAAAAACTGCGGGTAATATTCTTCTATTTTCTGGCACGGATTTTCGGCCTTACCTTTGGCGTTAAGCTGATGGAAAAAGGCGAGGCAAAGGCGCAAGAGAAATACAAGGCATTACAAGAAGTTACGGAAATTGAGCAAATCATCAAAGACGAAATCCGCCACGAGCAGGCACTCATAGCAATGATAGAGGAAGAGAAGTTGAACTACATGGGTTCGGTGGTGCTTGGGCTTAATGATGCACTGGTGGAGCTGAGCGGTGCGTTGGCCGGTTTTACGCTGGCTTTAGGCTCCTCGTCAATGATTGCACTGATTGGCAGTATAACGGGAATTTCTGCGGCGCTCTCAATGGCAACTTCCGAATATCTTTCCACACGCACGGAAAGCGACAGCCGGCACGCATTGCGGGCATCACTTTACACCGGCACGGCTTATTTTATAACGGTTGTCCTGCTCATTTTGCCCTATATTCTTTTCGACAGGGTTTTTCTCTCCCTGAGCGTGATGCTGGCAACGGCCATCTGTATTATAGCAGTGTTTAACTACTATTATTCAGTGGTAAAGGACGAGCGTTTTTCTTCGCGTTTTGCCGAAATGACTGCTTTGAGTCTGGGTGTGGCAACCATAAGTTTTGGTATTGGTTTTTTGCTGCGAATGTTTACGGGGATTGAAATATAAAAATTAAACATAAATGATATGATACAGTTTACTATTGAGAAGCCAAAAGACGAAATACGTCCTTACCTGCAAGAGAAAATTGATAACCTCACGAAACCTAAAGGTTCGTTGGGAGCATTGGAAGACTTAGCGATGCACATAGGATGGATACAACAAACGCTGAGCCCCCAACTGAACCATCCCTGCCATATTGTTTTTGCGGGAGACCACGGGATTGCCGCCGAAGGCGTAAGTCCTTCGCCGCAGGAAGTGACCTATCAGATGATTGCCAATTTCTGGAACGGCGGCGCCGGCATAAATTTCCTGGCCCGTCAGCACCACTTTGACCTAAGGGTTGTAGATTCCGGCGTGAATTTTGATTTCAAGCCCGGCGACCCTATCATCGACAAGAAAATCCGAAAAAGCACACGCAACTATCTGCATGAAGCTGCCATGACGCAAAGCGAAATGGAACTGGCTATAGAAAGAGGGGCGGAATGTGCGCAGGCTTGTTTCAACGATGGGTGCAATATCATCAGCTTCGGAGAAATGGGAATAACCAATACCTCCTCCTCATCGTTATGGATGACTTACCTTACGGGTATACCTTTGGACAAATGTATAGGCGCCGGTTGCGATCACACCGGCAACATCATCGGTCACAAATATAACGTGCTGAAAAAGTCAATGGAAAATTACAGCGGCGACGCGTCAACGGAAGATATTATGCGCTGGTTCGGAGGCTATGAAATGGTAATGGCCGTAGGCGCCATGCTGAAAGCCGCCGAACTGAAAATGATTATTCTTATCGACGGTTTTATTATGACCAATTGCCTGCTTGCCGCTTCCAAGCTCTATCCGGAAGTGATGAGCTATTGCATTTTCGGGCATCAGGGCGATGAGGCGGGGCATAAACTGGTGCTGGAATACATTAACGTCCGACCAATCCTGAACCTCGCATTGCGCTTAGGCGAAGGAACCGGAGCGTTGTGTGCTTATCCAATCGTTGATTCGGCCGTACGCATGATTAATGAAATGAACTCATTTAAGCAAATTCAGGTTACTAAATATTTCTAACCGATGAAACAAATTGCTGCCGCCTTTATTTTCTTTACCCGCCTGCCTTTCCATAGGTGGAAAGTATTCAATCTACTCCCGGACTATTTCAGGGATGTGATTAACTATTGGGCGGTAACCGGCTGGTTGACCGCCGGGGTTATGTCGGGCGCACTATGGTTGTCGGCGCAGGTTTTCCCTTATGCGGTGGCCGTTGTTCTGGCCCTGCTCAGCCGGGTATTATTGACCGGTGCCTTGCATGAAGACGGACTGGCCGACTTTTTAGACGGATTCGGGGGAGGAAGAGACAGGGATAACATCCTCTCCATTATGAAGGATTCTCATATCGGAACGTACGGTGTTATCGGACTGGTATTTTATTTTTTGCTGTTTTATTTACTGCTGTTACATCTCCCTCCCACGATTGCCTGCACGGTTATTCTGATAGCTGATCCGTTATGTAAATTAATTAGTTCGCAAATCATTCGCCTTTTACCTTATGCACGCACGGAAGAAAGCAGTAAGTCAAAGGTTGTATATAGTAAGCCTGCTGCCGGCGCTTCGCTTATTGCTTGCACATTCGGATTACTGCCGCTGATGTTGATTCCACGCATGGAATGGTTAGCCGCTTTATTGTTTCCGGTGTTAATGTTTTTATTCCTGACGGCTTTTATGAAAAGAAAGATCAACGGATATACCGGTGATTGCTGCGGGGCCTTGTTCTTACTCTGCGAATTGTCTTTTTATGCCGGCATCATCATTTGTTACAAATTCTTCCCGGTATGAAAATTTACTTTATCAGGCATACTTCGGTAGCTGTTCCTAAAGGTATTTGCTACGGACAGACGGATGTTCCGCTGAATGCTTCTTTCGAAGAGGAAGCCCGCACCGTAAAAGAAAGATTGGAAGGTATCTTTCCCGAAGCTGTTTTTTCCAGTCCATTGAGCCGGTGCGCCCGGCTGGCCTGCTTTTGCGGGTTCAATAACGCCGTACAAGACGAACGTTTAAAAGAGTTGAACTTCGGAATGTGGGAAGGAAAAAGGTGGGACGAGATTGATATGTCCGTATGGGCGACCGACTGGATAAATCCGCCCGCTCCCAACGGCGAATCATTCACCGGAATGTATGAACGCGTGGCTTCATTCCTGGATGAGTTGAAAGAAAAAACATACGATACGGTCTTTGTTTTTACACATGGGGGCGTGATCAATTGTGCACGTGTTTACTTCGGACAAAGAGACCTCAACAGCGCATTTGAAGGGATGCCGCAGTATGGGGAAATTATTGATGTTGACCTTCCTCGTCAATTAAAAGGATCTCCAACGCACCCTTGATGAATAAGGGCTTGCACACATCGTAGCACATCTTTATTAACCGGGAGAAAAAAGCGTGTTCCGCTTTCGGGATAATATCCCATAACTGCCTTGCCATAGTGATTGTTCGTATCGCTTGAAGCGTTTCTGCAGCGCAACCCGCTTCTTGTGCCACCTCAAGAAGAAAATTTTTATTCATTAGCACTTTCTTACTGTGGGTGTCTAAAGAACCTTCGGCCAGTTTAACCGCCTTGCCTATCATAATGCCCATGGTCAGTTGTCCAAAGCCGAGTTCCGAGGCGATCTTGATCGTTTCTCCGATAAAATTTCCATAATGGATAAATGCCTGGTCGCGCAGCATAGGGTATGCTTTTCGTATAAAGCGTTCGCTTTTTGCGCCCGAATTCATCACAATATGTTCACAGCCCAAAGCCTTGGCCACTTGCATCTCACGGCGGATGGAAGCAACAAAGGCATCTGAGGAAAAAGGCTTTACAATGCCGGATGTTCCAATAATAGAAATACCGCCTACAACACCCAATTTGGGATTGAAGGTCTTCCGGGCTATTTCTTCTCCGTTCGGAACCGAAATGGTCACGTCCACACCGGCACTTAAACACTGCTCCGGCAGTTCATCCTGAAAATGATGTAAAATCCCGGTTATTTCCTGCGTTATCATTTTCCGGGGAGTTTCGTTAATGGCCGGTTCGCCTATTGCAAGCCCTAATCCCGGCAAGGTAACCACCCCTACTCCTTTTCCCCGCAGGAAACGTACTTCCGTATGGTCCGGATTGAATTGCACGGTGGAAATTATTTCCTGCCCATTCGTTACATCCGGGTCGTCCCCCGCATCTTTCAACACCGCACAGCTGACTTTATCTCCTTCAACGGATGTAGAGGAAACAGCTATATCAACTAATTCACCTGAGGGCAAAGTAATGTCGACCGACGCTTGTTCTTTCCCCGTTAGTAATGCCATAAGGGCGGCTTTCGCGGCCGCCGTTGCACACGTTCCGGTGGTATAGCCCGTCCTTAGCGGGAAAAAATCGGGGCACAAAGATTCTATTTTTTTCCTCAAGCCATGCTCACCATAAACAGGAATAAAGGAAACCGATAAGACAGGGCGCTTAACAACCAGTACCCGTATTTTCAAGTGTCCGGCTGCTGCTACTTTTTTAGTAAAGCCTCCGGTATCGCCACTTTCTTTAATAAGAACAGCCGCCGGTTTTAATTGCTCAAAGAGCACCGTTTCGTCTTCTTCCGTGCGGTAATATAATACATTGTTTACCGGAAAGTTTTCCTTCTTTATCATATCGCGCGACTCGTCCCTGTCCAAGATCCTGAAGCGGCAATGATGCCCCTGCCAGTAGGGTTTCAATTTAGAAACCGTATTTACTCCGGTCAGCGCAAGTAAATTATTCACGTTATTTTTCTCCAGATAAGCTATGACTTCATTGTATGAATCGAACCACAACAGGTTTTTGTCGCGTGGTGGATAATTGCGTTCATACCTTACCACCGGAAGTTTTAATTGTTCCGACACCGCGGCGATATTCTTATGCAGGGCTTCGGCAAAAGGATGCGCCGCATCGACAATAAGACGGATGTCTTTCGCACGGCAAAAGAAAAATAGCTGATCTTCATCCATGCCTCCCGTGATATGTATGCCGTTTGCCGTCGCTATTACCTGACTGTTGCTTTTAGTAGAATAATAGAATGGTTGGCCTGCTTCATCACATACGGCGGCGGCTTTTTTTCCTTCCGTTGTACCTCCGAAAACCAATATCATACCACCAATTCCTCCAACAATTCTTCGATGGTGGTTACGACACAGGGAGGCTGCGAGGGCCGGCTGATCACTATCCCTTCGTTGGAAATTTCGATAAGTATACCGGCATCGGTTTGTCGCGAAGCCATAATGCCGTTCCTTGAGAGCGCTTTGCGTATCATGGCGTATTTTTGTCCGTGCCCCATCAAACGCACTTGTTTGTCAAATTCGTTCTCTATTCGAAACAGACCGGTGTCCCGGTCGAAAATAATTCCTTTACGGGCAAAGAAATTACTCAGGCTTCCATTCAAGGCCAGATCTTCGGGCGTGCCTGTGCGTATACTGCTCTCATTATCCATCAACCATATTTTATCGGCTATTTGCAGCGCCAGTTCCAAATCGTGGGTAGAGAGGAATATGGTTTTGTTCGTCTTGCGCGACAAGCGGTGCAGCAATTGCATAATTTCCACTTTGCTCGGAAAATCAAGAAATGCGGTCGGTTCATCCAACAGGATGATCGGCGTTTCCTGTGCAAGCGTTTTGGCGATCATTACTTTCTGACGTTCTCCATCGCTCAGCGCATGGATCATCCGGGGAGCAAGGTGATCGATCTTCACCAAAGCAATGGCATTGTCGACAATTTCTTTGTCTTTTTTATTCAGCGTTCCCCAAAAGCCGGTATAGGGACTACGGCCCAGCCCGACCAATTCCCGGACGGTCATGTTCTTTATGTCCGGCTTTTCAGTGAGTACAACACCGACAAGCGTTGCCAGTTTTTTCTCGGAATAGGTGTTGATTTCCCGTCCCCGGATAAATATTTCGCCCGACAGTCCGGGCAGGAAAGCCGTAAGCGTTTTCAATAAGGTGGATTTTCCGATTCCATTAGCGCCAAGCAGGCAGGTGAGCTCTCCGCTGAATATGGTAGACGTAATAGGCCCGGCAACTACTTTGGCGCTCCTTTTAACGGAATAACCTATTGAGAGGTCTTTTATTTCAATGACGTTCTGTTTCCGTTTCATATCAACTGAGTTCGCTTTTACGTTTACCAAACAAAACAGAGATAATAACAGGCGCTCCGATAAGCGCCGTAACCGAATTGATGGGTAAAGCGCCTTCGAATCCGGGCATACGGGCTATCAGGTTGCAAAGCAAAGCCAACGACGCGCCTGTTAGCGTAACCGCCGGCATCAGTACACGATGGTCGGAAGAAACAAATATCGCCCTGCATAAATGAGGGACAGCCAAACCGAGGAAAACGATTGGGCCGCAGTAGGCCGTTACCATCGCTGTTATCACACAGGAGCAGGTGATCACATATAAGCGCGCGCGCCTGATGTTCAGTCCGAGATTACGGGCATAACCATCGCCCAACAGCATCAGGTTTAATGTTTTTATCAACAGGAAAGAAAGGGGTACCAATACGATCATGATACAGACAAAAGTGTACACCTGTCCGCCGGAAACTTTGGAGAAACTGCCCAAGCCCCAAATCACATACGTTCTCACATCTTCCTCGTTACTGAAAAATTTGAGTACACCTATAACAGCCGTTGCAATGTAGCCGATCATAACGCCAATGATGAGCAGAATTACATTCCCTTTTACCCGTTGCGAAATCGCTATGATAATCAACATTACGGCCATGGCCCCTGCAATAGCCGCTATCGAAACGGCTACTTCTCCGAATACCCCCAGTTTATTTAATGCTACTCCTCCTATGCTGCCGGAAAGAAGGATGATAAATGCCACGCCCAGACTGGCCCCGGAACTGATTCCCAATTCCGACGGGCCTGCCAAGGGATTACGAAATACCGTTTGCATTTGCAGTCCGCTGATGGATAGTCCGGCGCCGGCCACCAAAGCAGTCATGGTTTGTGGGAAACGGGATTTCCAAATGATATTTTGCCAGATCTCCGTTTCTTCTCCCAGTCCCCATAAAATATTCCAAACGGAAGAAAACGGAATGGAGATAGTTCCCAGCACCAAATTCAGGATAAAGAACAGGATGACGGATAAAAAAATCAGGATAAAAGAGAGTGTATAGCGTTTCATTTATTTCAATAATTCGTAGTATACCGGCGTATGTCCGGGTAATAATGAGGGATGAAATATTTTTATCAGGTCAGCCAACACCACTTCCGGCTCTACCGGGGTGTTTTCGTAAAAAGGTTTTTCCCTCAGGTTGCAATATATCAGTTTTTTTTCTTTGAATGCCTTGAAGTCGGCGTAACGTGCATCGCTTTGTTTCAGCGCTTCGTAGGTAAACGTTCCGCTATGGCTGTTCACCATCCGCCAGTAACCGGTAGTCGCCCCCTGCGAATAGACCGTTTCAAAATCAAGATAAAATCCGCCCGATCCATTATCGTTCTGCATAAAGTAAAGGGCGCCGGCATCTCTGAACAGCTGGGCCAGATAACTGTTCCCTCCCACTACGTACCAATTTCCCGAATGCAGTTCTCCGCTCATAACGGTAGGCTTGTCTTTTAGGGCTTCCGTCAAAGCCACAAGTTCCATGTATCTTTTTTCTATTGCTTCAAATTGTTTGTTCGCCTGTTCTTCCAAGCCTAACAGCATGGCGGTAAATTTTATCCATTCGGCCTGTCCGAGCGGGGAGCTTTCTTTATAGCCTAAAAAACCGATCAACGGGATGTCCAAATTGCGGATAGTTTCGTAGCCTCCCCGCTTGAAAGGAGAAACCAATATAATATCCGGATCCAGCGCCAAAATAAGTTCCGTATCAAATTCGCCTTCAATACCTACTTTAGCGGTTTTCTTTTCTTTTAATTGTTCGTTTATTTTTTTATTAAACAGGAAGCGCGTGCTTGTCATCCCCACGATCCTGTCCGTTGCATCCAGTTTTATGAAATTGGAAATTTGAAGCGTTGTCATGCAGATGACTTTTTGCACGGGCGTTTCTATAATTTCATAGCCGAGAGGTACGTCTTTTTTATCCGTCCCTTTTTTCAACAAGGCGTATTTATACACCATGTCGCTTTCTCCCGAAGGGTCTGTTACATCGACTAATTTGTAGTTCGCACCATCTTTCACTTTAAACCCTTTGGCATATTTTATGCGGGTAATGCTTAAAGAGTCTGCGGTGCCCGAAGCCGCATTGCTGCCTCTTTTGCCTGAATTACAGGAAGACAGCACAGTAGCTAAAATAAGAATGAGCGCATAGCCTGTTTTTTTCATCCGACCTTATTTTAAATCAGTGTATTCATATTACACCCTTCTTTCCCTGGAAGCTTGGTGCCTTATTTATTTTGGCAGGTCTTCTGGCTTTCCTCCGATTAAAAGTCTTCCCATTCCTTCGAACAGTGACGTAAGTCTTTAATCTACATTACGAGGAATTACAGCTGCAGGTACAGCCCCGGAGTTTCACCGGGTTCCCTTTCACCGGAATATGAAATACCCCGGTTACCAAAATCTTGTGCAAAGGTAGCATTTATTTTTGATTATTCAAAAAGACAAATATTTGGCCGAATCGGAATTATTTCTTATATTTGTGAACTAAACATTGAAAATAATCCAATGAACAGTTCCCGAAATAGCGATTTGATTTTATCGGTTTTTAGCGACACACGGACTGTGTTCTCGCTGAACGACATTGCTATGCTTATCGGGGAGAGCGACTTTAAGAAGCTGAACGAGCGGTTGAATTACTATGTCCGCAAGGGGAAGTTGCTCCGCCCTCGAAAAGGTATTTATGTGAAATCCGGCTATAATCCCGAAGAGTTGGCCTGTACGCTTTATACTCCGTCTTATATTTCGTTGGAATACGTGTTGCAAAAAGCCGGCGTTGTTTTCCAATATGATGAACAAATCACTGCCGTCGGCTATTTGAATCGTAGTGTCGATATAGAAGGTCGCACTTACGCCTATCGAAAAATAAAAGGGGAAATCCTTATTGTCACGCAAGGCGTCAATCAAACCGGCAATGTAAATATTGCCACGCCCGAACGCGCCTTTTTGGACATCCTGTATTTAAATGCAACATACTATTTCGACAACCTGAATACCCTTGATAAGAATTTAATAACTAAACTTTTGCCGATATATAATTCTAAAACGCTTACGGCAAGGGTAAAAAAACTACTCACCAATGGTTAGCATCAACAAACATAAATTTTTCCTGACACAACTGCTCAAAGATATCTATTCCGATATAGAGTTGGCAAATTGCCTCGGCTTCAAAGGTGGCATGGCATTGATGTTTTTTTATGATTTGCCACGCTTTTCGGTCGATTTGGATTTCAACCTGCTTGATCCGGCAAAAGAAAAAACGGTGTATGAAAAAGTACGAAAAATCTTGTTGAAATACGGTAAGATATTCGATGAAGCCATGAAGTTCTACGGCCCGATTATCGTACTGGATTACGGTGTCGGCGAACGGAAATTGAAAATAGAAATATCCAACCGGCAGTGGAATAACCATTATGAAAGAAAAAACTTGCTGGGTATCAACATGCTGGTAATGGTTGCTCCTGATATGTTCGCTCATAAACTCTGTGCGTTGCTTGACCGTGGAGAATTAACAAATCGTGACATCTTTGATAGTTGGTTCTTCATGCAGAAACAAACACCGATAAACAAAGAGATTGTTGAAACCCGCATGGGAATGCCACTGGTTGATTACATGCAAAAATGTATCGACCATCTCGAAAGCATGAGCGACCGGGGTATTCTGAACGGTTTAGGGGAGTTAATGGATGAGGATATGAAAAAATTCGTTCGTACAAAACTGCGGACAGAAACCATATCCCTGCTTCGGTTCTATAAAGAATTCCCGATTATTGCATAGGGTGTTTGAA
>QMCD01001814.1_pt1 | contig 14458 bp, 14 predicted proteins | sample 1821841 | NCBI WGS metagenome assembly QMCD01 (sample SAMN01991225, study PRJNA193472) | Termite gut metagenome, whole genome shotgun sequencing project. | isolation source: worker | host: Macrotermes natalensis | reverse complement strand
TCCAAAATGTTATTGGGCACGGCTTGTTTGCCGCAGTATCCCTGCCAATGTATTCACGTAAATGAAACGTCTTTGCGTTAACCAACTGATTACCAATTGAGACAGGAACCTGCGGTTTGAGTCACCTCCAAACGGTCATTGCCGTAGTGTTTATGTACAAATCCGCAGCGCCCAATCTATTATATCGGGCGGGTAGCTATCCCGCTGATACAATCAAATACTACGAAAGGGGAAAGTAATGGAACCACCCCTTCCTTGGGATGATTCCATTATACGTGTGTCTTTGGTAGAAGTTGTAAACAATCAGAACAGGCCCTTGACAAATGTTATTGGACATTATTATCAACACCGATTTGAAGCCTATGATGATGTAGTGGGTGTAGAGGAAATGTGTGCCATGTTGGGCGGTATCAGCAAAAAATCCTGCTACATGCTGTTGCGCACAAGGACAGTGGGCAGTTTCAAACTGGGCAAAGACTACAAGATACCCAAAATCAACATCATTGACTATCTCCAACAGATTACTAACACATGAGATTCTGCATTTTGGCAGTCTTGAATGTGTAGCCCGCTATCACTTATAATATACTTATCAGTGGTAGAAATAGGGCCTAATCATGGAGGTTAAACAATGATTACAGGCCGTCTACAAGAAAAAAACGGCAGATATTACATGGTACTGAACTTGCGCGGCGAGGATGGGAAGTGGAAACCGAAGTGGATTTCCACCGGGCTTTTAGCGGCGAAAGGCAACAAGCGTAAAGCTGATAACATACTGCGAGAAACCATTAACGAATACGAAGCAGAAGCCTTGCAGGCCGCGCAAATGCAAACTGGTGTACAACAGGAAAAAGTATTGTTGGTTGATTATCTATCCGGGTGGTTGAAGCTGATGAAAGCGCAAGTTGAGGGCAGTACCTTTGTCAGTTATCGGCGTGTAATGGAAAGGGTAATGTTGCCGTATTTTGAGCCGCTCGGCCTCTATTTACATGAACTGGAAGCCAAGCATATCAAAGCGTACTATGACTATCTGCAAATAGAGCGCGGCAATTCGGCTAATACAGTGAAACACCATCACGCCAATTTGCGCAAAGCACTGAAAACCGCCCTCATAACTGACCTTATCCCAACGAACCCCGCCGACAAGGTGGAAGTGCCAAAAATCAAGCCGCATGTTGCCGATATTTACAACAAGCAAGAGTTAGAACAGCTTTTTCAAGTGACACAGGGAACAATTCTTGAATTGCCTGTTGTGATAGCGGCCTATTACGGCTTGCGGCGCAGTGAAGTTATGGGCTTGCGTTGGGACGCCATCGACTTTGAGAAGAAAACCATCACCATCAATCACATTGTTGTACGTGCAGAGGACGAAGCCGGGAATATGTTTTTCCAAAAGCGTAACCGCACTAAAAACAAGTCCAGTTTTCGTACTTTGCCGCTTGTTCCAGCCATTGAAGAAAAGCTGTTACAGAAAAAAGCCCGGCAAGAAGAATACCGTCAGCGATATGGGAAATCTTACCGTACAGACAATCTGCAATATGTGAATACCGGGCGGTTGGGCAATTTGGTAACGCCAGATGTGGTGTCACAACACTTTCTAAAAGTGTTGAAAAAACACAATCTGCGGCACATACGCTTTCACGATTTGCGGCATTCTTGTGCCAGTCTGTTGCTTGCCAATGGGGTAAGCATGAAGCAGATACAGGAAGGCTGGGCCACAGCAGCTATAACACCACGGCAAACATCTATGCGCACCTTGACAGCAATAGCAAGATAAGCAGTGCAAATGTCATTGCCAGTGTGTTTGGCGGTGACCCGGTAGACGAGTAACAAAAAATCGGGGCATGAAGCCCCGATGGTGCCGCCGACCGGATTTGAACCGGAAAGCTCGTTAGAGCGTCAGATTTTAAGTCTGATGCGTATGCCAATTCCGCCACGGCGGCGTAATAAAAAACGCTACAAATACAGTATAACAGAAAAACCGCAGAACAGACCGAAGAATTTTGAAAAAATGCCAATGTAAGATGTGCTGTAAAGCCGCTTGTCGTGCGGGTTTGCGGGCAATAGATAGGCGTAATGTACGCTAGATTTTAAGTCCACTATGTCTGCCATTCCATCACAGCGGCGTGGAATGAAGGCTACTTGTCTATCCTACAGCATCCGGTTTTTTCTGTCAATTGTTACTCAGCTTGCCTTGAAAACCCACTTGCGCTGCACAAAAAAGCTGAGGAAAAACAGGGTGCCGTTCACTAAAATATAGGAGAGGGAAGCGGGCACTGCCAACACGCCACTGAGCAAATACACTCCGCCGTAGCTGCAGGCGGTTTGGCAAACACATAGGACGGCATAGCGCGTTAGCGCCTGGCCGGTGCCGCCGTTGGAGGCGAAAACCAGCTTTTTATTCATGGTAAAGTTGAATAATGCGGAACAGGCCCTTGCCCCCACAACGGCGGCAAGGTAGCGCAGCCCAGGCGCTTGGGCTGCCAAGGCCCAATCCAGCAAATTGAAAAGGAGATAGTCAAGCAAGAAGCTGGCAATGGACGACAAGGTATACTTGATGATGAGAAAATAAATGCGCAGGCCGTCTTGCAATGGGCGGAAGTGTGATGCGGAATTGTCGTTGATATAGATGGTGCTGATGGGGATTTCCTTCACCGCAACACCCGCGCGTTTGGTTTCCAGCAGCATGTTGGTCTCGAACTCGTACCGCTCGCCGTCCACATTTAGCAGAATTTTCGCAAATGAGTTGGGGATACCGCGCAGGCCGGTTTGGGTGTCGGTGATGGGTATGCCGCAGGCAAGCCGAAACACCCCCCGGGTAATTTTGTTGCCCAGGGCGTTTTTGGTTGGCACATGCGCCGCCGAAAAATCCCGCGCGCCCAAAACCAAGGTGCCGGGGTTTGCTTCCAACTCTCTGGCCACCCGCAGCACATCCTCCACACTGTGCTGGCCGTCGCCGTCTAGCGTTACAAGGCCGCAAAGGTTCTCATCGTTTGCAAGATAACGTGCGAACGCGGATTTTAGTGCCTGGCCTTTACCCTTGTTTTCCTTATGCCGCAAAACAACGCATTGTGCATAGCTTTCAGCATAGGCAAAATAGCTGTCATATTCCGGCGCACTGCCGTCGTTTACCACATATATACGCGGGAAACCAGCCTCAATAAGGCCGTCTATCACGGCGGTAAATTCTTTGTCCGGGTTCAGGGAGGGAACAAGTGCTGCTACTTTCAATGGACAACTCCTGTCAAATGGTTTTGTTTGGTGATGTGACGGTACAAATCCCAAAACAGCATTAGGGGAACCAGCCCTACGAGCAGCACGGGCCAGCGCCCGAAGGGAATCTCCGCATTGGTGAGATAAGCCATATAACAAAGCAGGCCAGCGAATTGTAATAGCACCGGCGCCGCCAGGCGGCGGGGCCATGCCAATGCGTATATCACCGCCATTACCTCAATCAGGTAGTAATAGCGGTCCTTCATGGCGGGCAGCAGGAAGGGCACCAGCATGGCCATGAGGGCGACGAGTAAAAACTCCGTTTTTGAAGTGAAGGCGGCCTTGTTTTGCCAACAGAAAAAGGCGACGGCCCCTACAGCGATAAGGGTTGTGAGGATGAGGGGGGTGCTCAGGTGTTGCAGCGATTCTTCGTTCACCCCTATGAAAAGAGAAGGTCCATTGAAGATGTTCGAGGAGAGGGCGTGTACCTTGGTTTGCATGGCATAGGCGCGGAACAAGGGGGCAAAGCTGCCGTCGCCAAGCATTGCAGGCACAAAAAGCAGCACATAGCTTGCCGCCCCGGCCAGCATGTGCCGCAGGCGCAGCTGCCCGCACACCCATAGGATAAGAATGGCCGGCAAAAGAAAAATGGCCTGCAACTTTATGGCCAGCGCCATGCCGTAACAAAAAAGCGCCCAGCCCTTGTTGCCGCGCAAAAGCATTGCGGCGAATAGCAGCACAAAACAGGTAAACATAGCATCGCACTGGCCCCACGCGGCTGAATTAAGAAACACAGTAGGCAGGCACAAAACCAATGTGTAGCAAAGAACAGCCTTTAATTTGCTGTGGCAAAGTTGCCAGCACAGGGCCGCAGCGGCGCCAGCCATAAAAAAGTCTGCCACTGTGCTGGTAATTTTAATGACATCCAAATTGGAAAGCCCCGGGATATAGGTCATGGCGGCCATCAAGTAGTGGTAGGGCGCGGTGTAGTTGCCAATTTGCGTTCCGATGGAGTGAAAACCCTGGCCTTGGCGCACCTCGTCCACCCAAAGATGTAGGCATTCGGTATAGTCTGCCGACACGATGGGCCATAAGGCTACCCGCCCCGCAAAGGCCAGAACGGTAACGGCAAGCAAAAACAAAGGGTAGCGCCAGCGGTATAAAAGGGCCAGCAGGCTGGCCTCCGTTTGGTCGGCTGCTTTAGCCAGGCGTGAAAGCGCGGTACCGGCGCGGCTGTTTGCTATTTTGTTGGTAAAGCCGCTTTGCTTCACGGGGCGCTCCTTTTGCCGGGCAATCGGTTCTGTAATTTACAGGAGGAAGGGCAGGGGACGGCACATGAAACTCCCCGATGGCAGTTCGCACGCCGCCGGGGAGGAGTTCAATTGAAAACCCGCGTTTTACCCGTCCGCGTTAATTTTGGTCAGCAGTTCCTCCAGCACGCGGTCAGTGTCTTCGTAGGGGATTTGGCAGGTGCCCACCTGTGGATGCCCGCCGCCGCCGTACCGGAACATCAGGCTGCCCACATCGGTTTTGGAAGTGCGGTTCAAAATGCTGTGGCCCACCGCGATGGGACAATTTTGCTTGCCGCGGCCATCCACCAGCCATAGAGAGATGTTTTGCTGCGGGTATAGGCTGTATATCACAAAACGGTTGCCGGTATAAATAGACGATACCCCGCGTAAATCGGTTACAATAGCATTGCCGCGCGTGATGGTGTGCGCCTCAATCATTTTGCGGAACAGAGCGTCCTGTTCAAAATACAGCTTAACGCGCTCTTGCACGTCCGGGTCGGCTAAGATATCCTCGATAGCCATAACGCGCACCATGTCAATCAATTTTTCCATCAATTGGTAGTTGCTGATGGAAAACTCTCGGAAGCGTCCAAGGCCGGTGCGGGGATCCATGATAAAACCAAGCAGAACCCAACCCTTGGGCTCCATAATTTCTTCGCGGGTAAGCTTTGCGGCGTCCACCTTGTCCACTTCGCGCACCATGGTGGCCATGTGGGGCAGGCGCTTTTCACCGCCATAGTATTCGTAAATCACGTGGGCGGCGCTGTCTGCCAGGCGGCTGGCGCCCTCAAACGTTGCCTTGTCGCCCAGGCGCTCGCTTTCGCTGGAGTGATGGTCAAACCAAAGCTTCACGCCTTTCACATAGGGTACATTAGCCAGCACGTCGTTGTCGGTCACTTCCACAACGCCGTCCTGCAAATCCTTGGGATGAACGAATTTCCAATGGTCGATAATACCCAGCTCTTTCAGCAGGGCCGCGCAGGCCAAACCGTCAAAATCTGAACGTGTGAGTAAGCGCATGATTGCGGCCTCCCAGTTAAGGCAATTTGCCGTAGGGCAACTTCTGCAAATAAAAGGAATCCATCCCCGGCAAATGCGGTCTCATACTTTGTCGCGAAATCTTGCAATGCACTAAGCATTCCTGCACTTTCGTGCTTTGCCTGATACCGCATTTGCGCGGTGTTGACTTTTCCTTTTATTTACGCCAGTTGCTCCAAGTTGTTGTCGTCCTCCAATATTTTACCATAATACCGCACGGATTGCCACCCCTTTCCGCCGCGGTGGCAGAGCAAGAATATTTCTTTGACTATTTCAGGGGCGCCTTCAGAGCGCTTTAACATTTTACTTGACTAAATTACTAAAGCGGAATATACTATTAGACATGAAATGGAAGCAAAACTGTTGTGGAGATGAAATGCCAATGGAACAATGTTTACCCGCGTTGCGGCCCGACGAACAGGTGGCGCTATACTTGCGCGGGCTGTATGAACAGAACGGCTACGCGCTGTTCCGCATGGGCAGCTTTGAAGAATATGACCTGTACATGCAAAATAAGCCCTTCTTAATGGAGGAGGATATCATCACCTTCACGGCAGCAGACGGCCGACTGATGGCGCTGAAGCCGGACGTGACGCTTTCTATTGTGAAGAACACGCCAAGCGGCGGTGTGCGCCGGCTATACTACCACGAAAATGTTTTCCGCCGCAACCGCCAAAGCGGCGAGTACCGGGAAATCAACCAGATGGGGCTGGAATTTATTGGCGGTGAAGGCCGGGACGCAGAGGTGGAGGTGCTTCGCCTGGCGGTGGGAAGCCTTGCGCTGATTGGTTCGTCGGCGCTGGACTTGTCACACATGGATTATGTGGAGGCATTGCTTGCCCTTTTTGAGGATGAAGAAACACGTAGCCGCGTGCGGGCCGCCTTGAACGGAAAAAGCCCCCATGCCATGCTAGACGCGGCAAAAATTGCCGGCCTTTCGGATGATATGGCGGCGGCCCTGACGGAGATTGCCGGTTTATCGGGTGCCTTCACCCAGGCGTTGGAACGCGCTAAAATTCTGTCGTCGAGTATTCCCGGCGCCATGATGGCCCTGAGTGAGTTGGAGCGCCTATACACAAAGTTAGGTCCGGTGCCTGAAAATGTGCAAGTACGGCTGGATTTTTCCATTTTAAACGATGCCGACTATTACAACGGCCTAATTTTCAGAGGATACGTCGATGGTGCGGCGGTTCCAGTATTATCGGGCGGACGTTACGATTATTTACTGCGGCGGTTCCAAAAAACGCAGGGGGCTGTTGGGTTTGCCATATATTTAGACAGTGTGGCACGGGCGGCATCCGCACAGCCAAATGGCGGGGAAGAATTCCCGTGGATTAACGTGGCCCTACCCAAAGGGCGGCTGGGCAAAAAGGTGCAGGAGTTGTTCCATCAGGTTGGGTTTACCAATGCCGATGTGTGGGAAGAGAGCCGCAAGCTGGTTATTGAGGATGAAACAAATTGTGTGCGGTATTTTTTGGTTAAACCGTCTGATGTAGACGTTTATGTGGAGCATGGCGCCGCCGACATTGGTGTGGTGGGGCGGGACGTGCTGTTGGAGAACGCGCCGGAGATTTTGGAGTTGCTCGACCTTGGTTTTGGGAAATGTAGGCTTGCCGTAGCCGGGACGATGGGCTACAATGAAAATCACGCCCGGCCGCTTAGGGTAGCCACAAAATATCCCCGCATCACACGGCGGTATTATGCGGGGAAGAGCCGCTCGGTTGAAATTATAAACTTGCGTGGCAGCATTGAATTAGCGCCTTTGGTGGGGCTTGCGGATGTGATTGTGGACATTGTTGAGACGGGCTCTACTTTAAAAGAAAACAACTTGTCGGTGCTGGAGGAAGTTGCGGATTCTTCCGCGCGGTTGATTGCGAACCGAGCATCGTGGCGCTTCAAAGAAGATAGGATTCGCAGCTTGGTGGAAAGGCTGAGTGAGCAACTGTGACAACAATTGTTAATTATGGGGTTGGCAATTTGTTCAGCCTGCAATCATCGCTTGCGGCCCTTGGTGTGGAGAATGCCGTGAGTGCCAACGCCGGAGAACTGCTGGATGCCCAGCGGGTGATTTTGCCCGGGGTAGGCGCGTTCGGCGACGCCATGCAAAAGTTAAAGGAAAGTGGTTTGGCGGGCGTATTGCGGGAGATTGCCCGGCGAGGAACGCCCCTGCTTGGAATTTGCCTTGGAATGCAACTGCTGTTTGCAAAAAGCGAGGAGTTTGGGGAGACGGCCGGGCTGGGCTTGCTGAACGGTGAAATTGCAAACTTGGATACTGCGCTGCAAAATAACGGTTTTAAGTATAAAGTGCCCCATATGGGATGGAATCCATTACAGTTCAAAAAGCCGGACAGTGCGCTTTTGAAATATAGCCATGAAGGCGAGTATATGTATTATGTGCACAGCTATTATGCGATAAATTGTGAAAGTTGCATTGTTGCAAGCAGTGAATATGGAGTTGAGGTGCCGGGCGTGGTGCAACGGGGGAGTGTTTTTGGCACGCAGTTCCATCCCGAAAAAAGCGGTGCAGCAGGATTGAATATATTACATGCGTTTGTGGAGGTATAATATGTTAATTATACCTGCAATTGATATTGTGGATGGGAAGGCCGTGCGCTTGTTCCAGGGCGATTACGGCAAAATAACTGAATATGGTGACCCCCTTGCCTTTGCACGGCAATTTGCCGTACAGGGCGCCACCCATTTGCATATTGTGGATTTGGATGGTGCAAAAGCGGGATATCCTGTGAATGATGAAATGCTTGAGCACATTCGAAAGGAAACAAATCTATTCATTGAAGTAGGCGGTGGCATAAGAGATGAAAACACGGTAAAACGCTATGTTGGGTTTGGCATTGACCGGGTTATCCTTGGAACATCCGCTGTCAAGAACCCGGTTTTCTGCAAGCGAATGCTGGAAAAATATCGGGGTAAAATTGCGGTTGGCGTTGATGCCCGAAACGGCATGGTTGCCACTGAGGGATGGCTGGAGACAACGGATGTGGATAGTTTTGGTTTTTGCAAAGAATTGTCAAAAAATGGTTTGGAATATGTGATTTACACCGATATATCCCACGACGGTGCGCAGGTAGGCCCCAATTTGGAAGCGTACAGGAGGCTTTCGGAGATTGCTGCCCTGCGCGTAATTGCCTCTGGGGGAGTTTCCACTCTGGAGGATATCAAAAACCTTCGTGATATTGGGACCTATGGGGCAATTATCGGCAAAGCACTCTATACGGGAAGCATTGACTTGCCTGCGGCAATTAACAGCGGTTATGATACAATGAAATGAGGAAATATCAGCTATGATTGCAAAAAGAATCATCCCTTGTTTAGATGTGCGGGATGGACGTGTTGTAAAGGGAATCAATTTTCAGGGCTTGAAAGATGTTGATGACCCGGTGATGCTAGCAGAATATTATAACAAACAAGGAGCCGATGAACTTGTGTTTTATGATATTACGGCATCATATGAAGGGCGTGGATTGTTCACGGATGTATTGCAGGCAGTGGCGCGGCGGGTTTTTATCCCCTTGACGGTTGGCGGTGCCATACGAACGCTTGCGGATTTTGACCGTGTGTTGAAATGTGGGGCGGATAAGGTCAGTGTTAATTCTGGTGCGGTCAGCAACCAGGCGCTTGTTCAGGATGCCGCCAAGCGATATGGCAGCCAGTGCGTAGTGTTATCGATGGATATAAAGCGTGTGGGCGGAGAGTTTCACATTTTTACAAAAGGCGGCCGGGTAGATACCGGAATTGATGCTTTGGAGTGGGCCAGCCGGGGAGAGAGCGAGGGAGCTGGGGAACTGGTGGTAAACAGCATGGACACGGATGGGGCCAAAACAGGCTTTGATATACCACTTCTTGCTGCGATTGCACGGCGGGTGCGCATTCCTATTATCGCTTCTGGCGGCGCGGGCAGTATAGACGATTTTATTTCGCTTTTCCAATTAGAAGGGATAGATGCCGGTTTGGCCGCATCCATTTTTCATTACCGGCAGGTGCGAATTGGTGAACTGAAAACAGCACTGCACAACAAAGGCATACCTGTAAGACTATAGCATATATAACAATATTATGGAGGAAGTCAATGCTGAATATTGATGATATAAAATATAATGCTGATGGTTTGGTGCCAGCCATTGTGCAGGATGAAGCCAGTAAAGAAGTGCTGATGATGGCATATATGAGCCGAGAGAGCTTGGAAATTACGCTGAAAGAAAAACGCACCTGCTTCTATTCGCGCAGCCGGAAGGAATTGTGGCGCAAAGGGGAAACAAGTGGAAATGTACAGCATCTGGTGTCTATTACAGCCGATTGTGATAATGATACATTGCTGCTTATGGTGCGCAAAGACGGCCCAGCCTGCCACACAGGGAATGACAGTTGCTTTTTCAACACAATGTTTGATTCATCCGAGAATAAAGAGATAGGGCTGCAAAGGTTGTATGACCTGCTGTTGGAAAGAAAAGAAAAACCCAAAGAAGGCAGCTATACAAATTATCTGTTCGACAAGGGTGAGGAGAAAATTTTAAAAAAAATTGGAGAAGAGACGACAGAAATTGTTGTGGCCGCCATGAAGGGCAGCAAAGAAGAAACGGTGTTTGAAATTGCAGATTTATGCTATCACGTTTTAGTGTTGATGGCGGCCGGCAATATTGTACCGAACGATATCCTGGAAGAATTGACAAAAAGGCATATAATAGATAACAAAGTGAAGCAAGAGACTATGAAGTAAAGACTTCTCCAGAAAACTTCAATCAATAACAAAAGCAGCCTATGATTCATAGGCTGCTTTTGTTATTGATGCAACTTTAATTGGGTCATACCATCGATGCACAAAATCAAGTGCAGTGTTACTTTTGCTAAAAAGTAAATCGGGCTGCTCAATATAAGGTGTTAGAACTTCCGCCAGATTGTGCTCGTTCGCGTTGATGAATGCTTCACAGACATCTTTTGCCATCTGTGGCGGTATAAAGTGTAAATCTTCGTGTTCGATGTAGGCTATAACTGGCTTGCCCATTTTCATGCACTCAATGGCGAAAGCGCCAAACCAGCCCAAGCGCACCTGATCTATAATAATGTCGGCTCCACGATAAATTTCAATTGCCTGCTCATGAGGCACCTTTTCCACTATTTGCAACTCGAATTTGCCAGGATATCGTTTTGCCAATTCGCTGGCTGCTTTCAATACACTATCCGTGCCCTTAACAGCTTTTTTTGACGGAGCGTGGACAATTTTTAATGGAGCGCCTTTTTTTGCCAGAATAGGCGCCGGGGTAATTGTATCCCAGCCAGTAATAGTGTAAGGTAAAAATGTAGTGGTATCGGGTAAAAAATACATCAAATCAGGGTTTAATGCAAAAAAATGGGCACCGGCATCTGCAAATTGTTGTATACGCTTGGCCTTTGTTCTGTCAAGTGCCTCTGTTCTACACAGGGTAGACGAACAACCGTGTGAGCTGCCTGCACAAACTGACGGTTTACGCAGGTTGCCGTATTTTTGGCGGGCGTCACAGCCATTGTAAGTTACGAACAAACGTTTATTATTGTAAAGCGGTAAATCCCAATGGTGAATGCCGCGCTCGGGTACATCAATCAGAGTTGAACCGAAATTAAAATGCAAAACATCATATTTTTTTGGAATTGTAAACGCGGCGGCAATCGATTTCAAAAAAATATTCGGGTAACGGCCCGTTTTATCTAAAATAATATCGGCCGGGTAACCCAGCCAATTTTGCGTTTGATATAGTACGTCGGCGTGCAGGCCCAAGGCGCGCTCTCCCTGGGCCAATTGCCAGGCGTTGCCTCCCACCGAGGTGGGAAGATGCAAGACTTTCATGTATTTCCCCCAAAGAATGAGTTGATTTTATGGCTGCTACAATATATAATCGCAACAGAATGTTTTGCAGAAAGATATAGCCACCCACCTATAATATGTCAGGGGGAAATGATGTTCGGGAACCTGAAATATGTATATGAAGTATATAAAGAGCGCAGTTTTTCCAAAGCGGCTGCAAATCTGTACATTTCCCAGCCGTCGTTAAGCGCAACCATAAAAAAAATTGAAAACCGCTTGGGAACGCCGTTATTTGACAGAAGCACCACCCCCGTGCAACTGACGGAATGCGGTATGGAATACATTAAATGCGCGGAAAAAATCATTGACATTGAGAATGGTTTTTCCAATTATGTGAACGACCTGAACGACCTTGCCACCGGCCATTTGGTTATTGGGGGCAGCAATTTTTTTACTTCATATATATTACCACCGCTTCTCACCAAATTCAAGGCCCAATACCCCAAGGTGGTGGTGAAGCTGGTGGAGGCCGACACCGCGCGCATTGGCCAGCAGCTGTCATCTGGCGCGCTGGATTTAGTCATAGACACTTTTGAATATGATGCGCGTTTTTTTAAAAAGCACTTTTGTTACAGCGAACAGCTTTTATTTGCCGTCCGCAGTGATTTGGTGGCAGGCACACCGGTGGCGGCCTATGGCCTTACAACGAAGGATTTGCTGGCGGACAGGCATTTGCAGCCCGAGACACCCTGCGTACCAATGTATATGCTGGAAAGTCTTCCATTTGTGGTGATGCGCCAAGGCAATGACACCCGGACGCGGATAGAAAAAATTTGGGATGAACACCATATCATGCCCAAAATTGAATTAAAGCTGGACCAGTTGGTAACAGCTTTCCACATTGCCTGCCATGGCGTGGGGGTTACCCTGCTGTGCGACACGCTGGTGAAATGTATGCCGCCGCTGTCAAATGTGCAGATGCTCTACTTTAAGTTTGATGGCGAAAATACCCGCAGGGACACAAATATTTACTACAAAAGCAATAAGTATGTCTCCCGCTCCATGGAGGAATTGCTGCGCATGTCGACCACAATTTTTCAGTAGAAAAAGCTCCCAATGCTTTTCAAATAGGCTTTTGGGCCGGTTTCATACAGGTTTTGGCCGGTGCTGTCAACAATTACAACGGCGGGGAAATCCACCACCTCCAAGCGGTGGATGGCTTCGGCGCCTAAATCGGCGAAGGCAAGCACTTCGCAGGCCCTTACGCAACCGGCCAGTAAGGCGCCGGCGCCACCGGTGGCGCCAAAATACACCGCACCGGCTTCTTTCATGGCCTGCACCACCTCGGGGCTGCGGAGCCCTTTGCCAATCATGCCCCGCAGGCCCAGGCGCAGCAGGGCGGGGGTGTAGGCGTCCATGCGGTAGCTGGTGGTGGGCCCGGCAGAACCAATAACCTGCCCGGGCCTTGCCGGGGTGGGGCCAACATAATAAATCACCGCATCCTGAATGGGGAAGGGCAGGGGCTTGCCCTCTGCCAGTAAATCTGTCATGCGCTTGTGGGCGGCGTCGCGGGCGGTGTACAGCACACCGGTAAGCACAACGGCGTCGCCGCTTTCCAGTGCGGCGGCTTTTTCGCGTGTCAACGGCAGTGATATTCTGTGCGTCATTACAGCACCTCACTTGCGTGGCGGGCCACATGGCAGTTGATGTTGACAGCACAGGGCAGGCCCGCAATGTGGGTGGGCGTTGCCAAAATGGAAACCCCCAGCGCCGTGGTGGCGCCGCCATAGCCCTGCGGCCCAACGCCCAGCGCGTTGACACGGGCCAAAATCTCAGCCTCCATTTGGGCGTAGAAGCTGTCTGGATTGGCCTCGTTCAAACTGCGCAGCAAAGCGCGCTTGGCAAGCAGGGCGGCCTTGTCGAAGGTGCCGCCCACACCCACGCCAATCACCACGGGCGGGCAGGGGTTTGGTCCCGCTTTGGCGGCGGTTTCCACCACAAAATCCTTTACGCCGTCAGCCCCCGCGCTGGGTGGCAGCATGGCAATCCGGCTCATATTTTCGCTGCCAAAGCCCTTGGGCGCAACAGTGATGGTCAGCTTGTTGCCCGGCACCTGCCGCACGTACAACATGGCGGGGGTGTTGTCCCCGGTGTTTATGCGGCGCAACGGGTCGCTTACCACCGATTTGCGCAGGTAACCCTCGGCGTAGCCCTGCCGCACACCTTCGTCTACCGCGTCTTGCCAGGTTCCAGGCACAAAAACCGCTTCACCTATGTCTAAAAAAACGCAGGCCATGCCGGTGTCTTGGCAAATGGGCATCTGGCGCTCACCGGCAAGGCGCGCGTTATCTTGTATCTGCTGCAGCACCTGCCGTGCCGCTGGCCAGGCTTCCGTCTTGTGGCAGCCCTCTATGCGCGCGGCAACATCTGCGGGCAGGCGTGTGTTTGCCTCTATACACAACCGCTTCACGGCCGCGGTAATCTTCTGTGGCGCAACAGTGCGCATGGCGGCGCCCCTCTCTTTATTTCGTTATTTAAAAGGTAGCACAAAACTTTTTTTTGCGCAAGAAGGCCCGCGTGTCACCACACAAATATAGGGCCGCGCATCGGGCTGGCAACTATATCTTGTATTCTTCCGATGAATAGACTATACTAATCTCCAAATGGGTACAGAAAGTGGGTGATGGATTGGCCGTCATGATCCGCACCGAAGACCTGCGCAAGGTCTACCGGGTGGGCAAAGAAAAAGTGGTGGCATTGGCCGACATCAATTTGGAAATTGCGCAGGGGGAAATTTGCTGCATTGTTGGGCAAAGCGGCAGCGGCAAATCCACCTTGCTGAATATGCTGGCGGGGCTGGAAAAACCAACGAAGGGCTTGGTGGCCATTGCGGGCAAGAAGGTGTCTGCCATGGACGAAAACCAGCTGGCAACCTTCCGGCAGGAGAATTTGGGCTTTATTTTCCAAAGCTATAACCTGCTGGCACAGCTTACAGCGGCGGAAAATGTTGCCCTGCCGCTGATGTTTACCGGCATGAGCCGCAAGGAGCGCCTGGCCCGGGCCAAGCACGAGCTGAAGCAAATGGGCATTGCCCGCCGGGCGGCGCACAAGCCCACCG
>QMCD01001436.1_pt1 | contig 14460 bp, 16 predicted proteins | sample 1821841 | NCBI WGS metagenome assembly QMCD01 (sample SAMN01991225, study PRJNA193472) | Termite gut metagenome, whole genome shotgun sequencing project. | isolation source: worker | host: Macrotermes natalensis | reverse complement strand
GCCAGAATTCTCTGCCGGACATTCTCGGCTGTGGGCATGTGGTCATCGCGGCAAATGCGTCGGAGGGATTCTCCGGCGGCGAGCCGCGCAAAGAGTTCACCGGCAAGCTTCGGGGTAAGTTTCGTAGGCCGTCCGCGCTTCGCCATGTCACTCCGCCGGTTCGTGGTGTGGGAAAACCGCAGCCAGAGCGAAACAAAAAAAGACGCGCCTCCGGGATGTCGGTCCCGACAGACGCGTCTTGAATTGCCCCGTAGCGGGTTGGGGTGGATCAGACCCCGCCTCGCCCTGGCTACCTGCCTGTATGCTTTATGGGAGTGAAAGGAGACTTTCGCGCTTCGCGCGTCTCTGTTTCACACCCCCTTACCCCCTTTGGTATGCAACTCCCGCCGGATGTCAATACACAAAACCCGCCTTATCGCCCTGCCGTCGCGGCGATGACTGCCGTTTCCACGTCCGCCTCGACGCAGGAATCCTCTCGCAGCATATGCCCGAACCATGAATAGGGCAGCCGGAGGCTTGCCCCTTCCGGACATTCCCAGACCCGGGTCACCGGGTTCATTTTCGGCCGCTTCCGGGAGAGCCAGAGGGCGAGTCCGCCCGCATCGTGTGAGACGAAGAACCGGGGTTTTGTGTCGTTCATTATCCGTCCTCCTCAAAGCACCTTCCCCAGAATTGTCTTCGCCTCGTCCAGCTTCGCGTAGGCGTCGGTCAAGGCTTGTTCGAGACATTCGGCGCGCTCGGAAAGTGTGTCCACGTTGTGAGCATTCTTGCCTTCAGCGGCAAGCCATGCCCGCATGTGCCGCTCGATGATGACGGCGATGTCGTCGACTTTGAGAAAACACTTGTGGCATGCCGGGCTATCGACATACGGTTTGAACGGGAAAGAATTCAAGGTTTCCTCTGCCGCCTTGCGGGCGCATTCGATGCCGGAAAAGAGGGAGATGTACTTCATTCCGCGGTCTCAATCCTGCTCGCGCGCCCGGCCTCAAGAATCGGCAGCCCCGCCTCGGTCGGCACGTAGATGATGGTCGCCGTTGCCTTGTCCTCGCTGTTGGCGGCGAGGTTCTCGATGTAGCGATAGCGGAGATATGCCTCGTTGCCCTTCAACGATTCGCCGACAATGCGGTTCGCCTCGGCGACGCCCTTTGCACGGGAAATCTCGGCCTCGGCCAAGTACTGCGCCGAATCGAGAGACGCCTTTGCCGTTTCGATTTGAATCTTCTTGGCGCTTTCCGCGCGCGCCAGTTCCGCCTCGCCCTTCTTGCGCTGCGCGTACACCTCGTAATGCGGATATGCCACACAGCCGCCGAAAATCGCTCCGCCCACAATTAAAACAGCAAACAGCGCCGCAATTATTCCACCTGTGTTATTCATGATTGCTCCTTGTGAAGAATCTCATGTTTCTCTGATTAAAATGGAATATCGTCAGGATCGTAGGGTGCTGCCGGCGCGGCGTCGGCAAAGAAGTCCGCATCATCGGCCGTGCCGCCCCATGCCGGCTTCTCGCCCAACTCCATGCCGACGATTTCAGGATACTTCAACCCGCGCGGATACATGAGCGTAAGCGATGACGGCTCTGCCAACGCGCCGCGCTCCGCCATAATCAGTGCATCCATGACGCTGTCCGGAACAGGCGCGTTGGAGCGCTCCATCCACCATTCCTCCGCGCGCCTACGGCCGAAATTTCCGGCCGGGTGGTCGAAGCAAAGGAACTCTCGAACCATCTCGTTGGTGAATGAATTAGTGACATACTCGACACGCATCGTGACCGATATGCCGGAATCCTTTTCTTTGACGTGCTGGCCGTATCGCACCTCCACAACGTCCACCGTCCGGACGTCAGCGCCTTCGGATAAGATGGGCGCGTCTCCGGCCTCGCTGTTATGACGCGAGGAATAGTTCGCCGAGAATTCGTAATCGCAGTTTGGGCAGACGCGGAATTGAACAGCAATTACCTCGTGGCAGTTCGGACATTCCTTCCCGGGCGTCTCCTCTGCCGCCTTTCCGCGCTTGGCTCGATCCTGCACTTCGATCTGGTCGATAGGCCCGTGCCTGACGGCGTTGTCGCCATAGTCGAGAATGAGGCAGTCTGTCTTGCTGGGATGCTTCCGCAGTCCGCGCCCGACCATTTGGCAATACAGCCCGGCCGACATGGTGGCTCGGAGAAGGATGACGGCGTCTACGTTTGGCGCGTCGAAGCCGGTGGTCAGCACGTTGACGTTGACGAGGTAGCGGATTTCGCCCGCGCGGAACCGGGCAATAATGTTCGCCCGCTCCTCCTTCGATGTTTTTCCCATGACGACCGCACCGCCGAGGATGTCTGCGACCATGGCCGCGTGTTCCACCCCTGCCGCGAAAATCAGAATAGAGCGGCGATCAGCGCACAGCCCGATGAGCTCTGTGCATGCAGGCTTGATGATGGATTCAAATGCGGCTTGCATTTCATCGCTGGCGAAATCCCCTGTCGTGCTGATGCGGACGCCGTCAAGGTTGGCGCATTCGAGGCCGCGCTTCGTTCGCAACGGACAGAGCCAACCCTCAATAATTAGCTCCTTGACGTTGGCCTCATAGCAAACGTGGTTCAGGATGTTCTCCGGCTTGCACACGAGCCCGGATCCGAGGCGGAAGGGCGTCGCGGTGAGGCCGACGACACGCACGTGCGGGTTGACGATCCGCGCGTCGCGGAGGAAGGTCAAATACCGGCCTTCCCCCGCTTCGGGAATCAAATGCGCCTCGTCCACGACAATCAGGTCAAACGGGCCGAGTTCACCCGCTTTGTTGTACACCGTCTGGATGCCCGCGACGATGACAGGATGATCCGTGTCGCGCCGCCCCAGCCCGGCGGAATGCAGGCCGACCATATTGATGGGCAGGAACGAAGCGAGGTGATTCGCAGCCTGTTCAATCAGCTCTTTTACGTGTGATAAGACAAGAATTCGTCCATGCCATTTTTCCACGGTGTCCTGGCATATATGGGCGAGGAGCGGCGTTTTGCCCGCCCCTGTCGGCAGAACGCAGCAGGGGTTGTCATCCCGCCGGCGGAGATGATCGTAGATGGCATCGAGGGCTTCTTGTTGGTAAGGGCGAAGCGTCAGCATTGACTATTCTACTCCAATAATTTGGGTAATGGTGACGTGAACGAAAGACTCGCCCGGTTCGATGAATTCAGCGGCATCCGCGCGAATGTTGGCGTCGTCGGGAATAATGCCGCGATGAAGGAGTGCTTTCCCCTTACGCCGGTCGGAAATGGCGTCGTACACAGCCTTCCGGATGTTGTCGATGTCTCTGACACGGCGATCCGGAGGCGACAGAAGAAGGTGAACGCGTACATGCCCGTTGATTCGTGGCCAACCAAGGCGGGCAAACTCAACGCCGGCTTTCGCGCGGTAGAGCCGTCCCGCCTCTTTGAGAAAAACATGACGCTGTGCGCGACCGTAGTAGTGGTTGATGCTCGGTGGCCAAGGGAGCTGAAAAGATAGGGTATTCATCAGAACGGGATACCGCTGGACGACATCGTTTCATCCTCGCCTCCGCCAGACGCGGGAGGCCAGTTGCTCGTCGGCGGTTCAAAGATTGAGGGTGGAGGCGTCGGTGACGGATTCGGCGCGTTGGAGGAGCGTGCATAGGGCGCGGTGCCGTTCTGTTGCTGAGGCGTTGTCTGCGCCTGGCCGCGCTTGATGTACCTCTGGATCTCATTGGTCATTTCATCAGGACGGTCATTGCGCCGGACACACTTGACGACAACCTGAAAACGCGGCCCCATGAGTTCGGCGGTGTCCTTCGGATTGAGAATGCCGACAGCTTCGCGGAGCGATGCGAATTCGCCATTCGCAATACGGACAGCTTCTTTGCTTTTGTTGACAAGGTTGAAGCGAGCAAACACCTTCCTGTCCATATATTCACCGTCGACGATGGTCATCTCGATTTGCAGATACTGGCCGTCCCGATTTTTCGTCGCCTTCATTTCGCCAGCGGTGACTTTGACGGTGTAGGTGCCGGCGGGGAGGACTTCAAACGACTCCGGTTTGGCGTTGGGATCATACATTCCTGTTAATTTTGCCATATTATGGATCTCCTGAAATGTGTGTTGATGAACTACGCTGTGGCGGCTGTTTGTTCTTGCGCGAAGGTCTCAACCTCGATTCGATCACGCTGTACATCCACACCCGCGGTGACAAACTGCTGCGCCGGTGGAGAGCCTTTCAGCTCCAACAGACGGTTGCGAAGCTGAGAAAGGTGAGGGCGCGGCGCATCCTTGAGGCGATCCAAATTGGCGACGCCAAGCCATCGCATGGTGCCGGGCACCTTATCGTCGGGGAGAAATTCCCAAAGCCCGCGAATCTCCTCAATGAGCTTGTCGACGTTCCCGAGGCGTAGCGCGAACTCATCCCACGACAACTGCATTTCCGGAGGCAACTCATATCCGATCCGCGCCTTCGCATCCATTTCAAGGCCACCGTCGAAGTATAGATGCCGCTGCTTCACGCGGTTGCCGTCGACGATCTCGACGTCTGTCGACGCCTTCGCCAGTTTGTCCGTCACCTTCGAGGTAGAGTACACGTACTCGGCGCGGCCGATGACGTCCAGCCAGCCTTGAATCCGTTCCCAAACCCATTTGTTGATGGACGGCCCCGTCTTGACGACATCGTCGCCGAGGGGGTTCTTGTGGTTGTGGGTGCCGGTATGTGCCAGCATGATGACGTACATGCCCCGCTGCTGGCAGCGCTCCAGCGGTTCAAGCAGGTCGGCCTTGATGTCGCGCGCGACGCCGTTCCAGCCGCTGTGCCCGCCGAACCCAATGAAGTCGTACAGGGGGCGCTGCTTGCCATCCCGTCCCGTGTCGCCGGGAATGTCTTTTTTCGCCTGATAGTACAGCTCCATCAAACCGTTCAGAGTGTCGATGACGACGGCCTGATGATCGTGCTCGCCGTCGGCAACCAGCCGGACGGATTCGAGGAAGGCGTCGAGTGTCTTCGCAACCGGGAAGCGCGCGACATCCACATTCTCGACGCCGGGCTCGGTCGGTATAAAGATCGGATCCGGTGCGCTCAAGCCAAACGTCGATTTCCCGATGCCTGGGGAACCGTAGATGAGCATGCGCGGCGGCAGCCATTTGCTGGTGGTGATGACGCCGGGCAAAGTTTTGCGGGGTTGATTTTCTGTTGCCATGCGTCACGCTCCTATCTTGTCGCGGGGCAGGCTGAAGTCGCGGATGGCTTCGTAGCCGGTCGGCCATTCGTTGTGCTGCCTGCAGTATTTGAAATGTTCGAGTGCCGCCCTGTTTTCCCCGCTGTAGTAGTCGAGGACTTCGTTCGCTATGCGCCAGACGCCGACGCGGAAGGGCGCTTCCTTCTCGACGGCAATCAGGATCATCTGGACAGGCGTGCCAGTCGTCTGAAACACATCGCGGTAAAAGGCGAGCTGATAGGGATAGCCGAAGCGACGCGCGTCATGTTCGAACCATGTGATGTCAGCAGTGGTTTTGATGTCGATGATGGCGTAGTTGCCTGCTTGGTCATGGGTAAGCCAGTCCATGCGGATCTGGCACGGTACTCCGTGGAGTTTGGCGCGCGTGACACGTTCTGGCCAACCGAATTCGAGATATGCGGAGGCCTGCGCATGGCGGCGCATCATGTTCGACATTTTGACGAGGGCGTCAGCTTCGACGTCGTTGATGACCTGATCGCGTGTGTAGCCGTTCGCGGCGAGCCATTCATCATGCGCCTTGGTGCCGACGCCGAACGATTTCCCGGTTTTCTCGTTGATGGGGCCGCCGATGGCATAGGCTTTGTTGAAAGCGGGGACGCCTTCGAGGCAAATCTTGTGAACCGCGCGGCCGAAGCGGAACGCGTCGGAGGTCTTTCCCTCCAACTGCTCGGAGACGGTTTGAAAGTAGGCGAACGGACAGTCGCGGAATTTCTTCAACATGCCGGAGGACATGCACTCGCCCGATTTAGATTTTGCGTGATATGCGTCTTCCGGCTCGGTGAGCGTCCATTCCGGAGGAAGCGCCTTTGCTTCTTTCTGCATTGTATTGTCTCCTCAATGAAGGATGTAAAATATGTATGATAAAAGCGGCGTCCCGCTGTTATTTGCCGATGAGAAAGGACAGAAGAAGGAGAGCGACAAGAATGCCGAAATAAATGACTCCCATCCGGAAATTGTGTGCACGCCGGGCGTTCCGCTCCCACGAAATGAGCCTCTGGCGCGCATAGACGCGGTCAAGGAGGCGTTTCATACTGCGGCAGCCATCACGCGTCGGCGGTCTTTTGCTCGGAGATATTTTCTCCGGTTGGCAGCATACTTCTCTCCGCGTTCCAAAATTTGCTCATCTGTACGGGCTTGTGCCAGCCGGAGCCAGACCTGCTGGAAATGCCAGAGCAAAAATCCGAGCTTTCGGACTTCCTCGTCTGTCCTGCCAGCCGTCGTTTCAGGCATGACCCGCCGCACGGCGGCTATAGTCGGGACGCCATCGGCGGAGAGCTCGTCGGGGCGGAAAAGCGGCTCATTCGATGTGCTGGTTTTCATGGAGTGTGTCACGTCGTTTTCTCGTGGCATGATTTTCTCCTCAATAAAGGGTGTAAAGATGGAAAGGTGTAAACATGTATGATAAAAGCGACGTCCCGCTGTTATTTGCCAATGGCATAAGGTAGAAGAGTAAAGATGGAGAGAATACCGAAGTAGATGACTCCCAGCCGAAAATTGTGCGTGCCGTGCGCTTCGTTCCCACGAAATAAACCGCTGGTGCGTATAGGCGTTATCAATGAGATGTTTCATTGAGCGGTCTTTCGATTCGTCCCGGCGGTGATAGACTCGGTCAGTTTTTGCATCGATACTTGTTTGAGCCGTTTCCACGCCGCCAGCGCAAGGTCGGCGGGGAAGGCTTCAGGTGATAACATGTGTCGGGCGATGATGCCAAGGTGGTCAACATGATACTGACACGGAGAGCCTTGCACACCGCCGCCGAGGGACGGTTTGAAAAGGTCGTGTTCCTTTTCCTTGGTGCGCAGCCAGTCGTCGGAATGCCCAAGGTAACGGCCGGCCTCATTCCGATTCAAGAAGATCGGCGTTGTTGCAAAAATGACGCTGGATTTTCCGGGCATGCGTATTCCCCCGAGTGGTCGATGTCAAGCATCGCCAAAGAGGACAGAAAGAAAAAGTGAGTTGTTGAATTATGGGATTACCGTGTATCGGTCAAAGTCATCAAACCTCGCATAATTCTGCAGGGTGGTATTCGCTTCCATCGTCGAATGCCTCGGCAAGCTGATGGAGCAGAGATCTGATTGTCTTCGGATCCTTGCTTCTCGGATCAGATTTCGTAAAGAAGGACTGCATGATGCGAAGGCGTCCGTCGTCGTCCTGCCAAACAACAACCACCAGTTTCGGGCGATTGAGAATTTCCGCCGCAAGTTCATCGCGTTGCATCAAATCTATCGGTGCGAAATCAAAGGAGTCAGTAGTCGGCATCAGCATCCTCCAGCAAAAATGTCTGGTTTGTCATCCGCAAATAGTTGAACAAATGCCGGTATTCCGGAGGAATTTTGATGGTTGCCCTGTCGGAACGAGGATAGGAGCGGACAAGCCTGTTTCGTGGCCTGCCGGTAGCTTTGCTGATTGTCCCGAGGGGTGTTGTCGGCTTGATAAGGTCAATGCATTCCTCGGCGAGCAGGCGGTGGTCACGTTCCGCAAGCAGAGCCTCGGCGTATTCATAAATACTCATGGGCTTCGCGCTCACATCCCGCGCCCTGCGCTCACAGGCGATGAAGTAGCGCCGAATCTCACGGCCACGTTCGTTGTTCTCGACCATCGCCAGTTCCTTCGCCATGTCGAGCGTGAGGGCGTAGTCGATGGTGCGGTTGTCGCCGCCGGAAGTAGGTTCCCCGGAATTGGTGAATCTAATAAAATCAACATGTTCCAAGAATCCATACTTGGCGATGCGCTCTTTTATCCACGTGCTGAAGTCGCGTCCAACCTCAAGGAAGGCGTGAAGGTCGCGGGCGTTGCACGTCAGTTTTTCCGCGCCTTCAAGCGCCACTGCGGTCACAGGAATCATTTCGCTTGGCATGATCGTCTCCGCTGGGTTACAATAAAGTTGCCCACCCCGCTTTCGGCGTCGGGGTGGGCGGGCGTTTCCCTTGACGTGCGGTGAGGGGAAACAAAAAGACAATATTGCACGTCAAACACCCGCCGAGGTGTCGAATAGGTAGCCAAGCCGAAAAAAAAGGTCGTAACCGCAAAATCACGCCCGAAAGGCTTGGCTTTTTTTTATTTTTGATGAAGTTCGCCCATGGCTGCTGTCGATGTAGGCAGTGTAGCAGAAAATCTCTGCTTGTCAAGATGGGCTGGCAGAAAAATTCTGCGGGAGGACGCTTTTATGAGTACATATAACTCTAATTATTTGACTTCAAAGGGATTGGTAGAGCGGATTTTTTCGCTCTTTCCTGGTGTTCCGGATGCGAGAATTGCAGAAAAATTAGGCATTGTCCGTCAGGTGGTGCAAGGCTGGCGTGCAGGGAAGAGCAAGCCGACGATTGAGCAAATCGGGAAGATTGTCGAAATGACCTCGGCTGGTTGGCAATGGCTAATGACGGGGAAAAGTGATAATCTGCGCGAACTTGTCAATATTTACGTCGCATCACTGGAATCCCAAGTGATTGATGAAGCGGCGTTTGAGTGGGCAAAAGGAGAGGTCTTATCGTGGGTACTTGATAACAAGCAGGCCATGACGGGAGGTATCGCCGAACTCAATTTGATTGATAGACTCGAAGTCGCCAACAGGCTATTTTTCACCGCGACACACGAAACAAAGCTCGACGTGTCGGGGCAAATGTACGGCGATCTGGAAATGACGGCGTATGTTCATGGGCCGATTGTCCTCGGCCTTTTGTGCGAAGCGGGATATGGCGATTCATATCAAATTGCGCGTGAAGTGGCAAGCAAGGTTCTTCGAGATTGCCGCGAGTTAGATTTGTTCTACCCTCGCGCCATCCCTGCCCCTAACGCCTCCCTCCAACGCGAGTCGAAGAATCTTGCTGTTGGTGGTGAATGGCCTGTCCGTGGCCGCGCCGCCGCCGATGAATCGAACGGAACCCGCGTTCCGGACACTGATGATTTTGATGATTCGATCCAGCCGCCGGAGGGGCTCACCGCCGTTCCCGTCATCGGAAATTCCATGTCGCCGCTCGTCCTTGACGGTCAATACGTCCTGATCGACAAAGAGCGGGAGGGGTTTGAAACCGATGGTGGCATTGTCGTCGCGGCCATTCGCGAACCGGAGGCCGATGATGAACGGGCGGAAACAATGACTGGGACGTTTGTAAAACGTTGCTATGACGGCGGAAACGGGATATACTACTTTACGTCTATAAACGAGTATTCCCCGTTCAGTGCATGGCACGACCATTGCCGGGTGTGGCCGGTGATTGGGGTTTGGTTCGCGGGGAAGGGCAGGCCGCCAAAGGAATAGGCCATAAACAGCGGGGAGGACTTGGCAATGGCTAAAGTCAAGGGGCGTGGCAGTACATGCTTCATCGGGTTTTCTGCGACCGAGATGCAGGAACTGATTGCGCTCACCCGCAAAGCTGGATTGCGCCCAACGCAACCGAATGATCATTTCGTCAATTACGCAGTGAAAAGCGGGGACGCTATCAACGATCTTTTATCCCCGCTTCCCCCAATGGCGGATATCATGACGCGTGAGGAATTTCTCGCCCTTCTTGATGACCCGGAGTTTATTGCCAGCATACCATCACGCGCAAACTATATGAAAGTATGTTTTACCGGCTTCGGGAAGGCGGAAAAGACCGAGTTGGAATCTATCGCCCAAAAGGCGGGGATGCAGTGCATTGGGAAAATGTCGCCTGTCGTTGGATTTCTCGTTACCGGCCCCAATGCGGGGCCTGCGAAAATAAAAAAAGCGGAAGAATGTGATACCAAGATAATCACGAAGGATGAATTTTTGGATATGGTGAGTGAAGTTGTCCAATCAGCATCACAGTAAATCAATCTCCTCATCATGCTTGTCCCGCGGCATAAACTGCGTGTAATGGCGGCGGCAGACTTCGGGCGTGTTCCCCATCCACGAGCATATTTTGTCGATGCTCACCCCGTCCTGCGCCAGCAGCGAGCCGAAGGTGTGCCGCCATGCAGTCCACCCGATGCGCTCACCTGGAATCCACTCCTTGCCGTCCCGCGCAATAAGGGGCGCGTCATGCGGGAACGCTTCGCGGAGCGTTCCCGTTTTCCTCGCCTCTGCGCGTGCGGCAATCAAAAACCTCTTCTCCTTTGCCGACATTATGAATTCGCGCTTGCCTACTGACCCAAGCGGCCGCCCGTCCGCGCCGGGCTTTGCGGGTTCGGTAAGATGCTCGCGCACGTCGTCGATGATGGAGTCTGCCTGACTTTCCCATATTTCCCCGGGTGCGCGCGGGATGACAAAACCGTGCGGTTGCTGCTCCTTCGTCAAAATATCGAGCAGTGTTTTGCTGATTGGAACAGTGCGGGGCAGCCCTGTCTTGCTTATGCGGACTTGGATTTTTCGGTTTGAAAGCGACATGTCCTCCCATTCGAGACGAAACAGCTCGCCGCGCCGGCAGCCCGCGAAGAACGCCAGCGCGACGGCAATCCAGTCATATGGCCGCACCACTTTTGCCGCCTCGATGATGCGCTCGCGTTCCTCTCGCGTACAGTACACAATCTCCGATGTCCGCACTTCCCTCAACTGCTTGATCCGCTCGAATGGGCTGACCCGGATGCGGTTGGTGTCGATAGCCCAGTTAAAAAAACGGTTACATGCAGCCATGGCGCGGTTCCGGGTAGCGGCCGACGTCTTCCTCTGAACCTCATCCAAAAAACTGCTGGCCAAAGCGGGGGTGACTATCGACAGATTGCCACGTGCCTTTTTTTGGAGGCGCTGCAAATACGAAAGTGAGTTTTTAGCCCATTCCACGCCACACTGTTCCACGATGTTTTTGCGGTAGGAATCCAGCCAATGCTCGGGCGGCTCGTGGACGGCCGGCGCGTCGTCCTTGCTGCGATCGGAGGTGAAGCTGATTGCCCCCGCCGTGTTGATGTACTTGTCCGGGAAGAGCGGTTCGGCCGCGGCGAGGGCGGCGGCGATCTGCGTTCGCTCGATTTCCGCAGCCAACTCGTCCCCCTCGGCGAGGCCGGTGAGGTAGATACAGTAGCGGGATTTGTTCCAATACCAGTAGACCTCCCACTGACGTTTCTGGAAGCGTTTTTTCGGGACGGGAAACGGTCTCGGTGCAGGCATCAAGCAACCTCCTTGCCAGTCTATTCATGGGGCAATGGCATGGGGCATGATACAATATCGAGACTTTTATGTCAAACTTAAAACCGCAACCCCTTCAGATTGCGGCTGTTATACTGGCGCGCCAGGAGGGATTCGAACCCCCGACCGCCGGATTAGAAATCCGGTGCTCTATCCAGCTGAGCTACTAGCGCTTTTTTCAGTGCTCACAGGTGGCTTACAAACCACCTTCGTTTCCGGAGGTTTGCAGATAACGGGTGTTAGCTTTGCAAGGACGCTCCCTACTAATATTGTTTTTTAAACCGCTTATCCTTTGACGGCGATGTTGATCATGCGGCCGGGCACGGCGACGACGCGGGCTATTTCCTTCCCGGCTATGAGTTCCTTCACCTTGTCCTGCGCGAGAGCGATTCTTTCCAGCTCCTCCTTCCCCGTCTCCGGCGGCACGGAAATCTTCGCACGCACCTTGCCGTTGATCTGGATCGGAATCTCGACCGCATCCTCCTTCGCCGCTTCCTCGTCATACTCCGGCCACGACGCTTCGAAAATGCTCTCCGCATTCCCCATCTTCGCCCAGCACTCGTCCGCGAAATGCGGAATAATCGGCGAAAGACAGAGTATAACCGCCTCCAGCGTTTCGCGCAAGACAGCCGGATGCGCCTGATCGCGGCTGCCCCGGAGCTGGTTCAGCAACTCGTTCGTCCGCGCAATCGCGGTGTTGAACTGGTAGCCGCCCTCGATGGAGTCCGTGATTTTCTTCAGGCACTGGTGCGTCTTGCGGCGCAGCGCGCGGTTCTGATCGTCAAGCTCCGCGGGAAGGGGCGTGCCCTTCGGCGCGATGCTGCCGAGACTGTCCATCACAAGGCGCCAGAGCCTGTTGATGGTGCGCCAGCTGCCGTTGATCCCGTCCTCCGTCCACACCTGCATCCGATCGGGAGGCGAGTCGGAAAGCATGTACAGCCGCACCGTGTCCGCGCCGAAACGGTTCATCATCTCGTCCGGGTCGACAATGTTCAGCTTGGACTTCGAAATCTTCGTCATCTCGAAATGCACATGATCGCCGCCGCACTTCGCGCAGACCAGCTTCAGACCCTCCGCCGCCAGCCCGGCCTCGTCCAGGCTCTGGTTCTCGATCCGCTTCATGACGGCGACGGCCGTCCCGTCGTCGACCTCGCCGCCGTCGGCGCGCCGGATGTCCACATTCTCCGCGGCCAGCCATTTGCAGGTCTCGCAGCGGTAGGCGACCTTGCAGACCATGCCCTGGCAGAAGAGATTCGCGAACGGTTCCTCGAATTCGACAAGGCCGAGATCGTGGAGCATCATCGTGAAGAAGCGCGCGTACATGAGGTGCATCGTCGCGTGCTCGATGCCGCCGATGTACTGGTGCACGGGCAGCCACTGCCGCACCTTTTCCGCGTCCCAGGGCCGCTCCGCGTTCTTCGGATCGGCAAAGCGGATCTGGTACCAGGACGAGTCGACGAAGGTGTCCATCGTGTCTGTCTCGCGCCGCGCCGGCTTGCCGCACTTCGGGCAGGGCGCCTTGACGAAGGACTCCGACCGCAGGAGCGGATTCCCCTGGCCGTGCGTGAAGTCGATGTCCGTCGGCAGCAGCACGGGCAGATCCTTCTCCGGCACGGGCACGATGCCGCAGTCGTCGCAGTAGATGACGGGGATGGGCGCGCCCCAGTAGCGCTGGCGCGACAGGAGCCAGTCGCGGAGGCGGTAGTTGGTCTGCTTTCTGCCCTTGCCCTGCGCGTCCAGCCAGTCGATGATTTTCGGAATCGCCTTGAAGTTGTCCGCTTCGCCGGTGAACCGGCCGGAATTGACCAGCTTCCCCGCGTCGACAAACGCCCTGCCCCAGCTTTCCGGCCCCGACCCGTCCTCCGGCTCGACGACGGGAACAATCGGCAGGTTGTACTTTTTCGCGAACTCCCAGTCCCGCTGGTCGTGCGCCGGAACGCTCATGACCGCGCCCGTGCCGTAGGTCATGAGCGCGAAATTCGCTATCCACAGCGGCGCTTCCGACCCGTCGACAGGGTTCACGACGTGGAAGCCGGTAAAGACGCCCTCCTTCTCCTGATCCGCCAGCTCCTTCGCCGAGGTGCCTGTGGCGCGCATTTTCTTCACCGCCGCCATGACCTCCGCCTCCCGCGGCGTGCCCGCGACGAGTTTGGCGACAAGCGGATGCTCCGGCGCGATGGACATGAAGGTGACGCCCCAGAGCGTGTCCGGGCGCGTCGTGAAGACGGGGACGGGGTCGCCCGTTTCCTTGACCGTGAACAGCACTTCCGCGCCGATGGACTTCCCTATCCACTCCTCCTGCATGGCGAGGACGGAGTCGGGCCAGTGGCCGCGCAGTTTGCCGTGGCCTTCGAGAAGCCGCTCCGCCTGCGTGGACATGCGGTAGAACCACTGGTTCATGTCCTTCTGCTCGACCTGCGACCCGCAGCGCTCGCACGCGCCCTCCTTCACCTGCTCGTTCGCGAGAACGGTCTGGCAGGAGTTGCACCAGTTCACCGGCGCGGTCTTCTTCACCACCATGCCCTTCTCAAGGAACTTGAGGAAGAACCACTGCGTCCACTTGTAGTATTCGGGGTGGGAGGTCGCGAATTCGCGGTTCCAGTCGTAGCCCCAGCCGGCGCGCTTCATCTGCTCCCGCATGCGGGCGATGTTCCGCTCGGTGAATTCGTGCGGCGGCACGCCGGTGCGGATGGCGGCGTTCTCCGCCGGCAGGCCGAAGGAGTCCCAGCCCATGGGGGAGAGCACATTGTAGCCCCGGAGCATTTTGTACCGCACCATGACGTCGCCCAGGGTGTAGTTGAGGACGTGCCCGATGTGGAGGACGCCGGAAGGATAGGGGTACATGTTCAGGACGTAGAAGGGCGGCCTGTCGTTGTGTTTGTTGCGGAAGAGGCCGTCCTTTTCCCAGCGCTTCTGCCATTTTTCCTCGATTTTCGAGAAATTGTATTCCTGATCTGTCATGGTCGTGACGCTCCGTTTTCCGGTTTTCCCGGCGGTATTGGAAAAATACAGAACATACTCTATGGAAAAGCGCGGCGAATGCAAACAGGTATTCCGTCGCCGGCTCTTCTCCTAGGTTCTGTCTGCGTTATGTTTTGCCTGTACAATCGGTATTGCCAAGGATTTTGCATACGGATTTCGCAGGCAAGGCTGTAGCCTTGACAAGAAAT
>QMCD01001434.1_pt1 | contig 14462 bp, 7 predicted proteins | sample 1821841 | NCBI WGS metagenome assembly QMCD01 (sample SAMN01991225, study PRJNA193472) | Termite gut metagenome, whole genome shotgun sequencing project. | isolation source: worker | host: Macrotermes natalensis | reverse complement strand
CCCTCGTCTCCGACATTCTCGCGGAGAACGGAATCACACTGGGCCGCGGCGTCAACAAGTATAAAGAGCGTGTCGGTGAAATTATTGTCGGCGAGGTGTACCAGGCCTGGAAAAAGGAAGTGCTGGTACTCGATGACGAGGGCAATGAATTGTTATTACCCAAGACCGAGCAGATCCCATCCGACTTTTTCCGCAAGGGCGACACTGTTCGCGCTGTGGTAGCCAAAGTGGAGATGAAAAACAACACGCCTGTAATTATCCTGTCGCGCACGGCCAATACTTTCCTCGAACGTTTGTTTGAACAGGAGGTGCCCGAAATTTTCGACGGATTGATCACGATCAAGAAAATTGTACGCCAACCCGGCGAACGCGCCAAGGTCGCCGTAGAATCTTATGACGACCGTATTGATCCCGTAGGCGCCTGCGTGGGTGTGAAAGGTTCGCGTATACATGGTATCGTGCGGGAATTACGTAATGAAAATATCGACATCATTAATTGGACAAATAATGTGCAGTTGCTGGTGCAACGCGCACTCAGTCCTGCCAAAATATCTTCCGTGAAGATGCATGATGATACCAGGCGTATCGGTGTATTCCTGAAGCCTGCCGAAGTGTCGTCGGCTATCGGGAAAGGCGGTTTAAATATTAAATTAGCCGGACAATTGGTAGGTTACGAGATCGACGTATACCGCGAAATTGATGACGAAGAAGAGGACGTTCGCCTCGACGAGTTCAATGATGAAATCGAAAAATGGGTGATTGATGCACTGAAAGCCATTGGCTGCGATACGGCCAAGAGCGTGCTGGCCATTACTCCCTCTGAATTGATGAAACGCGCCGACCTGGAAGAAGAAACCGTCAACGATGTGTTGAAGGTGCTGAAAGCCGAATTTGAAGAATAATTTGCAGAGCCAATAATTTTGTGTCTCTCAATATAAAAAGGATTAATAATGAGTAGTGAAACGATCAGAATAAGTAAGGTTGTGAAGGAATTGAACATCGGTATCAGTACACTGGTGGAGTTCCTTACAAAGAAAGGCTTTGAAGTGGAAGCCTCACCTAATGCTAAAATTTCAGCGGAGGAATATAATCTTGCGCTGAAAGAATACGGCAAGGAAGTGGCGCTGAAAGAGGAGTCGAAAAAGGTTATTCTGAAAGTGAAAGAAAAGCCTGAAACTATCTCCATAGACGATATGAAGGAGAAGAAAAAAGAGGAAAAGGAAGAGGAAGAAGTGATCATTAAAAGCACCCAGGTGGAACGCCCCGTACTGAAAACAGCTAAAGCCGCCGAAAAAACTGAGCCGGAGAAGAAAGAAGAGCCGGAACCGGAACCCGCACCTGTCCAAGAAGTAAAAGAGGTTGAAGTGGTTGTTGAAACTCCGGAAATAAAGGAAGAAGAAAAGGAAGAAGAAAAGAAAGAAGAAATGATCGGAAAGGTTAAGATCCTTGATAAGATTGACCTTGATGCGTTAAACACCAAGACACGTCCCGACAAGAAAACAGCCGCCGAAAAGAAAGCGGAAAAAGCGGCAAAGACCGAAAAGGCAAATAAAAAACCGGTCAAGGTTGAAAAGATAAAAGAAGCCGCCGCTCCGCCGGTGATTGAAGAAAAAGTTGAAGCGGTTGAACAGGCCAAACCCGAACCGGAAGTTATAGAACATATCGAAACACGCATTGAGAAACTTACCGGGCCGAAAATTCTGGAAGGACAGAAGATCGACCTTTCACAGTTCGAGAAGAAAAAACCCGAAAGCAATGCCGAGCGTCATAAGAAAAAACGGGAACGCATCAAAAAGGACGGAAAAGAACGTGTAAATTTAGACAATCAGCAGAAGCAGGACAAGAAGAAAGGTAGAGAAAAGGCGGCGTTCAAACCCGTACATAAGGAGGTAGACGACGACGCAGTGCAACGTCAGATCAAAGAAACGTATGCACGCATGACGGAGAATAAGGGTAAAACCAAGAGTTCAAAATATCGCCGTGAGAAACGCGATTTGGTGAGCCAGCGTATATCGGAGGAACAGGAGTTTAACGAACAACAAAGCTCTGTGCTCCAACTCACCGAGTTTGTGACGGTGAACGAATTGGCCAACATGATGAACGTGCCGGTGATCAAAGTTATTGAAGCCTGCATGAACCTCGGATTGATGGTATCCATCAACCAGCGCCTCGACGCCGAAGCTTTAGTGGTGGTGGCCGAAGAGTTCGGGTTCACGGTGGATTTCGTGAGCGCCGATATTCAGGATGCCGTGGCGCCGGACGAAGATGCACCGGAAGATTTATCACCCCGGCCGCCGATCATTACGGTGATGGGGCACGTAGACCACGGTAAAACATCATTGCTCGACTATATTCGTAAAGCCAACGTGATTGCCGGTGAAGCCGGCGGTATTACACAGCATATCGGCGCCTACAGCGTACAATTGCCCGACGGCCGCCATATCACCTTCTTAGATACGCCCGGCCACGAAGCATTTACTGCGATGCGTGCCCGCGGCGCCAAGATCACCGACGTGGCGATTATCATTATTGCAGCCGACGACGCGGTGATGCCTCAAACGATTGAAGCCATTAACCATGCCGTGGCGGCAAATGTGCCTATGGTATTCGCTATCAACAAGGTGGACAAGCCCGGCGCAAATGCCGAAAAAATACGCGAACAATTGGCCAACATGAATTATCTGGTGGAAGACTGGGGCGGTAAATACCAATGTCAGGAAATTTCCGCCAAGCAAGGCCTGAACGTCGATAAACTGTTGGATAAAGTATTGCTTGAAGCCGAAATGCTCGACCTGAAAGCCAATCCCGATAAGAACGCCGTTGGTTCGATCATCGAATCGTCGCTCGATAAAGGGCGCGGCTACGTGGCGACCATATTGGTGCAAAGCGGCACTTTGCATATCGGCGACTTGCTGCTCAGCGGCAGCTACACCGGCCACGTGAAAGCTATGTTCAACGAACGCGGCCAACGCATTCAAGAGGCCGGACCGTCAACGCCCGTGCTGGTGCTGGGCCTTAACGGCGCTCCTGCCGCCGGCGAAACGTTCAACGTGATGGACGATGAAAAAGAAGCGAAGGAAATAGCCAATAAGCGTGAACAGTTGTTGCGCATGCAAGGTATTAAAGCCAAGAAACATATTACCCTCGAAGAAATCGGCCGCCGCATAGCCATCGGTAACTTCAAAGAGTTGAACGTTATCGTGAAAGGTGACGTTGACGGTTCCATCGAGGCGCTGTCCGACTCACTGCTTAAGCTGTCGAACGAGGAAGTGCATGTGAATGTGATCCATAAAGCCGTAGGGGCCATTTCCGAGTCGGATGTGTTGCTGGCGGCTGCTTCCAATGCTATCATCATTGGCTTCCAGGTGCGTCCGAGCGCCAGTGCGCGCAGGCTTGCCGAACAGGAAGAAATTGAGATCCGCCTCTACTCTATTATCTACGACGCCATTAACGAGGTGAAGGATGGTATTGAAGGTATGCTGGCGCCCGAGCGAAAAGAAGAGATCACCGCTACGGTGGAAGTACGCGAGACTTTCAAGATCACGAAAGTGGGCACTGTGGCCGGCTGTATGGTCAAAGAAGGTAAGATCACCCGCCACTCGAAGGTGCGTGTGATCCGCGACGGCATTGTGGTGTACACCGGAACCCTCGGTTCGCTCAAACGCTTCAAAGATGATGTGAAAGAAGTATCGGCAGGCTACGATTGCGGTTTGAATATCGATAACTTCAACGATATTAAGGTGGGGGATATTGTAGAAGCCTACGAAATTGTAGAGATCAAGAGAAAACTGTAATTCATCGCTACCTCAAAAACTTCCTCTCCTTTTCAGTCAATGAATTAGGTATGGTCGTGATGAAAAATGAAAAAGTCACATAGATAAGAAAAAGAAAAAGAAAAGAGATGGTACCCGGGGCGGATACCATCTCTTTTTGCAGGTGTGTTATTATTCGGTGTATTACTCCGTTGGCTTGGGTGTGTCAACATTTCGCTGAGGGAGCAAGATGAAGGTGGGATAACCTTTGACATCGCACATACTAAAACCTCAATATGCTCATTGAAAAACGTATAGAAAAAGTACACCTATAAATACATTGCCTATTCTTTCAACTAAGACGTCGACTCGCCCCCTGCGAAATATTTACCGTGACCATTTAATCACACAACCTATCCGCGGGGGTTGCATAAACATCGACGTCACAGTCCTCTTCAGCGAAGAGGTTATATGGAATATCATAGGTAGGAGCTAAAATTCTGTAGATTACCGTTCCATTTTCATTAACCGTCATCACGGCAGTTCCTTCGGCGTAAACTCTAGGGCCGAGCGGTGAATCGGGATCCAACACCGGACCATTCGTCAGTTGCGCTTTTACAATAAAATCTTCACTAAACCGGGGACCGAGCGGTGAGTCGGGATCCAACACCGGGCCATTCGCCATCAGGGAGGCTCCGGACAAACAAGATAAGGCAACTAAAGCAGTTAAAAAACGTGGTAACCTGGATAAGTTTTTCATAGTAATTTCGTTTAAGTTCAGTGCAAACTTAAGCCGAAAACACACGTGTTATATATGGACAGCGTCAAAAACGATATGGACAATAATTTTAAAGCCTATTGAAAATAAAATAATTACAATTCATATTTTTACAAAAATATGGACAAGCCGATTTTTCATCTTCCAATAGGGCGTTTTCACACTTATTAACTCAATTTTCAGACCAATTTTCGCAAGAAAAGTTCAAAATCTTCGTCGTGTTCGAGGTTAAATTTTCTCCGCAGCCGCCAACGTTTCTTATAAATGGAGTCGAGGTTCATGCCCATGGCCGTTGCCATAAGGCCCGCTTCGAAGCCGCAACGCACCATACAGCACAGTTGCAATTCGTCGCCGGTCAGTTGCGGATAGCGCTCCGTTAATTTAACCGCAAAGTTGTCAAATAATTCATTTACAGTGTCTATCAATTCTTTCTGGTCGCTGAGGTTGAAACTTTGACTTTCTACCAATTGCTTGAGTTTTTGTTGCAACCGTTGGGAATCGGAGGCAGGATATTGGGCCAGGGTTACCAATTCTTTCGATACGTCTAAACGTTTCAGCAGGAAGTCCTTGAGGCGGGCTTCCTTCGTCAGTTCCTGCTCTTTCCGTTTCAGCACACTCAGCCTATGCAACCATCTTATTATCAATAAAATCAATACAGCCCCTACGACGGAAAAAATTCCCAACGTTTGGGCAAGGCGCCCCGATTCCCGTTCGGCCAACAAGCGCATGTTTTCCGCCTTCAATTCTTCCGCCTTGTATTTTTCCTGCACTTCCAATACATTATTTCTGTTTTCCAATACGGCAATAGAATCTTTTGCATCAGAGTATTTATAGTAATAATCTAACGCCGTCCGCAGCTTTCCCTCCGCCCGTTCAATATTATATAAATGCCAAACGCTGGTGCACAATCCATATATTTTATAAGCAACTGGAAGCTTTTCACTTAAAGCCAGTGCGCGATTGGCATACAAACGAGCCGTTTCATACTGATGGTCTTTAAAATAAGCGCCGGCCAAGTAATTATAAACTTCCATCAACTTTCGATCCGACTTCTCATAGACGGCAGCCTCCGATAAATATAACTTTACAGCCTGCGTATTTCCGGTGAAATCATTCGCTATGCCCAAATATATCAATGACTCCGACAATAACAAGGTGTCATTGATCTGCCCGGCTATTTGCTTAGCCTCCTGCAAATACACCATAGCGCTATCATATTGTTTCAGGTACAAATAATTATACCCAAGCATCGACAAGGCATACCCTTCCCTTTGGCGGCTATCCGCCAATTTAAAATACTTAGCCGCCTTCTTATCACACCCAATAGACTGTTCCACACGATTTTGCATTCTAAATAAGCGCCCTACCCTACTATTCAGCAAGCCCAGCAAATTGTACTCTTTCAAGGCTTCCATCCTGGGTTCCAGGCTCAAATACAGTTCCATCGCCTCCTCACCCCGCCCTGTTTCCTCATATACCCTTGCCTGTAAGTAACTTGCCCTCATGGCTTCCGGCGGGAAGCGATCGGGATTGCGCCCAAAAAACCTCACCGCCACATTAATCAGGGAGTCCGAAGTCAGCGGCTTTCGCGCCCTATCCTGTACCCTGACACAGGACAGGCAATAGCGGGCATATTGTTCCGTACCCAATTCCTCCGGGTGGCTGATATCCTGCAATGTCCGTAAAGCGCTGTCGGGCAGGTTTTGCTTCAACAGTATATCCACCATGATCAACTTACGGGCCACATCTTCCGAAAAACGGGAGCAGGACAGCATTGTTGCCATCAGTAAAAACAGGATATAAGCATATTTTTTCATCAAAAGCAGGTGTGTGCTATAAATTTACTTTACTTTTTCGAAGGGTAATCCAGGGTATAGTGTAATCCCCGGCTTTCCCTCATTTCCTGTGCACTGCGGATAATCAGGTAAGATACTTTGATCATATTCCGCAACTCACAAAGGCTCTGAGTGAGAATGGATTTACGATACAGTTCTTCCGTTTCGTTAAAAATGATCTCTAAGCGGTCGAGCGCTCTTTTCAAGCGTAAGTTCGAGCGCACGATGCCCACGTAATTACTCATGATCTGCTGCATTTCCTTATAGTTCTGGGTAATGAGCACCATTTCTTCGGTATGGGCTGTTCCGCCATAGTCCCAGTCGGGGATCCCGGTTTGAACAGTATACCTGTCCATATACTCCAAACAATGTGTCGCCGACCGGTCGGCGTATACGACGGCCTCTATTAAAGAATTAGATGCCAACCTATTGGCTCCGTGCAGTCCAGTCGAAGAAGTCTCTCCTAAAACATATACCCGGCGGATAGAACTCTGTCCGTCCATATCCACTTTCACTCCGCCGCAGGAATAATGCGCCGCCGGCACCACGGGGATCATATCCTTAGTAATATCGATATCCAGTTCCAGGCATTTTTTATAGATATTCGGGAAATGTTCCTTAATTTCATCCGCCGGCTTGTGGGTAACATCCAAATAGACATAATCATGTCCGCTGAGTTTCATCTCGTTATCAATAGCCCTTGCCACCACGTCGCGGGGCGCCAATGAGCCGCGCGGGTCATATCTTTTCATCAGGTCATCGCCTTTCTGCGTACGCAAGATGGCGCCAAAACCCCTCATTGCCTCGGAGATAAGGAAGGAAGGCCGTTCGCCGGGATGATATAAGGAGGTTGGATGGAATTGTATGAAGCTCATATTTTCCACTACGCCTTTTGCGCGGGAGATCATGGCCACGCCGTCGGCGGTAGCAATGGAAGGATTGGTGGTAGTGTGGTAAAGATTGCCTAAGCCTCCGGTGGCCAGCACTGTAGCGCGAGAAAGGAAGGTATACACTTCCTGTGTGGCTAAATTAAGGATGTAGGCGCCATAGCATTCCACGTTGCCGTCGCGACGGCGTACTTCTTTTCCGAGGTGGTGCTGTGTAAGCAGGTCGACGGCAAAATGGTGTTCCAGCAATTGAATATTCGGGTGGGCTTTTACTTTTTTCACCAGCGCTTCTTCAATGGCTGCGCCGGTATTATCCTTATGGTGCAGGATGCGGTGCTCGGAATGGCCGCCTTCACGCGCCAGGTCATATTCACCGGTGGGGCTGCGATCGAATTTCACTCCCCAGTCCACCAACTGCCGTATTTGTTCCGGGGCCGAGGCTACTACCATGCGCACCACTTCTTCATCACACATTCCGTCGCCGCACACCAGCGTGTCCTGCACGTGTTTTTCAAAATTGTCGGGACTATACATTACCGAGGCAATGCCACCCTGTGCGAAGGAGGTGTTGGTGTCGTCAATTTTCGATTTACATACCAGCACTACTTCGGCGTGGTCGGCCACTTTCAGGGCGAAGGCCAATCCTGCAATTCCTGTACCAATAACCAAAATATCAGTTGTCCGGTTCATAATTTTTCATCAAACAATATTAGCATTTTGCGCCGTATCCATCAGGTAGGCCGTATCTTCGGGCAAGCCCGGTTGCGCCGAAGCGGCCACGGCCAGCGCATCACAACGTTCATTCATCGGGTTGCCTGCATGTCCCCTCACCCAGTTCATTTTCACTTTATGTTTACGATAACAGGTTAAGAAGCGTTTCCAAAGGTCGGCGTTTTTTTTCCCGCGGAATCTTTTACGTTCCCAATCGTAGAGCCATCCTTTTTCCACAGCGTTCACCACATAGGTGGAGTCGCTGTATATCATAACGTTACAATTATTATATTTCAATGTTTCGAGGCCAACAATAACGGCGAGTAATTCCATGCGGTTATTGGTGGTGTGTGCAAATCCGCCCGACAGTTCTTTATAATGGCTGCCGCTTTGAAGAATGGCGCCATAGCCTCCGGGACCGGGGTTACCCGATGCCGCCCCGTCGGTATATATCACCACATCAGCCATGATGTTACAATTTTTCTATGTCTACCGGCTTAAGGGGGTTTGCCGTAAGCGCTGCATATTGTTTACGGTTAATAAAAATATCACAGGCGGCATAAAGCGCTGCGCGGAATGAGTCCGGCGAAGCTTTGTCGGAGCCGGCAATATCATAGCCTACCCCATGGTCGGGCGAGGTACGCACATAAGGTAATCCGGCGGTATAATTTACGCCTTCATCAAATGAAAGCGCTTTGAACGGCACCAATCCCTGGTCGTGGTACATGGCTAAGACTGCGTCGAAGCGGCGGTAAGAGGCCGCACCGAAGAAACCGTCGGCCGGATAAGGACCAAAGGCCAGTATGTTTTTTTTGATGGCTTCGGCGATGGCCGCACTGATAATTTCTTCATCTTCTTTACCCAGCAAGCCGTTATCGCCTGCGTGGGGATTCAGTCCAAGCACTGCAATACGCGGTTTACCAATGGCGAAATCGCGCACCAATGTGCGGTTTAAGAGTTGCAGTTTGGCTAAAATATTTTCAATCGATAAATGAGCGGGCACTTGCGCCAAGGGCACATGCCCCGTTACAACGCCTACTTTCATCATATCACTTACCAGTAGCATCAGGTGTTCTTTGGCATCAAAAGCTGCCGAGAGGTATTCGGTATGTCCCGGGAAATTAAACTTATCACTCTGCATGGTGTGCTTGTTAAATGGGGCAGTGACCAGCACATCAATTTTTCCGGCTTTCAGGTCGGCTACAGCTGCCTCCAATGAAAGCAAAGCTGCACGGGCGGCTTCTTCCGAAGCTTTGCCGGGTTCTACTTTCACCTCTTCAGGTATGCAGTTTACCATGTTTACCCGCTTGGGGTGCGCTTCGGCAGCGGTATTGATATTATTAATACTAAAATTCTCGGTTAACGACAATTGTTTCCGGTAATAAGCAGCTACACGTGACGAGCCGTAAATAACAGGTATGCAAAATTCATTAATGCGGTTGTCGGATAGTGTTTTTAAAATAATTTCATATCCTATACCGTTGATATCGCCATGTGTAATCCCTACTTTTACTTTCTGTTCACTCATTATTCAATTATTTAGTCCAAATTTCCACACGGTTGTTTGATTTACGGCCGTCTATCGTCAGGTTGGTAGCCACCGGATCATTCAAGCCCAACGACTCGGTTGAGATCTTATCGCGGCCAATGCCCTTTGCATTCAGATATGACGATATGGCTTTCAAACGGCGTTCGGCCAAGCGGGTGTTATACCCGTCGCCGCCATAACTGTCGGAGTAGCCGTAGATCCGAACGGATTTTTCTCCGCTTTCCAGTGCATCTAAGAGGTTATTCAATACGTTCATCGCCTCATCGTTCAGCGATGCGCGGTCGAAGTCAAAAGGTACGGATACCAATAATGTTCCTTCCAGGGGCTTCATGGCCACCGGTACATTTACCGTATTAATTTCGTGGAATACCGGAAGGTCTTTTATATAGTTCTGATAACCATCGGCTTTCACTGTAATAGAATAGTCCGAACCTTTTGTTACTACTTTACGGAAAGCGCCTTTATTATCGGTAGTCACGGTTTCAGCAATGCCCTGGGTAACGTTGGTGATGGTCACCGTAGCGTTCAGGGGTTGTTTGGAGGTGCCTGTCACCGTACCGGCCAATGTCATCTGACCGGGTTGTTTTGCCACCGGGGCAGGTTCCGGTTTCACGACGGGTTGCGGCGCCGGTTCTACGACAGGCTCCGGTTCCGGTTGCGGCTCTACAACTTCTATTACCTCTATTTCTACCGGTTCTTCCGCCGGTTCTTCTGTCGGCTGAACAGGTTCAGGTTCTACAACAGGTTCAGGTTCTACAACAGGCTCCGGTTCCGGCTGAGGCGCTACAACGGGTTCGGGTTCTGCCACAGGTTGCAGGTCTTCCACAACTTCTACCACCTCAACTACGGGTTCTACCGCCGGAGCAGGTTCTTCAACGGGTTCTTCTACAAAAGGTTCTTTTACCAGTACCTCTTCATCTGTTTCCATCGGAATAATATCTACAACAGCGGGAGTAGGTTGCGGTTCCGGCTGAACGGGCTCAGGTTCTACGACAGGTTGCGGTTCAGGCTGCGGTTCAGGCGCTACAGGCTCTTCTGCCTCTGTTACCGCCGGTTCTTCTGTCGGAGCAGGCTCAGGCTCAACATTTTCTATAACTTCTATCATTATCACTTCCCTTTCTTCCGGCTCGTCCACCGGCTGAACAGGCTCAGGTTCTACAACAGGTTCCGGTTGGGGATCTTCCGTTACCTGGGCTGTGAGCACAGGAACTTCCGTTGCAGGTTCCACCGCCATTGCAAGGGTTGTAAGCTGGAAGTCTTTTGCCAAGCGGCGTACCGATTCTGTCGGCATGGTAATATTATCGTTCACCGGGTTATAGCCCTCAACATTCAATAAGATATCATAATTATTACCTACCGGAAGCATAACGGTATAAGCGCCGTTAGCGTCCGTAGCGGCGAACAGGGTGGCTTGTGTTTTCGTATCTGTAAATTGCAGCATTGCGTTGGCTACAGGCTTATCGTTATTGTCCATCACGTCGCCCATTAACGAAGCCGTAAGTATCTTCGTTTCTGCTTCTGTCTCCGTTTCTACATCATCGACCGGCTTGACAGCGTCCATTGAGGTCAGTTGAATGGGGTGAACTACCGTAACATTGGTAGAGCCGGGCAGTACTATATTTTCCGTATAGCTCTTATAGCCGGACGATTCAATGGTCATGGTATAGCTGTTGCCGGAAGCTACCGTAAAACGGTATACGCCTGTGGCGTCGCTATAGGAAACGGTTTCATCGCCGGTACCGGTGTTGGTTACTTTAACCAGCGCCGATACTACGGGTTGGAAGGTGCGGTTGTTCGACAACAATCCCGAATAGTGTACGGGATGTTCGGCTTGCATGGATTCCGGCTGCCGTTCACCGCTATCTTCGGCGTTAAACAGCGGCGACAATATCAAAATATCTTCATAGTCTTCATTTTCCGTTTCAGTCGCTTCAGCGGGTGCCGGCTCCGGCTTGTCAAGCACTACGGTTGTAAGGGCCGTTGTAGCAGCAGTGGCCAGCGGTTCCAGTTTGATGTATTTGGATAATTTTTGTCCGGAAGTTGCGTCCACATTAAATTCCTCGGAGTAGGAGCGGTAACCGGCCATATCAACGGTCAGCCTGTAGGCATTACCGGCTGTCAATGTAGTTTGGAAAGTACCTCTGTTATCTGTGCTGATGTTTTCTTCCGTATTATTTTTAAGGTCGGTTAATTTCAACGAAGTAGCTACCGGCAGGTAAGATTGATTGTCGGTAATAAAGCCGCGCAACGATGCAGGATATTGCACATCAGGAGTTTTCACCGCAGGAACCTGTTCGGTTTTCACTTCCGGCATGGCTTCTATTTGTCGCGGTTTTTCTTTTGAGCTGGCAATATCCACGGGGCTTAGTTCTACTATCGGAGCAGTAGAAGTTTCCGCATCCGGCAACGTCATCACCACAATTCCCGGGGCGTCCGACCCGGCAGTTTCCGGCTCCACAACCTCCTGTTCAGGCTCAGGTTCAGCATCAGCCGTGAGACTCACCTGTCCCGGCTTGTCTATCGAAGGCATAACGCCCGGCACAAAATTCACGGTGTGAATATCATGGTTACCTGATCCGCCGTCGCGCGATGAAGAGAAGTATAAGCGGTTGCCGTCTTCCGAAACGGAATAGATCACATCATTAGTCATGCTGTTGATAGGATAGCCGAGATTTTCGGCCTTGCTCCAGCGTTTACCATCGAATGTTGATTTGAAAATATCAAAACCGCCCATGGAAAATATTCCGTTAGAGCTGAAATACAAGGTTTTTCCATCAGGTGAAAGCGCTACGCCGTATTCATCACCGGGTGTATTGATGGCATCGCCCAGGTTACGCGGACGATCCCACTCCCCTTTTTTATTGCGTTGGCTCATATAAATATCGAATCCGCCGAAGCCGGAATAACGGTTACCGGGGAAATAGGCCGTATTTCCATCCGCAGTTACGGCAGCTACGGCAAGGTAGCGGGTAACGGAATGGCGGGGGTCGTCATTTAGCGTAAACCATCTTTTGGCGATGGTGTCTCCTTTAGGCGATATCAACGCTACTTCCGTTAACGTTACAGCGTGGGATATATTGATGGTCTGTCCGGTGGGTTCCGCCGTATTCCAACCGCCGGTGCCACGGGTTGACATATAAAGCCGGGATACGCCATCGGTAAAACGTTCAAAGAAGAGGTGTTCGTCCCTTTCCATCACCAACGGCAGGAAGTCCGCATCAACGGTATTCACTACGTCCAGGTTGTCTACCAGAACATCCATAGCGTCGTCGATCATCGATTTGGCATAGCGGCATTCTTTCATTTTCGCGGTAATGGTAGTAGTAGTAGCCAGAGAGGTACTGCGCTTCATGGCCTGGTCGTAAGCCATGAGAGCTTTATCTACGTCGCCGGACAACTGGTAGCACCAGCCCATCAGAAAATCGATGTCTCTGGTTTGCTCGTCCAATGTTTTTGCACGTTCGAAATATTCCAGCGCTTCTTTTGAATTTTCAAGATACAGGTAGCATTTACCAATCATCAGGTTCAACGGAGCGCTGCTGGGATTGAAGTCATTCGCCTTCATAAAATACGACAGGGCTTCGATCATCTCTTTTTTTACTTCGGCCAAATAACGCAAATCTAACCCCTTTCCGGTCAACTTGACTTCTGCTTCAAAAAATAAGTCTTCCCCCTTCTCTATGTTTTTTAAGGCTTGAGTTAATTCAGCCTCTTTACCGGGAAAATTACTCCGGTCAAATTTCACCTGCTGCGCCAAAACGGCAATGCCGGTCATAAAAAAAGCAAGAATCAGGATCGTACCACGCTTCAAAACATTCATAAGGTTTTGTTCTTTAAAGTATAATTGTGCAAATATAGCAAAAATTTCTAAACCAAAACTTTCAATCGCTTTAAGGTTTCCGGTTTTCCCAATAAAGCGATCATATCAAACATCCCCGGGCCTTTGGAAGCGCCTACTACACAAAGCCTAAAAGCATTCATCACCGCTCCCATATTCAGATTATTATCAGTAATCCATTGATGAACAGCATGTTCCGTATTTTCTTTACTGAAATCGGCGATACCGGACAGCAGTTCGTACAATTGTTTCATGAGCGCCGGCGTTTCCTGTTTCCAATATTTCTGCCTGGCTTTTTCGTCATAAGTAGTTGGCGCTATGAAGAAATAGGAGGACTGATCCCAAAACTCATGTACAAAGTTCACCCTGTCTTTGACAAAACCGCAAACCTGTGCCACGAAGTCCTTCTCATAAATAACGTTATATTTTTCCAGTATTGGGCGATAAAGTTCCGCCAGTTCGGTGTCCGATTTCCGGCGCAGGTACTGCTGATTAAACCACCTGGCTTTTTCGGGGTTAAATTGGGCGCCCGGCTTAACCACGCGGCTAAAGCTAAAAGCCTCTACTAACTCGCTGAGAGAGAACAGCTCCTGCTCCGTTCCGGGGTTCCACCCCAAAAGCGCCAGCATATTGATAAAGGCTTCGGGGAAATAGCCGTCTTCACGGTAGCCGCGGGAAATTTCGCCGTTCACAGGATCTTTCCAGGCTAAGGGAAAGACAGGGAAGCCCAAGCGGTCGCCGTCACGTTTGCTGAGTTTACCTTTGCCGTCGGGTTTCAGCAATAAGGAGAGGTGGGCAAATTCGGGCTGCGTATCCGTCCATCCGAAAGCTTCATATAATAAATAGTGTAACGGCAGGGAGGGCAGCCATTCTTCGCCGCGAATCACGTGAGAGATGTTCATCAGGTGATCGTCGACAATATTGGCTAAGTGGTAGGTGGGCAGTTCGTCGGCCGATTTCCACAGCACCTTATCGTCCAGCGTAGAGGTGTTTACTTTCACTTCACCGCGGATCAGGTCGCGCATGTGCACTTCGCGATTTTCGGGCATTTTGAAACGCACCACCCAGTGCTTTTCCGCTTTCAGGCGTTCGGCCGTTTCGGCTGCCGGCAG
>QMCD01002859.1_pt1 | contig 14469 bp, 12 predicted proteins | sample 1821841 | NCBI WGS metagenome assembly QMCD01 (sample SAMN01991225, study PRJNA193472) | Termite gut metagenome, whole genome shotgun sequencing project. | isolation source: worker | host: Macrotermes natalensis | reverse complement strand
CAGTGCGGCGGCGCAGGAGCCGCGGGAGGTCACGGCAGTGGAGACCGTCTACAAGATCCGCACGATGGACAGGCTCCGGTCGCTGGAGAACTGGCTCTCGACCGACAACCCTTCGGGCCTGGTACGCAACGACTACAATATTACCGACGTACTTGCCTCCTACTCGTTCAGCGAAGGCGACTACCGCGATCTGGGCGTGGGCAACTGGTCCAACCGCTATAACGTGGCCACGGAGTCGTACCGCCGCCTGAACAGGTTCGCGTTCCACGGCAAACTCGGCTTCACATACGATGCCGAGCGCGACCGCACATGGGGCGGCAAACTCTATCCATGGATGACCTCCATGTTGATCGGCGACGAGAACGCGGGCAGCGTGCGCGGCGACACGTATGACTTTCTCGCCGGAGTGGGCTATTCCGTCGGCCGGCAGTTCAGCGTCGGCGTGCTGTTCGACTACGCCGACAAGAAGATGGGCAAACGCCGCGACGCGCGGAATCTGAACACCAACATGTATATGAAACTGCGGCCCGGAGTGTCGTTCGATTCGAAATATATCGGCGCCGGGGTAAACTTCAAATACGAGAGGATGACCGAAAAGATCGCAGCCGAAAACTTCGGCGACAACGAGGCCATTCCGATGCTGTACTTATTCGAGGGACTGTGGTTCTACACCATGCAGGCGGTGGGCAACAATCCGATCGACGAGATATACTACAAGGGGAAGACCGTCGGCGGCGCCGCGCAGTTGGAATTCAAACTTGGCAGCGTGAGGCTGATGAACGAGTTCGGCCGCGACTACACCGAAACGAGGCGTTACAAACAAGCCCGCGACGAGCAGTTGGGCGACGAGGAGATACTGACGTACAAATACACAGCGACCCTCACCCACAACGGCCCATGTATCGACGGGCGCCTGCGCGTGCGTATGTCGTGGTCGGAACTGATGAAGTACAACAACATCCAGCGCCTCGAATACATCCTTCCCGGCAAGAGTACGAGCCAGATATACAGGCAGTACGGCAAGATGCTGAAATTCACGCAGAACACCGACACCTACGGCGGCGACTACACGGTCTTCATCAACCGCCGCAGGATGGACCCCTCGTGGACGGTAAGCGTTCGCGGCGACTACAGCAAGTCCGGGTCGAAATATTATATCAAGCCCGCCGAATTCGCTCAGAATGTGGAGTTTTGGGACGCGGGGATCGAGGTGACCAAAAACATCGTCTTCGACAGGGGGTGGCTGGACGTCAATCTGGGCTTCGGTTACGGCTCCGGATCGGGCGACGCCCTTATCGAAGATGCCCCCGACAACATGGAAAACTTTAATTTCCGCGAAGACCTGCTGCACCGGAATTTCGACTACCTGACATCCACGCGGATGAGCTACGGCGGCTGGGTGCAGTACACCCACCGGGCGTCGGACAACATCGCGGTGCTGCTGAAACTCTCGGCCGCGAACCGGCAGGCCACCGAAGGGACGTTCAAAGACAAATCGCGGAGCGTGTTCATGGCCACCGTGGGTATGAAGTTCTGAGACAGACAACATCAAAACTTTAAATAAACAATGAAACCGAACAAAAAAACCAAACACCCGAATTGGCTGAAGCTGCTGCTCCAATTCGGTGTCCTCGCCGCCATCGTACTATTCATCGTAGCGGGATCGCGGATCGGCGGCAAGCCCACCGACCCGGAAGCGTATTGCCCCTTCGGCGGCCTTCAGGCCAGTTACTTCCTGAACAACTCGCTGGCCTGCACCATGTCGATGGTGCAGATAATGATGGGCATAGTGCTCGCCGTCGGCATCATACTTTTCAGCCAGCTCTTCTGCGGCTACTTGTGTCCGCTTGGCACGGTGAGCGAATGGATGGGCAAGGCCGGGCGCAAGCTGAAGGTCAACTACGACATCCGGCAGGGTAGCATCGCCGACAAGGCGCTCAGGCTGGTGAAATACGCGCTACTGTTCATCATCTTCTACATGTCGGTATCGTCGAGCGAACTGTTCTGCAAGAACTTCGACCCATATTACGCGATGGCGACGGGGTTCAAGGGCGAGATCACGGCATGGATGGCGGCCATCAGCGTCGCGCTGCTATTCCTGGGCAACTTCTTCGTGAAGATGTTCTGGTGCAAGTATATCTGCCCGCTGGGCGCGCTGAGCCACGTGTTCAAGTTCACCGTACTGTTCGCCGTGATCGCGCTGCTGATCTGGGTGTCGGGCCTCGTGGGCCTGGCCAACGGTTGGGTCTGGGCGCTCGCGCTGGCATGCGCGGCGAGCTACGTGATGGAGATCACATGCCGCAAAACCAGGATATTCCCGCTGCTGAGGATCACGCGCGACGAGCAGAAGTGTACCGATTGCGGCCTGTGTACCAAGAAGTGCCCCTACACTATCCCGGTAGCCAAGTTGGCGACGGTTAAGCATATCGACTGTACGATGTGCGGCGACTGCATCTCGTCGTGTAACTTCGACGCCCTTGCGGTCAACAAACGCAAGTCGCTGCGCTGGGTTCCTGGCCTGCTCGCCGTCGCATTGTTCGTGGCCGCGATCATTCTGGGCCGCACGTGGGAATTGCCGACCATCGACGAACGCTGGGGCGACTGGGAGAAGGTCGAGAATATGCAGGTGTATGAGAAAGACGGACTTACGTCGGTCAAGTGTTACGGCAGCGCGATGGCCTTTTCGAGCAAGATGAACAAGGTGGCGGGCGTTCACGGGGTCAGGGCCTATGTCAGCCGCAATGCGGTGGAAATCTCCTACAACCCGGCCGTGACCGACACGGTGAAGATCATGGAGGCGATATTCACCCCGACGATCATGAAGTTCTCGAACCCGCCCGCCGAGGTGGGAACGCTCAAGGTGATCAGGGTCGGCGTCGACCAGTTGTTCGACAATATGGACATGGTCTATCTGGGGAATATCCTGCGCCCGGTGGAAGGTATCTACGGCTTCGAGGCCAACTTCGCGTGCCCGGTCGACGTGCTGCTCTACACCGATCCCGCCGTTGAGTTCACACAAGACAGGCTGAAAGAACTTATCAATGTGAAGGAGACCACGATGGGCGTCGGCGAGAACGCCAAAGTCTACAAGGTGCGCTTCAAGGTGATGAGCTACGACGACGCCATCGGCACGGTGACGCGCATGGAGTTCGTCGACAAGATGTTCATCCCGACCGCCGCACTCTCGCGCGAATTCGTCGACAACACCGAGGAATGGGGCGGCGACGAGTTCCCGAAGGCAGTTTACGAAATAGCGTACCCGGGGGTTGAGAAACCCATCGTCAGCCGCTTCTTCGCCTACTTCACCAGCTTCCTGTCCCAGACGCCGGGCATACTGAAGATCGACGTTGCGCTGCGTGAAACGACCCCCGTTCTCAGGCTGACCTACGTGGCCTCGATGTGGGACGACGCGAAGATCTGGAACGAGATCCTGCAGGCCCCCGTGTGGAAGGTGAGATACAACAACGGGGACATCAAGGAGGAACAGCCGCGGTTCTCGTTCACCGAACCCGGCCATACGCTTGCGCCCGGCGAACTCGCACAGGAAGAAGCAGCCACAGACACCGCAGAATAACATAACTTTTTAAAATCATCGGGGAGGCTGCACAACACACTACGGCCTCCCCCTTTCTTAAGATAAAAAAATGAAGAAATTTATATTCATGGTGGCGATGATCGCCGTCATGCCATGCGTCGCGTGGGCCGACGAAGGGATGTGGCTGATAAGCACGTTCAGTAAGGTGATATACCAGCAGATGCGCGAGCGCGGGTTGGAGTTGAGCGCCGAAGAGAGAACGCCCCGTCGCTCGCCGACGCGATAGTCGCGGTGGACGGCGGCATGGGCACCGGAAGCATGATATCGGAACAGGGCCTGATGATAACCAACCACCACGTGGCCTACGGCGACATACACGCCCTGAGCACGGCTGAGAACAACTATCTGGAAAACGGGTTCTGGGCGCTGGAACGCGGGGATGAGATCCCGATCGAGGGCAAGACGGTGACGTTCCTGCGGCGGGTGATCGACGTTACCGACGAGGTGCGGACGGTCGTCGACTCGCTGCGCGCCATCGGCGCCTACAGCCTGTTCGGCAGCAGCAAGGTTACGGGGATAATGGCCGGACGATATAAGGATAAAGTCGGAGGAGACTACGAGATCGATTGCGTACAGTTCTTCGGCGGCAATTTCTCATTGCTGCTATGCTACGAAACCTATACCGACGTGCGCCTGGTGGGTGCGCCTCCCGTGAGCATCGGGGCGTTCGGCGGCGAGCAGGACAACTGGGGATGGCCGCAGCACAAGGGCGATTTCGCGCTCTACCGTGTCTATGGCGATGCAGCAGGCCGACCGGCAGCGTATTCCGAAGCCAATGTGCCGATACACCCCCGCAAGGTGCTGAACGTCGCGACAAGCGGCGTGAGGGATGGCGACTACACCATGATCATAGGCTACCCGGGCCGGACACACCGCTATATGTCATCGTTCGCCGTGGAGCAAAGGCGCACCGTCACGCGGCCCATAACCATCAAGGCGCGGCGCGACAGGCTCGACATCATGAAGGCCCACATGGAAGCCGACCCCGCGGTAAGGCTGCTCTATGCCGACAAGTATTTCAATATCAGCAACTCCGCCGACTATGCGCGCTGGGAGAATATCTGCCTGCGCAGGTACGGCGTGGCCGGCATCAGGGCCAGGGAGGAGGCCGAATTGCAGGCGTGGATCGAGGCCGATCCCTCGCGTAAGGAACGCTGGGGTACCCTGCTGGCCGATCTGGATCGAGGCTACGCGGCAATGGCCGGTGTGGAGCGCAACCAGACCCACTACCGCGAGAATTGCTTCGGTGCGAGCGATATGATGACGATCGCAAACCGCATGGGAGCTATCTTGACCAGAATGGCGCGTAATAACGTTCCGGCATTGACGGTCGCCGACAACGATATCGTCGATTTCCTGTACAAAGCCGGGATAAACTACACCACAATGGATTTCGAGACCGACAAGGAGATAGGCGGCAAGATGCTGACGATGTTCACGGATAACGTTCCCCGCGAGTTGTGGGGCGAATATCTGGCGGCGAAATACGACGAGTTCGGGGGAGACATGAAGACGATGTTCGACGAGATGGCCGACCGGACGTTCGTCAGGAGCGCGCAGGCAACGCGCGAATTTTTCGCGCAGGGACGCAGCAGCGACGAGATCATGGCCGACCCTATGGTGGCGCTCACGCGATCGATCGACTGGCAGTTGTTCCGCGCGCAGATAAATGAGGTGGAAAAGGCGCTGGGTTACAACATCGACAGCAGGGAATCGGAATATTTCCGCGCTGTCGTCGCAATGAGGGACGACAAGGGCGTGGCGCAGTATCCCAACGCAAACAGCACGATGCGCATAACCTATGGTACGGTGGGCGGAATCCGCCCCCGCGATGGTGTGACTTACGACTACTATTCGACGATCGAGGGGTACAGCGAGAAGTACGATCCCGACGATTATGAGTTCCGGGTCGACGACCGTATGCGCTCGCTGATCGCCGCGGGCGACTGGGGACGCTGGGGCGAGGACGGGCAATTGCGCGTCAATTTCCTGAGCAACAACGATATAACCGGCGGCAATTCGGGTAGTCCCGTACTAAATGCGCGGGGCGATGTGGTCGGCCTTGCGTTCGACGGCAACCGCGAGTCGATGGCGGGCGACGTTTATTTCCATCCGGAATATAACAAAACCGTCACGGTCGATATCCGTTTCGTGCTGTGGGTAATGGATAAATACGCCGGAGCCCAGTCTCTTATCGACGAGGTGAACCTTGTTAAATAGCGGGGCACTGAATTTATATGGAGAATGAGCGTATTCGTTACGCTCATTCTTTATATAAGTATGGATCGTTTCATCGAGACATTCCTTCCTATGACGGCACCACCGGTTCTCAGGCTGGAGTCGGCGGAGGACTGTGTGTGAGGGAATCGCGCGCTGGACAGCAGTCCTCCGCCCGGACTGCAAAGGCCAATGCACAAGCCCAACGCTCTCTGTCATGATGACAAAAAGTGAGGGCAGCCTCACGACCTCCCCCGTTTGTCCCTAATAATATTGAAGAGTGACTGTCCATAAAAAACGTGGGACAATACCTTTTATCCGTGATTTGAGGTCTTCGACAACCCGTAAGAACAAATAATCGGTAAAGCCCACGCAAGTTGGCGTCTCCCTCTTATTCTCGTCTTACTGAAATTGTCGAAGTTTCAAATCAAAAGAATAAAAGCTAACGCTTTATATGTCGACGGCCAGTACGTATCCGACCTGTTGTTTCTTTTTTTTACACTGTTATTTCTCCATAGGCAAAAGGTTGTTAAATTTATCGGTTCGCAAGACTACCTGAAAACAAGTTGTAATATATTTACAAATATATGTTTTTTTTCGGCCCTGCGTGTTAATACTCCCACAATTTTTCAACAGGCCGGTGTTCTCAGGCGCGGAGCCAAAGGCCGCGCATGAAGCGCTGCCCACACCTTCCTGACGCAGGAATACTGCTCTCTCCCCTACTTCGAAAGCCTGACCACAATAGCAAACCTCCCCGCCCATGGGTCCTCCGCCATCATATTCTCGATCACGATCAGCCGGTAGAATCCGCCCGATGGCAGGTCATAATCCATTTCGCGGCCCCACGGCCCATCGGCGCTCCCGTCCGGCATAACGATCTGGCTCAGGCGTATGTTGGCCGTGGTGTCGTCGGACTTCAGTTCAACATGCACTTTTTTATAGTCCCCCGCCTCGAAGCCGAATGTCACCCTCTCCCGCAGGGCCTTCTCATACGTGGCCTTTGCCTCGCCGTCGACGACCGTGAGGTGTACGACGCTGTCGACCGCCACCGTGGCGGTAACCTCTTGTACCGCCACGCCGTCCGCCGCATTTTTCTTTGTCCTCATCCCGCATCCCGCCAACAACGCGATCACGAACAAACCAATAATCAATCTTGTCTTCATATCCCGGCTTTTATCAGGCAGAGGCAGCATTTTTTGTGCCGCACTATTCCCGGACAGTGGAATTATGGTTATCTTTGTCTCTTTGATTCCTATCCCGATGGAGAGATTGAGCGAAATAACGGCGATCGTCACCGGCGGGCACACCCGGCTGGGGTATGTGCTCGTGGGGCTCGTACTGGTGCTCTTCGGAGTGGAACTGATCTACTGGCTGGGACGTTACGGACGGCTGTCAAAGTACCGCAACGTGAGGCGGCAGAATCCGCGCGAGGTCGACGGCATCTCGGTCGTGGTGATCCTGACCGACGATTTCGAGTACCTTGAGAATACCGTCCCGGTGATCATGGGGCAGGAGTACGCCGATTTCGAGCTCGTGGTGGTCGACGTGAGTTCGTCGCCCGAGTTCGCCGACGAGCTTCAGATGCTTAAAGCGCGTTATCCCCGCCTCTCCTCGGCAAGGCTCGACCCCGACCCGCGATTCCGCATAAGCAACAAGATGATCTACAACGTGGGGATCAAGACCGCACACTATGGCAACGTGATCCTGACCACCCCCGACGCCGCCCCTGTATCGTCTAAGTGGCTCGACTGCATGGCGAAGGGCTTCGCCAATGGGGAGATACTGATCGCCTACTGCGGTCTGGAGAAGAAGCGGGGCCTCGCTAATGGGATTATGCGTTGCGGTCGTCTGATGACCTCGGTGCGCTACCTGTCCGCCGCCGCTGCGGGGCATCCCTACCGCGGCATCCTGCAAAACCTCGGGATCAACAAGGAACTTTACATCGAAAAACGCGGCTTCAACCGCCTCAATATAACGGTTGGCGAAGACGACCTGTTCGTACAGAAGCTGGCGCGATACGGCGATACAAGCATAATCATGAACCCCCACGCCACGATGCGCCAGACCATTTACGGCGGACTTGGCGGATGGTGGCGCCAGCGCAGGCTACTCGGCACAACGCGCGAGTCATACCCCGGCCGTGCGCGACGGGCAACGACAGCGGAACTCTGGTTCCGGTTCATACTCATGCTCGCAATCGCCGCGTGTGGGGTCTATATGCCGCTCTACACGGCCCTCGGTGCGGCGGCAGTCTGGATTATAAGGTCGTTCATCGTGCGCCACCAAACGGTGCGCATATCCCGCCGCCTTGGAGAAAAGGGGCTCGGCGGGTGGATGATGCTCTATGATATTGTCGAACCTTTCGTGTACATTATCCTTACCGTGTTGCGGTATATCCGGCCACCGAAAGAAAACTGGAAATAGCATGTCCCAGGTCGAACGATACATAATTCTTACCGACCAGCAGCTTATCACGCTGAGCCTGGGCGGCGATACGCATGCGTTCGGACATCTGTTCAACCGCTACCGCGACTCGATGCTCCAGCTCTACATCCAGCGCACGGGCGGCAACCGCAATGACGCCGACGACCTGATACAAGAGACGTTCCTGAAGGTCTACCTCAACCTCGAAAAGTACAATCCGGCCTTCACGTTCGGCCAATGGATATTCACCATCGCACGCAATACGTTCATCGACTTCATCCGCAAAAAGCAGGAGAACCTCTCGATCGACAACGTGCAGAAGGGCCACACGCCGCTCTCGCCGCAATCGTCGCTCCCCACGCCCGAGGAGTCGATCATCAACTCGCAGCAAAGCGTCCAACTCGACAACTACCTCGACAAGATGAAACCGCGCTACCGACGAATGATCGAACTGCGCTTTTTCAAGGATTACAGCTACGAGGAGATCGCCGAGGAACTCCGCATCCCCCTCGGGACGGTGAAGACCCAGTTGCACCGCGCACGCGAGCAGCTCTGCGCGTTCATTACGGATAATACCGATATGATGCCGTAAGCGACCGACAGGCGGCCGCGCTTCATTTCATTACGCAAGTCCATCGCTGGCTGCGCGCCGAAAACTAAGCATAGGAACTGCGGCCGCGCGTAGAGCGCGGCCGCCATTAACAACCCACAAATGAGTAACGCGCTTATCGAAAAATACTTCCCCGACCTCACGCCCCTGCAACGTGAGCGCTTCGCGGCGTTGCCTGCGCTCTATGCCGAGTGGAACGCGAAGATAAACGTCATTTCGCGCAAGGATATGGAGCATTTCCAGGAGCGGCATGTGCTCCACTCGCTTGCGATCGCCCGGGTGTGCGCATTCGAACCGGGAGCGTGCATTATGGACGTGGGCAGCGGCGGCGGGTTCCCCGGGATTCCTTTGGCGATACTTTTTCCGGAGAGCTCGTTCACCCTCGTTGATTCGATAGGGAAAAAAGTCACCGTGATGCGCGGTGTGGCCGAAGCCCTCGGCCTGCGGAACGTCACCCCGCTCAACACGCGCGCCGAACAGGTGCCCGGCCGCTTCGACTATATCGTCAGCCGCGCCGTGACCGATATGAGTACGTTCACCGGGTGGGTGTGGGACAAGATCGAACCCGGCAGCAGGGGCACGCTCCCTGCCGGAATCCTCTACCTCAAAGGCGGTGACCTCTCGGCCGAACTCGCCGCCGCCGCCCGTAAATATACCATCTACGACATCGGCGACTTCTTCGCCGAAGAGTTCTTCGAGACGAAAAAAGTTGTCTATATCCCGCGCTTCTGAAGCCCGAAACCTATAACTCAATATCCAGCCCGCGGTAGAAGTCGAGTATCTTCGTGCGGAACAGGAAGCGGTATTTAGCCTGAAGCTGTTCGGAGCGGCTTGTGATTAGTTTGTTCTGGGCCTCGCTGAGTTCGAAGGCCGTCGACATCCTCTCGTTGTAGCGTTCCACTGCATGGCGGTAGGCTTCAGCCGCGGCCTGCTGTGCCTTTTCGGTCGAGGCATACTGTGCAAGGGCGGCCACAGCGCCCTGGTGGGCCTGCTGTATCTCCTTGAATAGGTCGGTTTTAACCCTTTCGAGCTCGATCCTGCGGCTGTCTACGGCCAGACGCGCTGCACGCATGTTGTTGCGGTTCTGCCTCTGGCTGAATATCGGGATGTTGACGCTCAGACCCACCGATTCGCGGCGGTTATTTTTGAGCTGTGTGCCGATCGCCGGGTTCGAAAAGCCGCTTTCGAGGTTGTGGTTGAAGCCGTTGTTGTGCGACAGTCCGATGCTCACGCTCGGCAGGAATCCCGCCCGCGCCGCCTTCACACCGTATTCGCTGCTGCGAAGCCTCAGTTCGGCCTCCGCAACCTGTGGCTTAACTCCGAGCGCGAGTTGGTAGATCTCATCGGGCGACATGATGTTCGATCGGCTTTCGGCGATCACACCGTCCGCTTCGGGATCGGCTATATCGAAACCATACGTATCGGCGAGGTTCAACAGTTGGGCAAGGTCCAGCAGCGCCAGATCGAGGTCGTTGCGCGCCATGGTGGCCGCAAGCTCGTCGTTGGCAAGCTGCGCCTCGATGTCGTAGAGTTGCGAACGCGCAACGCTCTGCTCCTCGACCATCACCCCAGTGCGTTCGACCTGACGCGAAGTGAGCGCCACCCGCTCACCGGCAAGCGCCAGAAGTTCCTTTTTGAAAAGCGCTTCGAGATAGAGCGACGCGACGCGCAGCGACAGGTCGTCCCACGTGCGGTCGAGGCTGGCGATGGCGGCCTGAAGGTCGAGCTTGCCCGCGCGTATCCGGTTGTTGACCGCGCCGCCCTCGAACAGGGTCATTCCCGCCGAGATGCCGTAGCTCGTACCCGACGACGACGAACTTTCATAGACCCCCGTGGCTATCGACGGCGAGCGCCCTATCCCGAACGACTGCCCGGCCGATGCCGAAACCGACGGCAGACGGCGGCTGCGTGCGGCGTCGAGTTCGATCTCCGAATTTTCGACGGCTATCTGCTGCTGCCTGATCTCCGTATTGTTGGCCGCCGCGTAGTCCATGCACTCCTGCAACGTCCATTTCTTTTGCCCGTGTGCGGCAGGCGCGAGCGAGGCGAAAAGCAATAAGATTATCAACCGTTTCATTGCGCCGAGGGTATATTGTTGAACAACTGGTTGCCTCGCAGTTGCATCCCCGAGCTCACACCCTCGCGGATCTCGACGTTGATGCCGTCGGAAAGGCCGATGGTGACAGGCTCCTTGCGGAACTGCTGTTCATCGCCCGCAGCTGCCGGTTCGAGTACATAGACGAACGTGGAGTCGTTGCTGAACGTCACCGCGCTCTCGGGAATGACCAGCACATCTTCGGCAAGTCCCAGAACGATGCGCGCGTTGGCGCTATACCCCGCGCGCACCACCACCGAATCTGGTATCGTGGCGGCGGCCTTGATCTCGAACAGCACCGAACCGTTCTCTACCACACCCTTGGGCGAGATATATTCCAGCACCGCGTCGAACTCATGTTCGCGGAGCGCGCCTACCGTGAGCGTTATGGGCATGCCGGTGTGGATGCGGCCCACCTCCGTTTCATCGACCTTGCCCACGAAAAGCATGTCGCCCATATCGGCCACCGTGGCTATCGTCGTGCCGTCGCTGAATGTGTTGGTGTTGACCACCGTGTTGCCCACCTTGACCGGGATGTCGAGTATCATGCCGTCGATGGTCGAGCGCACCTGTGTGCTGCTGCTCTGCTCCGATCGGCTCGAAATCCCGTCGCGGGTGATCTCCAGGTTCTCTTTGGCGATCTCATACTCTTCGATCACCTGACGATAGGATGCGTCGGCGTCATCCATCTCCTTGCCCGAGATTATCTCTTTGGCGAAGAGCCTCTTCTGGCGTTCGTATTCCGTAATTGCCTGTTCCTTGGATATTTCAGCAATCCTCAGGCGCGATTCGGCGGCGCTGAGCGAGTTCATGTCGGGGATCACCTTCAGCGTTGCGATCACCTCGCCCGCCTTGACCAGGTCGCCCGCCTCCTTGTGCAGTTCAGAGATGATGCCCGCGATCTGGGGTTTGATAAGCACCTCGTCGCGCGGGGATATCGTACCCGTGGCGACCGAGGTGTTGGAAATAGTCCCCGTGCCCACGGTCACGATGTCATAGACCACCTTGTCGGGCCGCGAGCCCTTCCAAAGCATCACGAAAGTCACCGCCACGATAAGCAGCAACACGACGATCCAAAAAATCCTGAAAAACTTTTTCATATTTATATCAATTTTTGTTCTCTCTCAATTAACCGCTATTACTCGTCCCGAATAGCATCTATCGCCTTTATTCTTAGCGCTTTCCATGCGGGCATCAACCCTGCGAGCAACGCCGAGACCACGAGTATGGCCACAGCTCCCAGCGCGAGGTCGAACGAAATATAGGGATAGATAGAGATGCCGTCACTGGTGGCCCCCGTCTCCGTCACTGCGCGTATGCCGATCAGTAGCAGCGATCCCACAACAAACCCGGCCATCCCGGCAAGTGTGGTAAGCACGAGGCTCTCGCTCATGATCTGGGCCACTATGGTGCGCGGTCCCGCGCCGATCGCACGCCGCACCCCGATCTCGCGCATCCTCTCGCGCACTGTCACGAGCATGATGTTGCTGATGCCGATCACCCCCGAGAACAGCGCACCCAGTCCGATGACCCACAGCAACAGGTTCACCCCGCCGAAAACGCCGTCCATCATCGCCAGTTGTTCCTCGGCGTTGAATGTCCACAGCGCCTTTGTGTCGGTGGGAGAGATGTCGTGGTTTTCCTTGATTATATCGGTCACCTGCTGCTCTATCGCCGAAACCTTCAGTCCCGGCTGGGCGCACAGGGCCATGCAAAAGAACCGGTCGCCGATGTCGTCTGCGCGCTGAAGTGTAGTGTAGGGAATGAAAACCGAACTTTTCATATCGCCGCCAAGTTGTATCATAGAAGTCGCCTCGACCACGCCTATCACCTGAAATGACATTCCTCCCGCGCCGATCCTAATCGTTTGGCCAATCGGTTCTTCCCCGGCTTGGAAGAACCTCTCGTAAATCTCGCTGCCTATCACGCACACCCTGCGGCTTTCGGCCATGTCCAGATCGTTAAGCACCCTGCCCTGCAATATCTTGGGTGTGAACAACCTGAAATAGTCGGTCATAACGGAAACCAAATCGCATTCCTCGCTCATGTTACCCCTCACCACCGGCATATAGCTCGACAATATAAGCCACCTGCGGGACTTTGTGGCGGATGATATCGATATCCTTCAGGTTCATCATCCAGAACCTGCCGTTGCGGTGGCCCTTATAGGGTTCGCCGGTAGGGTTGGCGAACAACGCGATGGTATTGCTCGCGAAACCGTCGAGCGCGCTCGACATCTCGCGCTTGAACCCGTTGCCGAAACCCACCAGAACGATGAACATGAACACGCCCCATGACACGCCGAACGCCGTCAGTATGCTCCGCGTGCGGTTGCGCGTGATCGTACTCCAGATCTCCTTCCACTTATCCCTGTCGAACATCTCTGTTATATCGCATTAATCATTACTCTGCCCTCATCGCCTCGATAGGGCTGATACTCGCTGCCTTGCGAGCCGGTACGAATCCGGCGATAACGCCGCTCACGATCAATATCACCGTTGCTGCAAGCACGATGCCCGGGCTTGCCGAGGGGTCTACGAACATTTCGGCCGCCCCGCCCCCCGACGACTGGATCATCATGTCGATTATCTTCAGCGTCCCCGCACCCAGCAACACTCCGACGTAACCCGACACAGTGGTGATGAATATCGCCTCGAAGATCACAAGTTTAACCACCGACAGCGGCGAGGCGCCGATCGCCTTGCGGATACCGATCTCGCGCGTGCGCTCCTTCACGGTCACGTACATAATGTTGCCCACGCCCACTATCCCCGCTATCAGCGAAGCCAGGCCCACGATGCCGAGGAAGATGTTGAGTATGCCGAACACCTTGCGCGTCTCCATCATATCCTCTGCCTGATTCCTGATATATAGGGCCTGACGGTCTTCCGGGTCGAAGCGGAGAAGTTTCGCCAGACCATTGCGCACCCGGCCGGTGAATGCGCTCTGCTCTTCGAGCGTTTCGAGTCCTTTGGTCGAAAATTCTAAAGAATAATACGTCCCCGACTTGTTGTATAATGCGGCTGAGGTCTCCAGCGGAATATATTGCTGAGTGGTGAAACTCTCGAAATCATCCGAATCGCTGTATATGCCCACCACCTGGAAAGCTATGCCGTTCACGGATACGTATTTACCGATGGCATCCTGCCCTTTAAAAAGGACGTCGCGCGTTTTCGGGTGCAGCACGATCACTTTGCGTTGCATCAGGTTGTCGAGTTCGTTGATCGACCGTCCCTCGGTTATCGCGACCCTGGAGAGGCGGGTAAGGTCTTCATCCAATCCACTGACGTTCACTTGCAGAAACTCGTTATCGTGGGATATGGTCACGTATTGTGTCGACACAGGCCCCATGATGTCGATCTCCGGGAAGTTTTTCTTCAGATATTCCAGCGTCCGGTCGTCGAATGTTATGCGCCGTCCTGTGGGCATGCCGTCGTAGGGGCGCGAGGTGCGCCACACGTTAAGGTAGACGTAATTGTCGGTGACCCCCTCGCTTGCGAAACTCGCCGTCACGCCGTTTTGCAGGCC
>QMCD01003437.1_pt1 | contig 14474 bp, 14 predicted proteins | sample 1821841 | NCBI WGS metagenome assembly QMCD01 (sample SAMN01991225, study PRJNA193472) | Termite gut metagenome, whole genome shotgun sequencing project. | isolation source: worker | host: Macrotermes natalensis | reverse complement strand
CATTTATTGCGGCTTACACGGGCAAAGACCCAAGCAAAATTTCGTTGTCGGCATTCCCAAAAATACCAATTCCAAACTGGACCATAACGTATAACGGATTGGCAAAATTGAAATTTCTTAAAGACCATTTCAACCGGATTAGCCTGCAACACGGCTATCGTGCGAACTACACCGTGGGCTCCTATTCTCGAAACATGAACTTTTTGCACGATGAAAACGGGAATCCAACAGGATTGGATATGAGTAATAATTTCATCGGAGAAAAACTGTATGAAAATGTAGTGATATCCGAACAATTTAACCCATTAGCAAAGGTTAGCGTGGAATTGAAAAACAATTTCCAAGTCAATATGGAAGTCAAAAAATCACGAACCTTAGGTTTAAGTTTCACCAATAACCAACTTACCGAAAGTCGTTCGGAAGACTGGATTTTCGGACTTGGCTATGTGTTCAAAGATGTTGGATTCAACGTAATTGTCGGCAATAGCAAACGTGCCATAAAAAGCGATATCAACGTGAGAGCCGGCGTTTCCATTCGTTCGAATGTAACCATGCTTCGACGGATTGACCAACATATCAATTTAGCCTCAGCCGGTTCTAAAATCACGACATTGAATTTCTCGGCAGATTATCAAATTAATCAATACTGCCTTATCCGCTTGTTCTACGACCAAACCATGAACAGACCGGAATTGCCCACAATGTTTTACAACGCAACCACAAATGGCGGTATCAGTTTGAAATTCACCATAAACCAATAATTTTTTGATTTTTTTTCAAATTTTAATTTTTATTTTCAAATTTTTTCGTATCTTTGCAAAAAATCTAAATAACTAAATATTATGAATATTCCGGCAGAATTAAAGTACAGCACAGACCACGAATGGGTTAAATTGGAAGGCGACACCGCCACTATTGGTATTACCGACTTCGCACAAAAAGAACTTGGCGACATTGTTTTCGTTGATGTAACTTGCGAAGGCGACACGCTCTCGACCGGCGACGTTTTCGGAACGATTGAAGCCGTAAAAACCGTTAGCGACTTGATGTTGCCTATGGGTGGCGATCAACGCATCGTTAGAAAGCGATGCTGCGATTATCAACAGCGATCCGTATGGCAAAGGTTGGATCATCAAAGTGAAAGTAGCCAATCCTTCGGAACTTTCAAATTTGATGGATGCCGCAGGTTACAAAGCCCTCATCGGCGCATAATCCACGCATTTTTCTTTAATGCTACAATTAGGGCACGCTGTTGTGTGCCCTTTTTATTTTTCACTTTGTCCTTTGCAAAAAATCTACCGCTTAAATCATGCAAATCCTAAAATTTGAACACTTAGACTCCACTAATAATCACGCCAAAACGCTGATTAAAGAAGGCAAAGCAAAAAACGGCCAAATTATTTATGCCGTTGCGCAAAGCGAGGGACGTGGACAAGCAAGCAATACATGGGAAAGCGAACCCGGAAAAAATCTCACATTTTCGCTGATCATTCAGCCAAACCATATTGAACCGAAAGACCAATTTCTCATCAGTCAAGCCGTTTCCGTAGGCATTTGGAATTATCTGAAATCCGCTATGGGCAACGAATCTATTCATATCAAATGGCCAAATGATATTTATGTAAATCTTAAAAAAATCGCAGGAATTTTGATTGAACACCATATTCAAAATAATCAAATCCTGTTTTCTGTAATTGGTATTGGATTAAATGTGAATCAAACCAAATTCTCCGAAAAGGCCGGAACTCCTACATCTCTAAGTCTAATCACAACCATGCAATACAATGTAGAAACTGAACTTGACACATTGGCAACAAGTATCGTGAATGCGTTGGACAGTCTGCAAATCAACAACGGCAAAGACTGTCAATCGCAATACTTGAAACACTTGCTATTTCTCAATGAAGAACGTGAATACACAGTCAATACGAAAAAAATCACCGGAAAAATTATCGGTGTAAATCCGTTCGGACAATTACAAATCCAAGACAAAAACGGCGCAATCCTCGAATTTGGGTTTAAGGAAATCGGTTATATCCTGTAAAACCGCACCATACGGAAACAAGCCGAATATCGACGAACCGCTTCCGCTCATCGCCGCATAATCCGCACCCGCATCATACAATGTTTGTTTAATCTCGGACAAGGCCGAATGCTGCGAAAATACAGACTTTTCAAAATCATTTCGCAAAATTGTTTTCCATTCAAAAACGGGATATTGACCTAAATCTCGCAAATCAAAATCCGCCGTTCTCGGCAAAATATGTTGATAGGCTGTTTTCGTATTCACGTGAATTGGCGGACAAACCAGCGCAAGTTGATATCCACGCAAATCCAATTCGACAGGCTCAAACACATCGCCTTTTTCATAAGCAAAAACAGGCTTATTCTTCACAAAACAGGCGCAATCACTACCAATTCGGCGGGCGTAATTTTCCAGCATTTCATCGGAAATATTCAAAGAAAATGATTGATTTAATAATTTCAACATGAATGCCGCATCTGCCGAGCCTCCTCCCAAACCCGCACCAAAAGGGATTTTTTTCAATAAATCCACACGAATATTCGGCAAATCAAAATCATTTTTTAGACATTGATAGGCTTTATAAATCAAATTATCCTTAGTATCTCCGGCAATGGAAAAACCGTGAATATGCAAATCAAAATCTTCCGAACAGTCTGTATTTTCAATAACTTCCAAGGCATCATAAAACGGAACCGGAAACAAAATAGTTTCGATATTATGAAATCCGTCCGAACGTTTTTCCGTAACAAAAAGTCCGAGATTAATTTTCGCATTTGGGAATATTAACATGGTGCAAAGATACGAAATTTAATTGAGAATGGAGAATGGAAAATGGAGAATGAAAAAAAATCTCAATTTTTTTTGTTTTTTGCTATTTTTTTCGTATCTTTGTGGGTTGAATTCTGTATAACTCTAAATATTGATACCATGCATATCGCCATTGCAGGAAATATCGGTTCGGGCAAAACAACCTTAACCGGCTTACTCGCTAAACATTACAAGTGGAAATCGCTTTACGAGGATGTTGACACAAACCCCTATTTGAGCAGTTTTTACGAAGACATGCGCCGCTGGTCGTTCAATTTGCAAGTGTATTTTTTAAATAGTCGCTTTCGTCAAATTATCGACATCCGGAAAAAAGGTAAAAATGTAATTCAAGACCGCACGATCTACGAAGATGCCTATATTTTCGCACCAAACCTGCATGCCATGGGCTTGATGACCCTTCGTGATTTCGACAATTATTCGTCGTTGTTTGAATTGATGAATTCGTTTGTGCAAATGCCGGATTTACTGATTTATCTACGTGCGGAAGTGCCTACATTGGTTCGACAAATCCAAAAACGTGGACGTGAATACGAAAACTCCATTCGTTTGGACTATCTCAGTGCTTTGAACGAACGCTACGAATCGTGGATTGAAAACTACAAAGGTAAATTGTTAATCATTGATGTGAACGAACTCAATTTTTCCGATAATCCCGAAGATTTGGGAGTTATTATCGAAAAAATCGACGCACAAATCAACGGACTTTTTTAATTGATAACGAAATAAAAAACGAACTGACATGGACATCGTTTATAACTTAAAAAAATTCTTCAACGAACAGCAAGATGAAGCCGCAATCCCCGGATTGGGCGTGTTTTACTCATCAACGATTGATGAAAACGGCAACGAACTTCCCGAAGGAGAATCGGTGATTTTATTCATCGAAAAAACGCCTCGCAGCAATGCGTTTGTGAACTTCTTAGGTTATGAAGAAAACCTTACGGAAAGTGAAGCACTTGATATTTTGGAAAAATGGGTGTCGTCTATTTTGAACAGTTTAAAAACTAAGAGAGTCGCGATAATTCCGGCATTGGGAAGTTTTGAGATTAAGCAGGACAAAGTGGTATTCGTTCCATCTGCCGACCAATATCCGAAATATTTATCCGATTATGGTTTAGATGACGAATTACCGGCAGATTCCAAGAAACGTGACAAGCGCGAATCCAGCCTGTCCGATAATTTGCCCAAACCAAAACCCCGCACAGAAGCAGGAAAACCAACGAATAAATCAACACTCGTGGGATTGATTATTGCGGCCGTACTTGTCGTTTTGATTGGCAGCGGAATTGCTTGCTACAAAATAATTCCCGGATTTACAAATTTTGTGGATCAATGCACAAATGATTTTTCTAATGGCTATGCTGCTGCATCGAAAAAGAAAAAACCGGCTAAAATCATCATTCCAAGTAAAGAAATTGAAACAGCAATCATTATTGAGAATGAGGATTTGTTTGCCGAAGAAAAAACGGTGAAAGAAGAACCGAAACCTGAAGTTGTGGCTCAACCCAAACCTGTAAAAGCACCTGTTCATAAGGATTTCAAGGTGATCGGCGGTGCGTTTTCAATCAAAGCCAACGCAGAGAAATTTCATAAGCAAATGAAAAATAAAGGTTACGCTTCCGAACTGTTTTTTGAAAACAAAAAACAACTGTATTACGTTACATTAGGCTCTTTCGAATGCATGAGCCAAGCATTGGACTATAAAGAACGGATCCGCAAGACACAAAATATTCGTTGCTGGGTTTATAAAAAATAATGGGAAAAGGTAAATTAGCAAAATTTGCGGAAAACGAAACATTTCAGAACCTTTTTCAACCGCTCTATGAAGAAGTTGCAGCACACGGATTTCCGCTAAAAGGTGCATGGCGAGCCGATTTCTTCCAAAATTCCAATCCGATTGTATTGGAATTGGGCTGCGGAAAAGGAGAATACACGGTAGGATTGGGCGAAAAATATCCCGAAAAGAATTTTATCGGCATGGATATTAAAGGTGCTCGAATATGGCGTGGATTGCGGCGAACCAAAGAAAAAAATCTGAAAAATGTGGCGTTTTTACGCACACGTATTCACAACATCAACATGTTTTTCGCACCAAACGAAGTGAACGAAATCTGGATTACATTTCCCGATCCGCAACCGAAAAAAGAACATAAACGCTTAACTTGTCAACGGTTTTTGGATAATTACAAACACATATTGACGCCCGACGGAATCCTTCATCTCAAAACAGATGATACTGCGTTTTATGAATACACATTAGAGGTGATCAAAGACGGAAACCACCGATTGTTACTGCATTCCGACGATTTATACAAAGACGGAAATCCGCATTTAGAAGTGATGGATATTCAAACTTTTTATGAACAAATGTGGTTAGAGATGGGAAAAAAGATCAAATATATCCGCTTTCAACTCAACCCCCAATAAGTTTCAAAAACCATGCGTTGTCTATATTCTCTCAGCATTTTCTTTTACGCTTTGGCAGCTAAAATTTGGGCGTTGAAAAATCGCAAAGCCCGACTATGGGTTAGCGGGCGCACCGAAAGTTGGGCTAAATTGCAATCGGTTTTTGAGAAAAATTCACAACCGGTGATTTGGTTCCATGCCTCGTCGCTTGGGGAGTTTGAGCAGGGGCGACCGATTATTGAACGCTTTCGCAAACAGCATCAGGATTGGAAAATTTTGCTCACCTTTTTTTCGCCGTCCGGCTATGAAATTCGCAAAGACTACAACCAAGCGGATTGCGTGGTTTATCTACCGATTGATACACCGGCCAACGCAAAAAAATTCATCGCATTGGTTAAACCGAAAATTGCAATTTTCATTAAATACGAATTTTGGTATAATTACCTCAATGCTTTGAAAAAACAAGATGTTCGAACCTTTTTTGTATCGGTGATTTTTCGCCCTTCGCAATATTTTTTCAAACGGTATGGCGGTTGGTTTCGCAAACAACTGCGAGGCGTTGAACATTTTTTTGTACAAAATTCCGAAAGCGAAAAGTTGCTCAAATCCGTTGGCATTACGAATGTAACTATTTCGGGCGATACACGTTTTGATCGTGTTGTGGAAATTTTACAAACAAAGAAATCGTTTCCTGTCATCGAAGCATTTAAGGAAAATAAAAAACTGTGTGTGATCGGAAGTTCTTGGTTGGCCGATGAATCTTTGATTTGCAGGGCTATTCCTAAATTTCCGGACTTCAACTTTTTGTTTGTTCCGCATGAAATTGACGAAACGCATTTGCAAAAATTAGAACGCTTGATTGCGCAGCCCGTTTTACGGTATTCAAATGCAAATTCCACTAATGTTACCGATATTCAGGTGATGATGGTCGATCAAATCGGATTTCTTTCTCAACTGTATCAATATGCTGACATTGCTTACATTGGCGGCGGTTTTGAAAAAGGCGGCATTCACAATATTTTGGAAGCCGCCGTGTTTGGAATGCCGATTTTATTCGGTACGAATTATCAAAAATTTCAGGAAGCACACGATTTGATTGCTTTGGGCGCTGCAAAATCAATTTCAACGACGGAAGAATTTGCGGAAGCATTGCGTGAAACTCCACGACAATTCAAGACTTCGGCAGATTACGTCAATCAAAAGAAGGGTGCAACAACGTTAATTTTATCACAACTCGAACAATGAAAATTGACCTAAGATATTTGTTTTTTTTCCTTGCGATAGGCTTGTCTAATGCGTGTTTCGGACAAGTTCTCGAACATGATCACGACCACGAACATTCGGATACAACAGACCTTTTTGGCACAGATTCGACTGATATTGACGAAGGCATTGTCAAAAAAGAAGGCGGATCGGCCAATCGCGGCATTGTGTTTCGGTTCTACGAACAGCCGCTCAATGTAGGACTTCCCGATTTACATTTCATCGACACCAGCAAATCCCTTTTTCATCGATACGAGCCTTATAAAAAAAATAATTATTTCCGGAGTGATCGTGGAAATGAGGGATTAGCAACGGAAGACTTGGAATATTCTTATCACGACAACATTTTGTTTTCCTACGGAAAAAGTCCATTTGAGCTATATCGCTACAGTCCTTACAACACGGCGTTTTACCAAAACGTCAATCCGTATGCCGAATTGTATTATGTGATGGGGAAAGAGCGAGAGCAGGATTTTAGGGTATTTTTTGCTCAAAATGTTTGGCGAGGGTTGAATGTGGGTGCGGAATACAATGTGATCAATTCGCCCGGCGTTTATTCGCGGGCTTATACACGGCACAACAATGTTCGTGTGTTTTCAAATTTCATTTCCAAAAATAAACATTATCGCGCCGTTGCAGGATATTATTTCAATAAGTTCGAATCCAACGAAAATGGCGGTGTTGTAGTTCCTGCGGACTCCTTGTTTATGATTACACAAACAAGCAACAAAAAACTTATTCCGACTAAATTGCAACAAGCCGAGAATATTTGGAAAGAACATCGTTTTTATTTCAAACAATCGTATCATTTCGGCATAAATCGAAACGACACAATTCCTAATTCCGGAATAAATTTCGGCTATCTTTCACACGCTATCGACGTTACACGATTCAGCACAATGTACAGCGACAACGCATTGTTCCCTGAGAATTATCCTGCTATTTACAGAGATTCTTTGCAAACATTCGATTCGACATTTGTCAGCATCATGCGCAATACATTTTCGTGGAATATCGGCGATGTAACGTCTTACAGAAATTCGCAGTTTATCAATTTGAGCGCCGGTGTTATCACGGATTTGGCAAAAGTCCGAATTGATAGTGTTTATGCGAAAAATTACAACTATGTTTATCCGTTTGCTAAATTACGGTTGAATTTTCGAAATCAATATTTTTTATCCGCCGGAGCAACGTTGTTGAGCGATTCAAGAGGCAGTGATTTCTCCGCTAACGGCGAATTATACTATGTATTCAACGATAGCATTCCTAACGAAGGCGTATTTGCAGAAATGCAATATTCCGACGTTCGGCCACGACCGTTTCAAGAATATTACATCAGCAACAGTTATGAATGGGATAATTCTTTGAAGAATATGCAAACGCTGAACTTCGCATTTGGCGCTCGATGGAAAGGATTTCAGTTAAGAGGTGATTTTTCAACATTTTTCAATTATACGTATTTATCGTTAATCAATCCTAATTCTGATTTCGAATTCAAGCAATCCGACGAAGTCTTTTCAGTACTCAAAGTATCTTTGGAAAAAACGTTCAAATGGCGATTTTTAGCGTTTGATACACGTTTGGTTTATCAACTCCGTCCAACCGGTGAATTGATGCAGTTTCCAACGTTTTCAACACGAAGCGCTTTTTATTTCGACTTTGTATTGTTGCAAACAACACCTATGCAAGTCGGATTTGAAGCCTATTACAACACACCTTATCTGTCGAGATTTTACCAGCCTGCTTTAGGTTCATTTTACGGACAAGGCAATGTCGAAACAGGCGGATTTGCTTACGTTGACGCATTTCTTAATTTACGGGTTCAACGTGCCAATTTGTTTGTGAAATTGACTAATGCCGGCGCCGGTTGGTTGGGCGACAACTATATGATGACCTACGGTTATCCTCTGCTCGGTCGTGCGGTGAAATTCGGCGTGCTTTGGCGGTTCTACGACTAATTGAAAATCGTGTTGAGCAAATAAGCCAAACGATAACCACCGAGTGTTAATTGCTTCTCAAGAATATACGAATAATCGTAAAGATATTTGTAGTCAAAATTAACATTTTGCGGTGTGTGTCTATAAACAAAATCAGCAATAGCAACCGTTTCGTTAAACCATTCTTTCGGTGTTCCTTTTTGCATGTCAGCAACAGTTGCAAGCGTTTGACCGGCCATCAAATTGATTGTCCATTCGGAATAACTCCATGAGCGGGCCGATTCTATGATTTGCGTATCCCACAACCCATGTAAATTAATGGTTCTGTTGAACCATTTAATCGGATATCGATTACCCCCGATGTCACTCAAATGTCCGGCATGCATAGGACAATGTAAATCCCCAATTATATGAATTAACAATTTAAGATATAATCCTTTAACAGAATCATTTTCGATTTGTGATGTAATTTTTCTCAAGGCCGAATCCGTTGCCGTAACCACATCGCCCGTAGGAACTTTCGGCATAGATTCGTAGGTTTGTCCCGAGTCCACATTCGCGTAATGCCACGTCTTTGTAAAGTTATAGATACTATCATTTCGCAGATTGTCCATCCATTCCGCATAATAAACCATTTTCTTGCCCTTCAAAAGTTGATCTACTTTGGTTTTCGCTTTCGGCGTGAGATTCTGCTCGGCAATTTCGGCAATAATATAATGACCTTTGTTGCCCCATGCCGATAATTGATAGGTTAAAAATACGAAAATGATGATTGACAGCGTTTTAAGTGTTTTCATAAGGCTTTTTTGTTACAAAGATACAAAATTTAATTGAAAATTGAGAATTGAGAATTGAAAATTTGAAAATGAATTGTACTAAAATAAAATTCTCCATTTTCCATTCTCAATTCTCAATTAAAAAAATGTTTGTGTATATCGTTTTTTTTTTGTATCTTTGTAAGTTATTTTTAATAAAATTAGAGGATTTATTTATGAACGAGTTAGAAAACAAAACAACGCAACCGGAACAAGGTAATTATACCGCAGACAATATTCAGGTTTTAGAAGGCTTGGAAGCCGTGCGCAAACGCCCTGCGATGTATATCGGCGACATCAACGAACGTGGTCTTCACCATTTGGTGTATGAAGTCGTGGATAACTCTATTGACGAGGCTTTAGCGGGTTATTGCACGAAAATTGACGTAACAATTTTGGAAGATAATTCCANNNNGGACAACGGTCGTGGTATCCCTACGGGAATGCACCAAAAAGAAGGGCGCTCGGCGTTGGAAGTGGTAATGACGGTATTGCACGCCGGTGGTAAATTCGACAAAGGGTCGTACAAGGTTTCCGGCGGTTTGCACGGTGTGGGCGTATCTTGCGTGAATGCACTTTCGTCTGATATGAAAGTGGAAGTATTTCACGAAGGCCAACATTTTATTCAGGAATACAAAATCGGGATTCCGCAATATGCCGTAAAATCTATCGGTGCATCGGATCAACGTGGTACGAAAGTAACGTTTACTCCCGACCATACGGTTTTCTCAACCACCGTTTACAAATACGACACTCTCTCCGCTCGCCTTAGGGAATTGGCCTATTTGAATAAAGGAATCACACTGACCATCACCGATCTGCGTGAAGCCTTGGAAGACGGCAGTTTTCGTTCCGAAACATTCTTTTCGGAAAACGGATTGAAAGATTTTATCAATTATTTGGACGCTACACGTGAAAGGCTCATGCCCGACCCCGTGCATATCGAAGGCGAGAAAAACGGCGTGCCTGTTGAGTTAGCGATGCAATACAACACATCGTTCACAGAAAACGTACACTCGTATGTCAACAATATTAACACGCACGAAGGCGGTACACACTTGGCCGGTTTCCGTAGGGGACTGACACGCACGTTGAAAACTTATGCTGAAAAATCCGGACTTTTAGATAAAATCAAATTTGAAATTTCGGGCGATGACTTCCGTGAAGGCCTAACTGCCATCATTTCCGTGAAAGTAGCCGAACCACAGTTTGAAGGTCAAACCAAAACCAAACTTGGTAACAATGAAGTGATGGGCTGTGTAGATCAAGCCGTGAGCGAAATGTTGACCTATTATTTGGAAGAAAATCCTAAAGAGGCTAAACTCATCGTCAATAAGGTTATTCTTGCCGCTACTGCACGCCATGCCGCACGCAAAGCCCGCGAAATGGTGCAACGCAAAACCGTGATGGGTGGAGCCGGATTGCCCGGAAAACTCGCCGATTGCTCGGAAAAAAATCCTGAAATTTGCGAAGTGTATTTAGTCGAAGGGGACTCCGCAGGTGGAACGGCCAAACAAGGCCGCGACCGCAAAACACAAGCCATCATGCCGCTTCGTGGAAAAATCCTCAACGTGGAAAAAGCGATGACGCATAAAGTTTTTGATAACGAAGAAATCAAAAATATTTACACCGCACTTGGCGTAACCATCGGCACGGAAGAAGACAGCAAAGCATTGAATCTTGAGAAACTGCGTTATCATAAAATCATCATCATGACTGATGCCGACGTGGACGGAAGCCACATCGCAACGCTAATTCTGACATTCTTTTTCCGCTACATGCGCGAACTCATCGAAGAAGGTTACGTGTATATCGCCACGCCCCCGCTCTACCTCATCAAAAGAGGTAAACAGGAACGTTACTGCTGGAACGAAGACGACCGTGCGGCAACGGTCGCCGAATTTGGCGGAGGTTCCGACAAAGGCCTGCACATTCAGCGTTACAAAGGTTTGGGAGAAATGAATGCCGAACAACTTTGGGGCACCACGATGAATCCCGAAACACGCACCCTGCGCAAAGTCAATATCGACAATGCTTCCGAAGCCGACCGCATCTTCTCAATGCTGATGGGCGATGAAGTGCCACCACGCCGTGACTTTATCGAACAAAACGCACGATATGCGAATATTGATGCGTAAAATTTAAATTTATGTACCTAACTCCACATATCCCACAAATCCAAAAACTTTGCAAGCAACACAAAGTTGAACGGCTGTATGCTTTCGGATCAGTGCTCACAGAGCGGTTTTCCGAGGATAGTGATGTGGATTTTCTATACAAGTTTCGAAATGACGTTTCACTGTTTGAATACGCAGATAATTTTTTTGAATTGCAAGACGACTTAGAAAAAACACTCCACCGTTCTATTGATTTGGTTTCGGAAAAAGATCTTAAAAATCCGTATTTCATCAAAGAGGTAAACGCTACGAAACAATTAATTTATGGGTAAAATCGTGAATACATACGGAGAATCGTGATAAATCATCTGCCCAACCTAAAATCTGAAATCGAAAAAATTTTATCAGATAATAACGCTTAAAAAGTGTTTGTTTTTTATTTTTTTCGTAACTTTGTACTCTCTTAATTACAAATTCTTATGAATTCCTCCGCCCTTTTCAAACGCTACCTCGCACAAACCTCCGATTTCACGCCGTTTATCGTAGATGTGGAACGTGCGGAAGGGGTATATATTTGGGATAAATCCGGAAAACAATATTTGGATTTCACCTCCGGAATGTGCGCCAACAACTTGGGAAACCGCCACTCACACGTGATCACAGCGATTGAAAAACAGTTGAAAAAATTTTCCTATACCATGGTTTATGGCGAGTTTATTCAACAACCGCAAGTGGATTTTGCAGAAAAAATCTGTTCGCTGTTGCCTGAAAATTTGCAACAGTTGTTTTATGTTAACTCAGGTTCGGAATCTATCGAAGGTGCAATAAAATTAGCACGTTTGAACAATCACCGTGCTGAAATCGTCAGTTTCAAAAATGCGTATCACGGCAGTACGCTGGGCGCAATGAGCGTGATCGGCGCTGAAAATTTCCGAGATCCGTTTCGCCCTATCATTCCGAATACCAAACTTTTGGATTTTAACCATATTTCTCAACTTTCCGAAATTACAGAACAAACGTGTTGTGTGATTACCGAAGTGATGCGTTCAGGCGCAGGCATGGAACTTCCAACTCCGGCGTTTATGGAGGCTTTGCGAAGACGTTGCGACGAAACCGGCGCATTGTTGATTTTCGATGAAATTCAAACCGGATTTGGTCGAACCGGAAAATTATTCGCATTTGAACATTATAATATTGCTCCCGATATTCTGTGTATCGCAAAAAGTATGGGCGGCGGAATGCCTGTTGGCGCCTTCGTTTCCTCAATTGGATACATGGATAAACTAAACAACGGACATCCGCTGATTGGTCATGCCACCACATTTGGCGGACACCCTGTGTCGTGCGCAGCAGGGTTGGCATCGCTCGAAATCATCGCCAATCCTCAGTTTTTGGAAAATGTAAATCGTAATGAACAATTGATTCGCCATTATTTCCAACATCCTGAAATTAAAGAAATACGAGGGAAGGGACAATTTTTGGCCGTTGAATTGAACAATCCCGAAGGTGTCGAGGGCGTTGTAGAACGCTGTGTCAACAAGGGTTTACTGTTATTTTGGCTGCTGTTTAATCACCGCTCGTTGGCGCTCACACCACCGCTAATCATCACGGAAGAACAAATCAAAGAGGCTTCGGATATTTTCAAAAGTGCTTTGAACAAATGAAAAAACTGAAACTTTATATCGAAAAAACCATCCGATTTTTCACCGTTGACATTTGGGTTGTTTCCGCAGAGGCAAGTATGTCGGCGTTCAAAAAAGGCTGGTATCACTGCGTTCGGGTTTTAAGTATCGCCGTTGAAAAATTTCTGAAAAACCGATGTTCGGTCAGTGCGTCCGATTTGACCTATTACACGCTATTTGCCATTGTTCCGTTTTTTGCAATCGCTTACGGAGTCGCCATTTCAATGGGATTAGAACATATCTTGAACGAACAAATTCATTCCGCATTAAGCGGGCAAGGCGAACTCAGCGACAAACTGATTCAGTTCGCACAAAAAACCATCTCCGGAACCAAAGGCGGGTTGCTGACTATCATCGGTTCGACTTTCTTCTTATGGTCAATTTTTTCCATGTTGAATTGCATCGAAACAACCATGAATAGAATCTGGAATGTCAGTGTTTATCGAAAGTTCAAACGACGTGCAATTGGGTATGGGTTATTTATTATCATCGGACCGGTTTTGTTAGTGTTCGGATCGGCCGTCAACATCTTTGTTTCAGCCAATATTATTGAGGCCATTCCCGACGAAATGATTCAAAGTTCATTGAGTTTTCTAACTAATTTTTTAGTACCTATCAGCGTGTTTTCGGCGTTGTTTTTTATGATTTACCACGTTGTTCCCAATCGAGATATTCGGTTCAGATCCTCTTTGATTGCCGCAATTATAGCGGGTTCCGCATTTCAAATCCTGCAATATTATTATTTCAATATTCAAATGTCGATTTCCTCATACAACAGTATTTACGGAAGTTTCGCCGCATTACCGTTGTTGCTGGTTTGGTTAAGAATGAGCTGGATGATCGTGTTGTTTGGCGCCGAATTAACCTTCGGTATTGAGCATGAACACGATTTTATTTCTTCTCGACAATCCAAGTAAATTTTGTAGTTTGGATATTTTTTTGTATCTTTGCAGTATAAAAATTCATCTTTCAGTAGTAATGCACGATCCTGCGGCGTAAATCTGGAAGATGTTTTTATTTTATCTGATCAATAGCAGTAATTGAATATTGAATTTTTTTTGCATCTTCCTTTTGTTTAGTTATGCCGACCAACATTTTTACTTTACTAAAAAAAGGAATAAACACCGTAGTTTCAACAGTCATTATAAGCATTTCTGAAAATTTTTTCTGCCGTTTTGATTTGGGCTTGTCTTTTCCGATTATTCTTGCATTTGCAAGTATAAAATCTAATTCAAAAATCGCCATTGTTGATTTATAATTTCTCGCTGCTTTATTAACTGTTTCTTGCATTCCATCAAATCGCAAATAAATAGTCGCCCCTTAACAACCAATTTTCACTACTTGAAATTTAAAAAATAATCGACATAAAAATTCAAAAAATATTTTTTGAATTTCTTTTG
>QMCD01001431.1_pt1 | contig 14474 bp, 9 predicted proteins | sample 1821841 | NCBI WGS metagenome assembly QMCD01 (sample SAMN01991225, study PRJNA193472) | Termite gut metagenome, whole genome shotgun sequencing project. | isolation source: worker | host: Macrotermes natalensis | reverse complement strand
GGGCGATTTGTAATCGCCCGCGACCCAATGCGCTGTGACCCAATACGCGACCCCAACGCATACCCGACTGACCCCAAATTGTAGGGGCGATTTGTAATCGCCCGCGACCCAATGCGCTGTGACCCAATACGCGACCCCAACGCATACCCGACTGACCCCAAACTGTAGGGGCGATTTGTAATCGCCCGCGACCCAATGCGCCGTGACCCAATACGCGACCCAAACGCATCCCCGACTGACCCCAAATTGTAGGGGCGATTTGTAATCGCCCGCGACCCAATGCGCCGCGACCCAAAACGCGACCCCAACGCATACCCGACTGACCCCAAATTGTAGGGGCGACCCAAATTCGCCCCTTCGCAAAGAACGTTTGTATTTTTCCAAGGAATCGCATATAATAAAAACACAAGGGGATTTGCCGCTATGCGGCTGTTCCTAGTCACGTAAACAGTTCAGAAACAACCGGCGATTACCTGCGGCGGTTGTTTCGCGTTTTGTGCATATTTTTATTACCAATAAATCAATAAAGTGATATATTTTTACGAATAATTCCCCTCCTGTGGAGGGGTGCCGCCCACGGGCGGCGGGGTGGTCGACCCAAAAACCCGACCCCAAAACTGTACGGTCGATTCATGAATCGACCCTTCACAAAAAACATTTGTATTTTCCCATCGAATCGCTTATAATAAATACACAAGGGGAGTTGCCGTTACGAGCGGTCACTTCCAATCGCTATAGACACACTTGAAACAACCGGCGATTAGTGGCGACGGTTGTTTCGCGTTATACGGAGAATCACGATCAAGAGAATCATAAAAATGATAATCGCCGCAAATTCCATAAAACACCACCTCCCTTCTTTCGAAGTTTGGCGACATGGAAACAACCTGCCCATAGGGCAATCCCCTTATGTGACTTTATACTACCATATAAATCAATAATTTACTACATAATTTTCAATTGTCAATTACAGAGTTAAACGCCGCCACAGCCGCGTCCGCCTGCAATTGCGTCGGCATCTCGCTGGATATGCGCAAAAGCGGCTCCGTACCGGAAAATCTCGCGATAACCCAGCCGCCGTTTTTGAAGTACACCTTGCAGCCGTCGAGGTATGAAACGCGATCGACCTCCGTACCGAATTCCGGCAGAATTTTGTCCTCAAACAGCAAATCCTTCAACTTCGGCTTATCCTCCGGCTTTAAAATTAGCTCCGAATCCGCCGTAAACACCTCGCCGTAGCGATCCAATATCTCGCGATATAAAGCCGCGATGCTCTTGCCCGTCTTCGCGACCATCTCCGTTAAAAGCGCCGCCGCGTATATGCCGTCCTTGCCGCTGATATGCCCGCGCACGGTCAGCCCGCCGGAGCTCTCGCCGCCGATAAGCGCGTCCGTCTCCTCCATCTTGGAGGAAACGTGCTTGAACCCTACGGGCACCTCGTAGCACGTCTCGCCGTAGGCCTCGGCTACCTTGTCCAAAAGATGCGTCGTGGAAATATTGCGCACGGCCGCCCCGCGCCAGCCCCGGTATTCCGAAAGATAATAATATAACAGCACCAGAAGCCGGTTCGGATGCAGAAAAGCGCCCTGATCGTCTATAACGCCCAAACGGTCGGCGTCGCCGTCCGTCGCTATGCCGAAATGGCATTTATTTTCGAGTACAAACGTGGAAAGCGCGGCCAGCGTCCGGACGTTCGGCGCGGGCAGCCGCCCGCCAAATAGCGTATCGTGGCGGTCGTGGATGACTAAAACGTCGCAGCGCGCCGTCATGAGGATCGTGCGCAGGGAAGTCTGGCTAACGCCGTACATCGGGTCCAACGCGATTTTCAGGCGCGCTTGCTTGATGGCGTTCATGTCCACCTTGTCCATGATCTTATCGACATAGTCGTTCAGCGGATTGATTTCGTCGATTAACCCTATTTCCAGCCCCTTGTCGTAGTCTAAAACTGGAACTTCCGCTCCCTCAAGTCGGTTTACCCATTGCATTATTTCGTCTGTCACGGATTCCTGCGCGTCGCGCCCGCCGCTTGTAAATACCTTTACGCCGTTGTAGATCGCGGGATTATGGCTGGCCGTAACGGCCATGCCGTAGGGTACGCCCAGCTCTTGTACGGCAAACATGACCAGCGGCGTCGGCGCGGCCCGGTCGACGACGTGGCAGAGCACCTCCTTTGCCGCAAGCGCCTCCGCAGCCCAGCGCGCCGCAATATTCGATAAAAACCGCCTGTCATAGCCGATGCATATCTCCTTGCGCGCGTTTTGCTCTGCCAATAGCATATCCGCCATTGCGGACGCCAAAAGCTGTACGTTCGCCTTGGTAAAGCCGTCCGCTATTATCGCGCGCCAGCCGCCCGTCCCAAATTCTATGCCATGCTTCATAGTCACCCTAGCGTCACCTCCACGCGATGCGCGGTTCCTTTCTTGAATGCCGGTATTCTCGCGGCCTCTTCCCCGTCGACGAGCAGATTTTTAACTTTATTGCCACTATTTGGATTTCTGATAATTATATCGTATTCCGCGCCGCGGTACAAGCGTCTAACAGTTATTTCTTTCCAGCTCGCCGGTAGGCTCGGATCGATTAATAGCCCGTCAAAATCCGGCCGGACGCCCAATATGTACTGCGTAGCCGCAAAATATGCCCATCCCGCCGTGCCCGTCATAAAAGGATGCCTCGCCCGGCCAAAAGCCGTGTGCGCTTTTCCCATTACAAACTGGCAGTAGACGTAGGGCTCCGCCTGGCGGATTTCGATCTTGTCGTTTTGTTCGTAAGGCGAAAGCGCGTCGTAGTATTTCATGGCGCGCTCGCCGTTTTTCAGTATAGATTCCGCCGCCCACGCCCAAGGGTTCGGATGCGAGAATATCGCCCCGTTTTCCTTGATGCCTTGGTATACGCGCGTAACGAACCCGATGCCGTCGTCCGGCACGGTATACGGCGGCGCGTTTAGCAATAGCCCGTACTCGGTATATAGGTAGTCGTGCACGGCGTCCATGCACTTTCTCGCGCGCTCGCCTTTCGCGACGCCCGAGAGCACGGCCCACGTGTTCGATTCCATATGCACCTTGCCCTCTTTATCCGCGCTGCAGCCGATTTTTCTATTATCCGCCGTTATACCGCGAATGTACCATTCGCCGTCCCATAGCACGTCCTCACAGGTTTTGGCCATATCGTCCGCCAGCCGCCCGTACTTGCGCGCGTCGTCCGCTTTACCCAGATATTCCGCCAGCTCCGCGAACTGCCGCGCGGCCCAGACGAATAGGAAGCTGACCATAGCGCTCTCGCCGCCACCCAGGTTCAAACAGTCGTTCCAGTCGGCGCGAAGGCCCTTGCATATGCCGTTTTGACCGACTTCGCGGGCTGAAAAGTCTAAAATGCGCGTCATATGCCCGTAGACCGTGCTTTTTCCGCCGTCCGCAAACATGATTTCTTCGTCCGAAAAGCCAAATTCGCCCGTTTCTTTTATATAGTTCACTATCGCGCCGATAAGCCACAGCGCGTCGTCGGAACAGGCGTCTTTTATGCCGTGAACGCGATCCTCGGCGGACTTTGTCGGTATAACCGTCGGCGATTTGAAGCTCTGCTGCTTTTGCGTGCCGTCAAACCACGCCGGCTCGAATAGATGCAGCCCGTAACCCGCGTTCGTCAGCGCGCGCAAAAGCTCGACGATACGGCCTTTGCATTTCTCCGGATTGGAATGCGGGATCATCATGGCGTCCTGCGCCGTATCGCGATAGCCTAGGCCTGTACGCCCGCCCACCTCTATGAAGGACGAAAAGCGGGAAAACATGACGTTTATCTCGCTTTGATAGAGCGTCCAGATATTTATGAGCGTATTCATGCCTTCGCTTGGCGTATTTATTACGAGTTTTTCGAGTTTTTCGTCCCAAAAGCGCTTTAAAAGCGCGAATTGCGCGTCCACAGCGGCTGGATTTGCGTATTTTTTACGCATTTTCGCGCCGTTTTGCGCGTTTCCCTCGCCTAAAATGAATATCAAACGCGCTTCCTCGCCCGGAGCGAGTGTAATTTTCTTCGTTAAAGCGCCACAGTGGTTTCCTCCTAGCTCTTTTGAGCCCTCACAAGCGCCCTTCTCGACTGCAATCGGGTTTCGCTCCGTGCGATACGGCCCGATAAACGCGTCCCGCAGGCAGTCGTAGCCGTCCGGATCGAAGGAAGCCGCAAAGAATTGATGGCTGTCCTCTTCGTAATGCAGCTCGTATTCGATTATTCCGGCTTTATAATCCGATCCTGTCGCGTATAAACTCATCTGGAAATTGCGGTTGTCCATGTCGATCTGGTGAAATGAGAACTCTAAATACGAGAAAATAGAAAGCTCGCGCGCCATATCGCCGTCGTTTTTAAGCCGAACGTCCCAAATTTCCACTGGATCGTCCATAGCGACAAACAGCGTCTGCTTGGCTGAAACGCCCTTATACTCGCAGGAATACGTGCTGTACGACAGACCGTGGCGGCACTCGTACTTTGCTTGATCAAGCGGCTTGCCGACGGGCTGCCAGGATATGGACCAATAGTCGCCGTCCGCGTCGTCGCGGATATAGACATAGTGCCCGGGAAAGTCCATAGGGACGCCGTTGGGCCGGAAACGCGTTATGCGGTGGTACTCGGGCGAGCCGCAGAATAGATATCCGCCCGCCGTATGGTTGAATACGCCGCACATGTCCTTCGTGCCGATATAGTTCGTCCACGAAACAGGCGCGTCCACGCGTTCTATTACATATTCGCGGTTCTCGTTGTCAAAATAACCGTATCTCATGCAAAAAATCGCCTCTCTATTTGGCTGGGCCAGGAGGGTGCGCGAACCACGCCCTTAACCCTATGATGGCAAAAGCCATATCTTTTGATGCAATTATAGCGCGTTTTTTAGCGCCCCTGAATGGATATGGCTGTGATTATTTGCATAAGGTTGCGGTTATTGGGGGATTACAGCACCGCCCTTTATAACATGCTTCAACCGTAATTCACCATCGAGTACGATACAATCCCCAAAAAGCCCCTCTTCGATAGAACCGACTTTATCCGCAATCCCGACGGATTCGGCGGGCGTCCTTGTGCATGCCAAAACGGCGTCTTCGAGCGGTATACCGAAGCCAACCGTCCTTTCAAGCGCAACGCGCAGGTTGATCGCCGAGCCCGCAATCGTACCGTCTTTAAGCGTCGCGCAGCCGTCCCGAACCGTTACGGCCTGTCCGGCGAGCGTGTATTCGCCGTTTTCAAGCCCGGCGCAGGACAGCGAATCGCTGATCATGCAGATGCGCGATGCGCCGACGAACTTGAATACCGCGCGTATGACGGACGGATGCAGATGGACTCCGTCGCAAATGACCTCGGCATAGGCTGAAGCGTCCGCGGCCGCGCCTATAAGGCCCGGTTCGCGGTTCAAGAACACGTTCATACCGTTGAATAGATGCGTCACATGATTTGCGCCCGCTTTAAAACCCTCCATCGCCTCGTCGTAATTCGCCGCGGTATGCGCGAGGGATACGGCGCAAATATTGCTTGCCTCGCGTATAAATTCGAGTGCTCCTGGCAATTCCGGCGCGACGCACGCAAGCCGGATCAGCCCTCCGGAAGCCTCGTTCAGCCTTGTGAAAAGCTTGTAATCCGGCGCTTTTAGATGTTCCCCGGGCTGCGCACCCTTTTTCTTTTCCGAAAAGAACGGCCCCTCCATGTTGATGCCCATTACGCGCGCGCCACGCGGGTTTTCATAACCGTTTAGTGCCCTAAAGACGCGCTCTATATCCGAAACTCCCATAGTCATGGACGTCGCGAGCACGCTCGTAACGCCATTGCGAAGGTAATACGCCGTAATGGCGTCGAAATGCTCCCGGCTCGGATCACAAAAATCGTAGCCGACCGCGCCGTGCGTATGTAAGTCCACAAGGCCGGGAATTACGTAGCAGCCCGAAGCGTCGATTTCCTCTCCGCCCGCCGTCTTTGTAAAGACGCCGTTTTCGATAAATACGCCGCGCTCTTGAAACGCGCCCTTTATAAAGGCTTTGCCGTTTATTATGCGCATGGGATCGCTCCTTTATTGTGTAATACTATTCTATAACGCCTTACATTTCCGGCAAGCTGGCCGCGGCGACGGATTGGCCGACGCGGCGGGTCATCTCGTCTGGAAGCTCGACCGAAGCCTTTATATCCGGATATTCCTCCAAAAGAACTTGCTTTGCCGTTGCGAGGATAAGATCCCCGCCGCCGCCGCTCATTACGCGGCCCATCAGCAAGGCGTGCTTGAAGCCGTAGAAGCGATAATACAGCGCGAGCGAATGCCCCAAATACGCGCCGATAGACGCGAATATCGCCTTTGCGCGCGCGTCGCCATCCGCCATAAGGCCTTGCACGAGCTTGAGCTTTTCGGCGGGGGTAAGGCTGTCGCCTAGCGCTATACCCGCTTCGGGCGCAAGCTTGATAACGGCGTCCTGTGAAAAGTACATCGCGCCGACGCCCTTATCGCCCGACCACGGATCGGCCGCGGCGCTTGGGTTTAAGTCTACAGGCGCGAAGGCGAGCTCGTTTAGCCAGCCGCGGATGTTGCCCTTTTGGTCTACGAAACCGGCGGCTTCGCTCGTGCCCATCGCGATACCTAAAACGCCGGTGTCTTTTAGTCCGATCGTCCCGGCAAGGGCGGCTACGTCCCCGTCGTTGCACACGGAAATCGGCGCGCCGAATTCCTTGGCGGCTCGTAGGTATATATCTTTGACCTCGCGCTCGAACGCGTCCGGCGGCACCTTGATAAACAGCGACGCCCTCATGCACCGGTTCGCGACGAATATGCCCGCCGACGAAACGCCTATAGCGTCCACGCGCGGCATATGCTTCGCGGCTTCTCTAAAAGCCGACAGGATGCCTTCATAATGATAACTCGGGTCGGGCTGCGTCTTCGGATGCCAGACTACTTCCTCGGAGAATACCGCTTCGCCATCCACCACGGCGGAGACCTTGCGATCCGAGCCGCCCGCGTCAAAGCCGATACGGCAGCCGTTCAGATTGCCGCCAAGCTTTTGGCCCTCATCGTTTTCCTCTGGAATGGCGCTAAGCGGCGCGCAGCGAACCTCGAACTCCCGCTCGTAAACGTCGCGCATAAGGCCCGCGTCGAACGCCCGTCCGGCGGCTTCGCCCGTATACTCCGAGCGGATATACTCCGCTAAGGCTTCGATTTTCTCTCCATCGCCATATATCGTTAAGCAAAAGCCGCCCTTTGAGTAGAGCAGAAATTTGGTCAATCGCTCGAGGTAGAGCTTGTCCGCTTCGCGCATAGCCTCTGTCCCGTGCAGCTTGAAACGCAAAAGGCCGATCTTGCCGCCCTCGCGTTCGAGCGAAACCGCGGCTTCGATACCGTCCTTCGCGCTCGCTTCGAAAGCGTCCAAAAATTTAGCGAACGGAATAAAGCCCGGATCCAGCTGCGGTATGTTTTTTATTTCCATTTCAATGCTGGCAATGTGCATGGTGGTTCCTCCTGATTTTCTTTGTGTAGGGGACGGCCTCCCGGACGTCCCGTGACAATAATGATACCCGATTTTGGGTCGCGGGGCGTCGCGGACGCCGCCCCCTACATGATTTCTATAATAATATTCCTACGATTTTCCGCCCATCTTCCCCCGGTATTCGTTCGCGCTTATCCCTTCGAGCCGCTTGAAGACCTTTGAAAAGTGCGCCGGATCGTTATAGCCCACCATTTCGCATATCGCCGCCACGGTAAACCCCGGTTCCTCCAAAAGCTCCTTCGCCTTGCGGATTCGCAGCTCGTTTATTATCTCGTAAAAATTTTTGTTTAAATTCTTATGCAGAAGCTTGGACAGATGCCACTGCGAAACGAAGCAATGCGACGCGACGTTCATAAGGCTTAGCTTTTCGTTGTAGCGCTCTTTTATATATTGCAGCGCCTGCCGAACCACAAAGCCCTCCGCGCCGTCCGGCTCCTCCGTTTTGTCCTGCGCCGCGTTTCCTCCGGAGAGTATGTGCGTCATATGATCTAGCGCCTCTTCTATCTCGTCCATCCGCGACGGCTTTAAAAGAAAGCGCGATACGCCAAGACGAATTGCCTTTTGCGCGTATTCGAACTCCCTATGGCCCGTCAAAACCGCCACTCGCATATTGGGGAATTCGCTGCGCAGCCCCGCGAGCAGCGTCAACCCGTCTTGATCCGGCATTTTTATATCCGTAAACAAAATATCCGGCTTGATTTCGCGTATCACACGCGCGCCTTCCTCGGCGCTATAAGCGACAGCCGCCACCTCACAGCCGTATTTATCCCAGTTTACGACCCGTTTCAGGCCCTCAACAATGATATCCTCATCGTCGATCAAGACTACTTTATACATAATGCTTCCTCAATATCGCTTATATAGGCGTTTGTTCATCTTCTTTATAACGCAGCTGAGGAATTTTTGCAACCCGTATAAATCTGTAAAATGCGCTCTCGGATAATTTCTTCTTCGTCTCCTTTCCGGCGAGCACCTTCACCGTCTGGCCTGGGCCGCGGACAACGCGCAGAAAACCCAGCTCGCCAAACACGCTAAGCGCAAACAGAAGCTGCTTGCGCTCGCACTGGATGTACTTTTGCGCCGCCGTGAACAGCGCGTCGAAGGACGCGTACTCGTATGCCGCCGGGGCGATTTGCCTTAGCGCGCGGTAGCACTGGCCAAGCGATTCGCGCTCCGGCTCGACTCCTTCGAGCAATTCATCGCAACCGCCCTCCTGAGCCGATTCGACCGTCGTTCCGCAGCAGTTTAGGAGCTTCGCGGCGAACCCGTCCGTCAGGCACGAATCGTAAACCAATATCCGTTTAAAGCGCATCGGCGCAAGCTCCGCTGAATCCGGCGCTAAAAGCAGCGTATGATAGGCGTTTTCATTGCTCCTTGGCACAGCGCCGAAGCAGAGCTCCATACGCTCCCTGAGCCCGAGCGCGCCCAGCTTGTCTAGCGCGCGCTTTGCGCCAGAGGGCGTTCTTGCTATTATGAGCGAGCCTTGGATATCGCCTGTCAACAGCTCCTCCATGCGCGCGTTGGCATCGGGCGTTACGGCGATATCCGCGCTTTCTTCCGGCAGCTGCGCGTCGTTTATGAACGATTCGAAGAAAATCCGCTCGTTGCGCGAAACCAGCGCATCCGCGGAAGCCGTCGTATCCGGCCTCGCGTACCGCAAAACGCTGCGAACGGCATTGGCGCCGCGGTAGGTATCCATCTCCGGGCAGATCAAGGCGTCGAGCTCCTTCGCGGCGGCAAATTCCGCAAGCCTTGGCCCCATCGAGAAGCCAACCGCCGAAATCTGCGCGCCGTCCATGAGCGTAAAGCGCAGGTGCGAATTATCAGCGCCCATCGTACGCGCGGCGTGAACAGCCCCCTTTACGCGTAAAACCGGCGCGGGATTGCCGAAACCGAACGGCGCGAGCTTGTCAAGCGCCTGAACGAGCCCGGCGTTTACGTCCTTTATGCGCATCTCGGCGTCGTAGCTTGCCTTCGGTAGAAAATAATCGTTTGGAAATGTGCGCATATGCGCCAAAAAGCCGCGCTTGAATTCGTCGTAGCGGCGCTTTTCGATAGTCAGCCCCGCCGCCTGCGCGTGCCCGCCAAATCGTACAAAAAGCTCCGAGAAGCGGCTAAGCGCGTCGAAGAGATGGATACTCGGGATCGAACGGCAGGAAGCCGTTAGCATATCGTTTTCTTCGTGAAATAACAACACGGGCTTATAGAAGCGCTCCGTCAGGCGCGAGGCGACGATACCCGTCACGCCTTGATGCCATTCGGGCGAGGACAGTATTATCGCGCGATCCTGCACCAAATCCACTTCCTGGAGCATTTCGAGCGCGTCGAGCATAATCCGCTGCTCTATACCCTGGCGGGCTTTATTCTCTTCGTCGAGTTCCTCGGCGAGCTTTTTAGCGCGCTTCGCGTCCACAGTCGTCAAGAGCTCTATCGCGCGCATCGCGTCGCCTATGCGCCCCGCGGCGTTTATGCGCGGCGCAACGGCAAAGGCTAGATTCGAGGCCTTTAGCCCCTTGGGCTGTACGCCGGCGCGCTCTAACATCGCCTTTAGCCCCACGCAGGCCTCGCCGCCCTCTATGCGCTTTAGGCCCTGAGCCACTATTACTCTATTTTCGCCCGTCAGCGGCACTATATCGGCGACTGTCGCCAGCGCGGCGCGGTCGAGATAGCCGCCGAGCGCATCCGTACCGGAGAGCGCCTGAATGAGCTTGAGCGCCACGCCCGTACCGCATAGCTGCCTGAACGGATATGCCGAATCCGGGCGGTGCGCGTTGACGACAGGCCCTTCCGGCAGCTCCGCGAGGCACTGATGATGATCCGTAACGATAGTTTTCAACCCGAGCTCCCGCGCCCGCGCGATTTCGGCTATCGTCGTTATGCCGCAATCGAGCGTTATAAGCAGATCGGCCTTTTTCGCGATCTCTTCCACGGCGGGGATGCTAAGCCCGTAGCCCTCGGAGCGGTTCGGTACGCGGTATTCAACCTTGCCTCCGAGCTTTTTTATATGCTCGTATAAAATGGAAACGGCGCAAACGCCGTCGACGTCGTAATCCCCGAAGAGAAATATGCGCGCGCCGCTATCGAGCGCGCCGCGTAATACGCTAAGGGCCTCGGCCATGTCCGGCAAAAGCTCCGGCTCCGGCATTTGTTCGAGCCCGGAGCTCAAAAACGCCGCGATCTGCGCCTCGTCCGACATGCCCCTATTCATAAGGATGCGCGCGGCCGCAGGCGGCAGCGACATACGCCCGGCCAAATCGGCAACCAGGCGTTCGTCCTGCTCGTGTGCGTTTATGGGCTCGTATAGAATCATGTGATGTTCCTTTGATAATGTGATATTACATGTGTAGGGGCAGACCTTGTGTCTGCCCGGTATCCTGGGACATAGGGCAGACACAAGGTCTGCCCTACAGTTTGGGTCGTATTGGGCGTCGCGGGCGATTGCGAATCGCTCCTACTTCCTTTTGGGCTTTTTCGCCCTCGCCTTGCCCGCCTTATCGGCCGCCAGATGCCAATAGTACCACATCGGCGCGGCTAGCAGCACGGAAGAATATGTCCCCGCGACAAGGCCGATGATTATTGGCAGCGTGAATTCTTGAATCGCGTCCACGCCAAAGAAGTACAGCGCCGTTATCGTAAAGAGCGTCGTCAGCGAGGTATAGAGCGAGCGGGTCAAGGTTTCGCGCACGCTTATATTTACGATTTGTTCGCGCTGATAGCCTTGAAGCTTTTTGGAATTTTCGCGCACGCGGTCGAACACGACTATCGTATTGTTGATGGAATAGCCGATTATCGTCAGCACCGCCGCGATGAAGGACGAGTTGATCTGTATTCTGAAAATCGTCACGAACGCGAGCATGATAAGCACGTCGTGCAAAAGCGCGACAATCGCGACGAGGCCGTTATACAGCTCGAAGCGTATCCAGATATAGAGCAGCATCAGTACGCCTGCGATTAGAACCGCCCAGAGCGCGTTCTGGATAAGCGTCACGCTCGCGACGGCGCCGACGCGGTCTATACCGACTTGGGCCGCCTGTGGATATTTTGTCTTTAATTCCGTGACGATCTCTTGGCGCGTCGCGTTTTCCGTAACGTCGTCCGCGAAGGCCTTCATGCGCACGACGGCTTGGGTTTGCACCGCCGGGTTCGTGCCGCTCTTTACGACCGGCGCGTCCGTAAGGCCGTGCCCGGCCAAAACGGCGTTGACGTCCGCGACGTCGAAGTCGCCGCCCATCTCTATCGTCATTATCGTGCCGCCCGCGAAGTCTATGCCTATGTTCATGCCGCCCATAATAATCCCGACGACCAGCGCTATGACGACAACCGCTCCCGAAGCCATCGCGAAATATTTAAAGTTTTTCGTATAATAGTTTTGCATTACGCTTCGCCCCCTTCCACAGCGGCCTTGCGTTTCTCGGAATAATAAAGCGCCCTGTTCCCTATGCCCATGTTAATCGTTAAATTCAGAAGGCCGCGCGTTACGAACACTGCGGAGATGAACGACGTAATTATGCCGATAAGCAGCGTTACCGCGAAGCCCCGAATCGGGCCCGTCCCGAAGATCATCAGGACAATCGCCGCGATAACCGTCGTCACGTTTGAATCGAGGATCGCGCTGAACGCCCGCGCGAAGCCCGCGCGCACCGAAACGCGCAGCGACTTGCCAAGGCGCAGCTCCTCCTTCATGCGTTCGAATATGATGACGTTAGCGTCGACCGCCATGCCTATTGAGAGGATTATACCCGCTATACCCGGAAGCGTAAGCTGTACGCCGGGTATCGTCGCGAGCGCGAAGAGCATTATCAGCATGTAGATAATAAGCGCCAAATCCGCAACCAAGCCGGGCAGCCGGTAGATTATCAGCATGAACAGGAATATGAGCAGAATGCCGATAAGCCCCGCCGTTAGGCTAAGCGAGAGCGCCTCCACGCCGAGCGTCGCCGTTATGGAGCGGACTTCGATTTCTGCCATTTCGAGCGGCAAAACGCCCGAGCGTATCTGGTTCGCCAGCTGGCGCGCTGTATCGACTGTAAAATCGCCCTCGATATATGCCTCGCCGCTGGGAATTACGGAATTGACCATCGGCGAGGATATCATCTCGTCGTCCAGGAAGATGGAAATCGCTTCGCCGTTGGCGTAAGCCGCGGTCGTCGCCCTTTCAAACGCCGCCGTCGCCGTATCGTTTAGCTTGAAGCTTACAATATACGCCGCGCCCTCCATAGCGGGGAACACCTCGTCGATATCCTTGCCCTCGAAGATGACGCCGCCTTGCGCGTCGCGGAATTCGACCTTTGCGGTTTGTACTAGATATTGCGTTATCTCGTTCGGATCCTGTACGGCGCTCGTTTCATTTATAGGAATCTCGATACGCACGCGCGCCGCGCCTTGCTGCGTAACAGTCGCCTCCGGGAAGCCCTCGGCCGTAAGGCGCGTCCTGAAGATCGTCATCGCCATGTCGAGGTTTTCGGCCAAAGCCGGGTCGTTTAAGTTTTTCGCCTCGTAGACGACGGAAACGCCGCCCGTCAAGTCGAGCCCGAGCTTGATCTTCTCCGGCGCGCGCCCAATATCGTAGATGCCGAACGATACCCCGGCCATCAACACATACGCGAGCAGCGCCACGACAACGAGCACTGCAATCATAAAGGCGATGCTCTTTACCGGAGCGCCCCGATTTTTGCTTTTGTTCTTCACTTAAGTCCTCCTGATATGGTATTCGGTTGTAGGGACGCGATAAATGGCGTCCGTGAATAAAACAACCCTTGCTTTTTGTCACGGACGCCATTTATGGCGTCCCTACAGCATATCACGAATCCCCCAGCTCCCCGTCTTCCTCTTCGTCGAGCAGCTTTAGGAACGTTTCGAAAACGGCGTCGAGCAGCTTTTCGTCTTCTATCGGGACGTACAAATCCTCTTCGTCGCCCTCTTGAATTTCGAGCAGGACGATTTCATCGTCGCCCACACCCTCGATGTCGTCGATCGGCAGAAGCGCGAGATAGTGCTTGCCGTCGTGCTCGAACGTCATCAAATGATCGAATTCGACTTCGTTGCCCTCGTCGTCGAGCAGCGAGACGACGCTGGAGAGCTCCTGATCTTCCTGATCTATTTCTTTGCGCTTGTCCATAATGATCCTCCATTTTAATCCAGCGATTAAACCCGGGCAAGCAACCTGACCCACCCGCTAAAATATAGCACGCCTCGCAAAAACATGCAAACATTTTGGTGCTTAATCTCAATATCCTTGTAGGGCGGGGGCTCTGTTCCCGCCGTGCCAATTATTGCAACAAACGGCAGGAGCAGAGCCCTTGCCCTACAAATTGAAAATGTTGCGCCAATCCACCGCAAGTAGTAAAATAACAAAAAACGGAGGTCGCTCATGCACATACACATTCTTAAAGACGCCGCTAAGATCGGCGAAGCCGCGGCGCTGATGTTCGCCGCGAAAATCCTTCAAAAGCCCGACTGCGTTTTGGGATTCGCGACCGGCTCCACCCCGCTGCCTACATATCGGGAGCTTATAAAGCTCCACGAGCGCGGCCTGATCGATTTCGCAAAGGTGCGCACGTTTAACCTGGACGAATACGTGGGGCTAGACCGCTCGCACGAGCAAAGCTACTACCGCTTTATGTTCGACAACCTTTTCTCCAAGCTGAACGCAAACCCGGATAACGTAAGCGTGCCAAACCCCGCCTCGGCAAACTTGGACGACGACTGCCAAGCCTACGACGCGGCTATCGACGCACACGGCGGCATCGACCTGCAAATCCTCGGCATCGGGCATAACGGGCACATCGCCTTTAACGAGCCGGACGATGTGTTTTCGACGGGAACTCATATCGTCGAGTTGACCGACAGCACGATCGAAGCCAACAAGCGCTTCTTCGCAAGCGCAAGCGACGTACCGAAGAAAGCAATGTCTATGGGCATAGGCTCGATAATGAAAGCCCGCGAAATCGTACTCATCGCGACAGGCGCGGA
>QMCD01001942.1_pt1 | contig 14475 bp, 13 predicted proteins | sample 1821841 | NCBI WGS metagenome assembly QMCD01 (sample SAMN01991225, study PRJNA193472) | Termite gut metagenome, whole genome shotgun sequencing project. | isolation source: worker | host: Macrotermes natalensis | reverse complement strand
GGTCCGCCGCGCCGCCTCCTCCGGCAAGTCGCTGTATTCGATGATGTGCAGGCGACCGTCCGCCTCGACGACGTTCCCGACCCGATCGCCGGGAAAGCGTTTTCGGATGGTCTGGCAGGTCATTTCCGCGCCGCTGAGACGTTGGTAACCGATGTATTCCGGCGAACAAACCCGGACGAGCGGGTTATCGACTTGAAAATAAAACAGCGATTCGATTCCACGGTCCCGGAGCCGTTCCAGAATGCTCTGTTCGGAATCGACGCCGGAAGCGGTTGAAATTTCCCGAAGCCGACTGTTCGGGAGCCCATTTTCACGAAAGGTAAACGGGCGGTCGGGCGAACAACCCGACCGGTTTCGGTAAACAGTACACCGTTTCGACAGTGCCGCCAACATGCCGCCATGCCCGTCGGGCGAAAGGGCCAACGCACCCCGGTCGGCGAGTAGCAGTTTGCCGGTCTTTTCGTCGACGGCAGGCATGGTGCCCTGGCAAAAAACGTACAAGTCTTCGGCCGGCAAACCGAAATTCCCGTTTTCCGAAAAGAAACGGACCGTCTCCCCATGCGTCGCGGGGCTGGTCATCAGGCACAGCGGGACGGGTTTCCCGTACCGCCGGGAGGTGGCGAGGATTTTTTCAAGGTGAATGCGGAAAAGCGTCGCACCGGAAACGGGGCCGATGGGAAACATGCCTTTCGGGTGGTCGAAACCGAGTCGGGTTCCCTGTCCTCCGGCAACGAGCACGACACCGACTTTCCCTTCCTTCAGGGCCTGTTCTCCGGCGGCATACGCTTCGGTGGAACAGATCGGAATCGGAGCCGAGCACGGCGGACCGCCCGGCGGAACCGTCGAAAACTTATACGCAGGCGGGTCTTGCGCCCGATCGGCCAGGGTGGCGGCCTTGGCCGGATCGTTTCTGTGTTCGTACATCGACCGCACCGTGGCATAGTCGACATTTTTCAACTGGTCCGCGAACGCCCGTCGGGATTCCGCGTCCAGCGCATCCCAAAAAGCGAGAAGGTGTTCCTGACCGAAAGGGGCGAGAAGCGTTTGAAGCTCTGTTTTCACGGAAAAAATCCAGGTGACGTGTTTGGAAGGCGAAAATTCCCGCGAGCCGGGAACCACATTCCCGGGTTGCTGCCTGCTCGCTCAAAACGAGCGAACATCGACGAAACGACCGGCAATCGCAGCAAGTTTTTTGCAGCGTCGTTCGCCTCACCAGCAAGTGCGGCGCCAAAAGCAAACTCGCCGATTCTCATGGAAATGATTATGGATATAAAAATTAAAACAATGTCGGTTGTTTCCTTGAGTTTTTTGGTTTATGATCTTTCGGTACGTTGTTGAGCCTGGTTTCCGCGACTTGACAAAATTCCCGACTGATTTCAAAACCGATGAAACGTCGGTTCAAATTCCGTGCCGCCAACGCCGTCGTGCCACTTCCCATAAACGGGTCGAGAACAATCTGGTCTTCCCGCGTCGTCAATTTGATCAGGAACTCGAAAAGGTCTAGCGGTTTTTGCGCTTCGTGAAATCGTTTTTCACCTTTTCGAAAACCGAATTCCAACAAATTCGTCGGGCTGGAGCCATTGCATAAGCAATCTTCGACATTCATGGCGCCGACTTGATATTGCAGAATATTATCGGCAATCGTTCCGCCGATCTTGTATGGTTTCGTGAACCAGGCAACCGGTTCCCAAATCGGCGCAAGGTTGCCGAGTCGCCAGCCTTGCCATTGTTCCGCCTCCTCGGCCAAACCGCGTCGCTCGAACACGATACTGACTCGTTGCGCACGGTGATGCGCGCATTCCTTTTTCCAAGCAAGCACGTCTTTCAATAAGAACGATTCATCTTCAAGAGCATTGACCACGCGATGCAATGTTCTCCTGGCACCGAATACGAACAAGGACGCTCCCGTCTTCATTTTCGGGTAAACGGCTTTCGCCCATCCGCGAACCCAATCCTGGTATTCCTGTCCGATATTCCGGTCCGCACGCGACCAGCCGTTGATCGGTTTTCCGCGTCGCTTGAATGCGGATTTTCCCGCTTGGGCGGGCGATTTGCCGAGAAGAGCCGAATTGGTGTTATTATGGAGCACGTCCCATTCATCAAGACTGATGCCGTAAGGGATATCCGAAAGAAACAGATCAATCGTCTCGTCCTCCAAGAACGGAAGACAAGAAACACAGTCGTCACAGGTGATTTTGTCAGTATACTTCCTGTTCATTCGAGGTCTCCTCGTGAGATCGTTTTTTTGATCTGATCGATTTTCGCCTCGATTTTGTCGGCCTTGAGCAACCTTCGGATCGCTTCTTCCTTCGTCAGTTTTCGGTATTCTTCGATTTTTCCTTCCCAATAGCGTATACCCTCGTCTCCGAGTCCGCGAACAATTTTTTGATCGAGTTTTTTGATTTTTTCCAAATCGGCCGAAGTCGCGCCACATAAATCGACGACCGTTTCATTGATCGCTTTCCAATAGTACGTTGCGGATTTTAGTTTCGTTGAACCCGTGTTGTTTTCTATCGTTTTGCCGATGTTCCACAATTTTTCAAGTCCAATCCCTGGTTTGAAAAATCGTATCAGAAAATGAAGGTGTGCGTAGGAAAGCAGCGTGACGTTCGAGAGAACTGCTTGCCTGTAAATGGCACTGGAAGAATTGGGAAATTGGTTCATCGGTCCAGCGAGCATGGCGTATTCGAATGACCTTCTCCAGGAATTAAGTGATTCAACCTTGAAATCTTTCTGATTTTTCGCCGTTCGACTCAGACGGAATGTTTTCGCATCACCGACGATTCGATAGCTCGGTGATTTGGCATGAACATCGGCCGAGTCGCCCCTCATGCGGATGACCTCGGATTGCAACCCGAGGTTTTCAAATGCTTTTGCAAGGAGAATGTCCGAATACTTGGCCCACAATTTTTCCTCGCTGGAATCGTGCGTGAAAACTTCGGGCATGACAGCGCACTCCAACAGTGTTTTGAGTAATTGAGGGCTGCCTATATTCGCAAGCCGCGATTCTAAAATTTCGAAACCGTTTTTTTCGCGTGCCAGGGAAAAAACCAAGTCAATCGTTTTTTGCCGACTCATGGCAGGACTCCATCTCTATCACGATTACCCCGGTTCGGAGCACATGTTCACAATCAACGGTAAATAAACGCCGGGGATGCGTCGCTCAAAACGAGCGAACATCGACGAAACGACCGGCAATCGCGGCCGCGGCGGCGGAAGCGGGCGAACACAGGTGCGTACGGCCGCCTTTGCCCATGCGACCCTCGAAATTCCGGTTGCTCGTGCCCGCGCAACGTTCCCCGGGCAAGAGCTGGTCCGGATTCATTGCCAGGCACATGCTGCAACCCGGTTCGCGCCATTCGAATCCGGCGGCCATGAAAATCTGGTGCAGACCTTCCAGTTCCGCCTGCCGTTTGACCGGTCCGCTTCCCGGCACGACCAGGACCTGCGTGACGTTGGCGGCTTTTTGCCGGCCCTTGACGACGGCGGCGGCAGCCCGCAAATCTTCGATCCGGCCGTTCGTGCAGGAACCGATAAAGACTTTGTCGAGCTTGATTTCAGTGATCGGCATACCCGGCTTCAGGTCCATGTAGGCGAGGGCGGCGGCGGCCATTTTCCGTTCGTCGGCATTGGAAAACGAAGCCGGATCGGGAACGGTTCCGGTTATGCCCGCGACTTGGGCGGGATTGGTTCCCCAAGTGATTTGCGGTTCAAGGCCGGTGACGTCGAACTCGACCGTTTTGTCGAAAACCGCTCCCGGGTCGCTTGGCAGCTTTTTCCACTGCCTGATCGCCGTGTCCCAGAAATTTCGGTCCGGGGCGTACTCGCGACCGATCAGGTAATCGAAGGTTTTCTGGTCCGGGGCGATCATGCCGCTCCGGGCTCCCATTTCAATCGCCATGTTGCATACGGTCATCCGGCCTTCCATCGAAAGGTTCGTGAAGGCGGCCCCGGTAAATTCGACCGCGTACCCGGCCCCGCCGGCCGTTGTCATTTGCCCGATGACGTAGAGGATCAGGTCCTTCGCCGTGACGCCCTTCGGCAACGGCGAACCACAATGGACCCGCATTGTTTTCGGTTTTTTCTGCCGCAGGGTCTGCGTCGCCATGACATGCTCGACCTCGCTGGTTCCGATCCCGAAGGCGAGCGCCCCGAAGGCCCCATGCGTCGCCGTGTGGCTGTCCCCGCACACGATCGTCATCCCGGGCCGGGTGAGGCCGCGCTCCGGACCGACGACATGGACGACGCCCTGGTTCGGACTGTTCACGTCATATAATTTGAAACCGAAATCCTTCGCGTTCTTGCGAAGCAGTTCGATCTGGGTCCGGGCGATCGCGTCCTCGATCGGCTTGTTGCGGTTGGTGGTCGGAACGTTGTGGTCGACGACGCCGAACAGTTTTTCCGGTTGACGCAGCCTGCGGTCGGCGAGCCGCAATCCTTCGAAAGCCTGCGGACTCGTCACTTCATGACACAATTGCAGGTCGATGTAGAGCAATGTATCGCCGTCGGGGTCTTCATGAACGACATGGGCATCCCAGATTTTCTGGAGCATCGTACGCGGGAGAATGGTTTCTGAGGACATGGGAGAGACTTGAGAGGTAAAAGGGATGAAGGTAAGAGGCTTCCTGAAAGCGGTCGAAATAAGGTAAATCCTAATGTGGTTCGCCCGCCTCACTCCGTGGGGCGTTCGCGGCGCGACGACGTAATCGATCACGACGTAACCGATAAAACCACAGCGTCGTCATGAAGCAAAGTGGAAAACTGTAGGCGATTCCGAGCGAAACCACGTCCACGTGTCCGGAAAAAGGGTATCGTCAAATATCAGCGAAACAAGCGGTGCAACAACCCTGCGCGGAAGTTCGATCAGCAGGAAGTTCAATAACGGCGACGGTGGTTGGGCGAAGGCGGAAACACCGCCGCCCAGCAAAATTCCGGCCACCCGCATGATGAATCCGATCGGCGCGGTCAACAAAACCGACGACACGAACGCCGCGAACAACCAGCGAAACAGGCTCGGTTTACGCGGTCGCGACCGGACGGGATCGTTCATTTCTTCGTTTTCCCGGTGATTTTCTTTCTTTCGGAATCGAGACGGCGTTCGACTTTTTTCACATCCTCGGCCGGCGGGAGGTTTTCCGGCACGATTCCTTTCTTGACAAGCAGTTTGCGAACTTCGGCATTGTTGCGGATGTGTTCGTCGGCAATCGACGATTCGCGGCGCAGGTCGTGTTTTTCAATGTTGAACGTCGAGATTTCGTTGGCAAAGTCTTTCGCCTTGATGGTAATGGTCGGCAGGAAATCGGCGAGCGGACGTGATGCCGGTGTGTCGAGTATTTCTTTCATCCGTTGTGTCGAGCGACCGCCGAACAAGGCTTGATCGCCCTTGCTACGGATAACCCCGAACGACTTTTCGTTGCGAAGCCGCTCGAAAATGATACCGGAAAGCATTTTTTCCGAGTCGGCCAGTTTTTTTCGGGCAAGAACCCGCTCGGTCTCGGCGATCCTCTGCACGATCACTTCCATTTTTCGGGTTTGCACGGCAAAGTACGTCTGCGCAAACGCGATCTGTTCTTTTCGCGGATCTCCATTCTGGGCAATGAGGTAGCAGGCATAGCGGGTCAAAATCCAATCTTCCACTTCGCGACCGGTTTCACTGCCGATCCCGACCATTTTGCGCGCGCGCGCAAAATGGTCGGCGACCTCGAATCCCGAGGTCCGGCATGCCGTCATCGCTTTGTCGATCAACGGCTTGAAATTTCGCCATTGTGCGTACCCCAACAGGGTTTGCAGCTCGCGTGCCCGCCAAAATTCGACGCCGTTCGTCGATTCCTTGCGAACCGCCTGTTCAAATCGCGAGTGAAGTATCAGAACAGTTTCCGATTCCATGAGAATACCACAAGATTTGCACCGGGACGCATGTTTGCCTGCTTGCCTTCGGCGGTGTCGTTTCCGGCGGGCAGGCTTCCCGGGAGTCGGCTTCGGGAAATGTCAACCACCCTCAGTACATACCGTAAACGGCATGACAATCCTCCCGCGCACCATCGCCTGCCGCCCGAACAACCCGTTTATGTCATTGTACAAACGTGTCATTGTATAAACATGTCATTGCACAAACAGAAGTCAGGGACGAGTGCGTGCGGCAGGCAGACGTGACCAAATGTTCGTTGTCATCGCGTTTCCAGTATACACGGGTTACCGGACTTATTGAAACAACTCGGCGTTCCCGATGAGTCGCACCCCGGCGGACTCCATCTTTTGCAGGGCGGCATCGGGATTGTCGAAACGAAAAACAAGAATCGCGCCGCCCTCACGTTCGGAGCTGAAACCGTACATGTACTCGATGTTCAGTCCGGCCCCGTCGATCACGTCGAGAATGTCGGCAAGTCCGCCCGGGCGGTGCGGGACGACCGCGGCGACGACTTCCGTGACGCGGACGACGACGTTGTTCCGTTCGTACACCTCTTTGGCGCGCTGCCAGTCCTTGACCAGGATACGCAAAATACCGAACTGCTCCGTATCCGCCAACGACATCGTTTCGATATTGATCCCGGCATCGGCCATCATCCGGCAGGCACGGCAAACATGCCCCGGTTTGTTTTCCAAAAAGATCGATAATTGCGTCAGTTTCATGGGGAATATACTGAAAGCGTTTGAAATTTCCCGAAGCCGGCCTCGGTGCAAAGGGAAAAAGTGAAGAGGGAAATGCGGGGGAAAAAGGAGATGGGAAAAAAGGAGAAAAGTGTGCCTGACCACGCCGTCACGCGAACGTTTTGACGAGAGTTCGTTTCCGGGCCCCTTCTCCCGCCTGCGGGAGAGTATCCGGGCGGGCCACATCAAAAAATGCCGATTCAGCGCCGTTTCGCAACATGTCACCCGGTCCCGAATATTCCTATCGGTATCTCTGGATTGTAGTCCATGCAAGTGGTATAATGCAAGACCCGGCGGGCGTTTTTTCCCGACTTCTTCCCTTTTACTTTCCCCTTCTCCCCCGCTTCAATGAACCGATACCATCCGGCCAGCGATCCCGATTTCATGCCGAAAAACATGCTCCAAAACGTACAGTGGGGCAAATTCGAGGCGATTTTGCGGCATACGTACGACAATGTTCCCTGGTACCAGTTGCGAATGAAGGAAAAAGGACTTCAACCGTCCGACATCCGCAGCCTCGACGATATTCACAAGTTGCCGTTCGTCAGCAAGAGCGATTTGAGGGACACGTATCCTTACGGCATGTTCGCCGTCCCGCTCAACGAGATCGTCCGTTTCCACGCCTCCAGCGGTACGACCGGCAAACCGGTCGTCGTTTCCTATACGAAAGACGACCTAGACGTCTGGGGCGAGGTCATCGTCCGGGCTTTGGCCTGTTACGGCGTTCACGAGGGGGACATCCTGCAAAACGCCTACGGATACGGCCTGTTCACCGGCGGACTCGGTCTCCATTTCGCCGAACAACTCGGCGTCACCGTCGTCCCCATTTCCGGCGGCAACACGGAACGGCAGGTCATGATCATGCAGGATTTCGGGGTCACCGCCGTTTCCTGTACGCCGAGTTATTTCCTCCATATCATGGACAAGGCCGAGGAAATGGGAATCGCGATCAAGGAGTTGCCGATCCGCGTGGGCATTTTCGGGGCCGAGCCGTGGACGGTCCCGATGCGCAAAAACATCGAGGCCGGAACCGGCATCCGGGCTTACGACATTTACGGCTTGACCGAAATCATCGGGCCCGGCGTCGGGGCCGAATGCCACTGCCAAAACGGACTGCATATTTTCGAGGACCATTTTTACCCGGAAATCGTCGACAAGGACACGTTGGAACCGCTTCCCGACGGCCGGTACGGCGAGTTGGTTTTCACGACGCTCAGCAAGCGGGCAATGCCGATGATCCGCTTCAGGACGCGCGACATCACGAAAATCTTCACGGAAAAATGCCCCTGCGGCCGAACGATCCGGCGAATCGAACGGATTTCACACCGGAGCGACGACATGTTCATCATCCGCGGCGTGAACGTTTTTCCCGGCCAGATCGAATCGGCGCTCCTCGCCGTCGAGGGAACCTTGCCGCACTACCGGATCATCCTGACCCGCGAACACGATCTCGACAACGTCGAGGTCCAGGTCGAACTCCGTGCGGAACAATTCGACGACACGATCCGTTCCCTTGAGACGTTTCAGCGGGCGATTCAAAAACAGATTGAAAACACCGTCGGCATCCGGGTCAAGGCGACGCTCGTGCAGCAGGGAACGATCCCGCGCAGCGAGGGAAAATCGCAGCGCGTGATCGACCGGCGCGAATTGTGATACGTTTAGCCGAGCGGCGCATGAACACCGTGATTCATTGTCAATTCATCGGCGGCCGCCGTGTACCCACGGCCGGAAGCCATCCGGCAGTCCGCCACGGACCCTTCCGCACATCCCGGAACCGTTCCGGTACAAACCCCAGGAGTTTTTTCATGAAAAGAAACACGATTATCGCGGCGTTCGCATGTTTTTGTGTCGTACTGGTTTCGCACGTCCTCGCGGACGAGGGGCCGGAAACGGAGATCTTCGATCGGGCGTCGATCGATCAGTTCGATTTCTTTCTCGATGAAAACGGTCGCAAGGCGGATGTCTTCTCCTTCGTCGGCGACGAAACGCTCCGCATCTCCGGAAAACCCTTCGGTTGGCTCGCGACGCAAAAAGAGTACAAAAATTTCAAACTCGAAGTCGAGTATCGCTGGCCTTCCGGTTCGGCGGCGACGAACAGCGGAGTTTTTCTCCGGATGAACGGGACGTCGCCGAATTTCCTGCCTCGCGGTTTCGAGATCCAACTCGCCCACGGCTCGGCAGGAGATATCTACGGTTTCCACGGCATGGGACTTTCCGGCGAAAAAGGCCGTTATACGGAAGACCCGAACAACAAACTGAGCGGACATCTCCGCGGCGTCAAAAAGTTTCGCGATGCAGAGAGAGCGCCGGGTCAATGGAACAAACTGAAGGTATACTGTTTTGAAGGCATGATCGTCGTCTGGATGAACGACAAGATCGTCAACTGGGCCCATGACGCCGAAATCGTTCCGGGAAAAATCGGTTTCCAATCCGAGGGGGGACCGATCGAGTTCAAGGATGCCGAAATTACCGAACTGTATTGACGACGCCGCATGGACGACACTGTGTTGACCGCACTGTGTTGACCACGCAGTGTTGGCCGGTTCGCGTATCGGCCGTTCCCCCGCGTTTGGGCGAGGTGACGCCGAACGTCATTGAAATTGCCCGAAGCCGACTTTCAAGGAGCCTGCCCACCGAAATGACGCTGCCGAAGGTAAACAGGCGGTTCAACCGGGCTGTGTTTACCGACGACTCAACCGGCTTCGGTATACAAATGTCTTACGGCGAGTGAGTGCGACAAGCAGCCTTCACCAGACAACCAATTTCACCGCGTTTCCAGTATACACCAGCTTCGGTGGAAAATCGTTTCCTTTTCATGGCGACATCGATTGAGAGGATTTCATGCAAGCCGTTTTCCGAACCGTCGTGTTACTTCACCTGACGCTTCTTTCGTCGCTCACGTCCTCGTTCGCCGAGACGCATGCGATGTTTGAAAACGGCGTCGAATCGCCGCCGGCTTCCCCGATGCTCCGTGCGGTCGACGCCGCTCCCGGTCTTCCGCCCGGGGGAGGGGACAAGATTCTCCTGGACGACGTCAAACAGGAAGACGAGCCGTTGCCCGTACCCGTGGCGATTTTCGAGGGGGCGAAACGCGAGCAATTCGATTTTTTCCTTGAGGAAAACGGCAACTTCGGGGACGTCTTTTCCTTTACCGGCGACGGCGTCCTCAAAATCGCCGGCAAACCTTCCGGGTGGATCGGCACAAAAAAAACGTACAAAAACTTCCGGTTGACGGTCGAATATCGTTGGCCCGAAAACGGGGAGCCGGCGGACGGCGGCATTTTCGTGCGATTGAACGAAAGCCCGGTCGATACCGTCGAACCGGCGAACGACGGCCACTTCCCGTACCGGCTCAAGGCGTTCGAGGTACAGCTCCAATACGGCAATGCGGGAGACCTCATCGGCCACGCGGGCATGAAGTTTTCCGGCGAAAGCGACCGTTACCTGGAAAACCTCGGCCACCGCAGCGGGGAGCTCCGCAGCATCAAGAAATACCAGGGCCATGAAAAGCCCGTCGTGGAAAAAGGACCGGGACAATGGAATTCGCTCAGCGTTTTCTGCTTCGAAGAACTCATCGTCGTCCGCCTCAACGGAAGAATCGTCAACTGGGCCTTTTCCGCAGACCCTGTCCCCGGTAAAATCGGGTTCCTGTCCGAAGGAGGACCGATCGAGTTCCGCAATGCGTTTTTAGTCGAGGAAAAATGAACCGGCGCCGCCCGGTTTCCCCGCGTTCGATTTTCAACCCGAAGACCGACGGCTTTCACTACATCCACCCATCATCACGGACTTTTCTTTTTTCCATGAAACCCGAAGACGTTCTAAACCTGTGTGCGGAAAAGGAAATCAAGGCGATCGACTTCCGGTTCATGGATTTTCCGGGGTTGTGGAAGCATTTCACGATTCCGGTCTACAGGCTCTCGAACGATATCTTCGAAAACGGGCTCGGTTTCGACGGCTCCAGCATCCGCGGTTGGAAAACGATCAACGAGAGCGACATGCTCGTCGTCCCGCAACCGGAAACCTGCATGATCGACCCTTTTTTCAAACTGCCGACCGTCTCGATGATCTGCAATATCCAGGATCCGATCACGCGCGAGGATTACAGCCGCGATCCGAGGAACGTGGCCCGGAAGGCGACCAATTATCTTCGCATGACCGGGATCGGCGACACCTGTCACGTGGGTGCGGAAGCCGAGTTTTACATTTTCGACGAGATGCGGTTCGAACAACGGAGCGATTGCGGTTTCTACCACATCGACGGCATCGAAGGGAGCTGGAATCGCGGTCGCGAGGAATTCCCGAACCTCGCGAATAAAATCCGCCACAAGGAAGGTTATTGTTCGATGCCCCCGGCCGACCAGACGAACGACATCCGCAACGACATGATGCAGACGATGATCGACTGCGGCCTTGAGGTGGAAACGCAGCACCATGAAACCGGCGGTTGCGGACAGGCGGAGATCGATCTGCGTTTCAACGAGCTCGTCACCATGGCCGACCATGTCATGACGTTCAAATACCTTGTCAAGAACGTCGCCCGGCGGCACGACAAAGTGGTCACCTTCATGCCGAAACCGCTCTACGACGATGCCGGGAGCGGCATGCACACGCACGTCTCGATCTGGCGCGACGGCCATCCTTTGTTCGCCGGCAGCGGCTACGCGGGCCTGAGCGACACCGCGCTCCATGCGCTCGGCGGCATTCTCAGGCACGCCCCGGCCCTGTGCGCCTTCTGCAACCCGACGACGAACAGCTATAAACGCCTTGTTCCCGGTTTCGAGGCGCCTGTCAACCTGGCCTATTCGCAGCAGAACCGCAGCGCGGCGATCCGGATTCCCATGTACAGCCACAGCCCGAAAGCGAAACGGCTCGAATTTCGTACGCCGGACCCGAGTTGCAATCCCTACCTCGCTTTTTCCGCGATCCTGATGGCGATGATCGATGGTATCCAGAACAAAATCGATCCGGGCGAACCGCTCGACAAGGATATTTACGATTTGGACGCCGAAGAACTCAAAGGGGTTCCGCAAGCGCCGATTTCCCTGGAAGCGGCCTTGGCGGCCCTTCGTCGCGACAACGATTTCCTGCTTCGCGGCGACGTGTTCACCGACGACGTGATCGACACCTGGATCTGGTATAAAACCGAGCATGAAGCCGATGCCGTCCGTCTCCGGCCTCATCCGTACGAATTTTGCCTGTATGCCGACATCTGAGCGGTCGGTATACCAATACAGACGGAGCGTTCCCATGTCTCTTGCCATCGCCTTGTCGGGAGGAATCGACAGCGCCGCCGCCGCCTGGCTGCTGCGCCGCGAAGGCGGCCGTTTACATGCGACATCCCTACCAGCCGGATGAAAACGATCTTGCGGATGCGCGTCGCGTTGCCGATTTCCTGCGCATCCCGTTTCATGTCATAGACGTCGCCGAACCGTTCGAACGTGTCGTCGCCTATTTCATCGAGGATTACCTTCATGCGAGGACGCCGAATCCGTGTGCCGTATGCAACCGGGCGATCAAATTCGGCGTTCTCATGGATGCGGCCCTGGAAACGGGGGCGACCGGTTTCGCAACGGGACACTATGCACGCATTCCGGCGTCGTCGGATACTCATGACGGTCGGGCAACACCGGCCGTTTACCGTGCCATCGATTCGACGAAGGATCAGTCGTATGTCTTGTTCGGGATAGAGCGGAAGCGACTGGCCGATATCCGGTTTCCCGTCGGATGCTTTACCAAAACGGAAATACGCGAACTGGTCGCGACGGCGAATTTGCCGCTTCCTCCCAAACGGGAAAGCCAGGATGTCTGCTTCATTCCCGACGGAAAGCATGCCGAATTCGTCCGAAACCGCCGGCCCGGCATCGATACGGCCGGCCATTTTGTTTCAACGGAGGGGAAAATTCTCGCCCCACATGACGGTTTCGAACGTTTTACCATCGGTCAGCGAAAGGGTTTCGGCGTCGGTTTCGGGGAACGGATTTTCGTCGTTCGAATCGATCCGGAAACAAAAAACGTCACATTGGGCAATCGCGGCGATCTTGTCGCACGTGAAGTGGTTGCGGAACGTTTTAATTGGCTTTCCGATCCGATTCGGGACCCCCGGAGTCCGGTCCGTGCCGAAGTGAAGATTCGATATCGAACACCGGCCCGACCGGCGACAATCGACATTTGCGGTGAAGACCGCGTCCATATCCGTTTCGACGAACCGGTCGAAGGGGTTGCTCCCGGCCAATGTGCCGTATTGTACGATCAGGAACGACTGTTAGGTGGCGGGTTCATCGCAGGGACGGTTCGCGAAAAGGAATCACCCGATCGCGCGTAATTCAGCCCGGCGCGTCAACACCGTGCCGGGCGGCGCAGATGCCGGTTTTTTCCCCGTTGCGCCGCTTTTCTCACGGGGGCTTGTCTTTGTCTCCCAAGTGTTTGATAATGGTCGGAAATTCTTTGTGATCAAAAAATCGCGAGATCAAAAAATGATGGGCGTTTCTCCCGATTCGATTCGACTGGTTTCCTGGTTTCGACGCCATAACACCTTGTCCGACCCCCGAGAATGCCTGGTCGCCTTCTCCGGAGGCGTCGATAGCGCCGTCGTCGCCAAAGCGGCGGTCGTCGCGCTGGGAGAACGGGCGGTCGCCGTTTGCGCCTACAGCCCGAGTATGCCTCGTTCGCAGCCGCGTGAAATCGCCTTCCTTGCCGAAAAAATCGGGATCGAGCTCATCATGGTCGAGAGCCGCGAGTTCGACGACCCGGCCTATACCGCCAATGATGTGGAACGTTGCTACCATTGTAAAACGATCCGGATGCGGCAAATCCTCGAACTCGGCCGCAAAAAAAAATGCGGTCTGGTCGTCGACGGTTCGAACGGCGATGACGCTTCCGATTATCGCCCCGGAAAGCGGGCCCTGGAAGAATTGGGGGTGATCAGTCCGCTTGCGGAACTCCGGTTTTCCAAGGCGGACGTTCGTGAACTGGCGTTTCAATGGGACCTTCCCGTCCATGACAAGCCCGCCGAACCGTGTTTGAGCACACGAATCCTCTACGGTCTTGAATTGACGCCGGAACGCCTTGACCGGGTCGATCGGGCCGAACAATTTATCCGGTCGCTCCGTTTTTCCCCGTTGCGCGTCCGAATGCATGCCGACGACCATGTCCGTATCGAAGTCGATGAAGAAAAAATCGGGGAAATCGTCGCGCTCAAAGCGCCGATCCTGTCCCACCTGAACGCACTGGGATTCCGCTTTGTTTCCGTCGATCTCGAAGGATTCCGGAGCGGAAAAATGAATCCGCCCGGGAACAACCGGTAATTTTCAACCCGAATCGCAATAAGCCTCCGTAAGCCCTTCGATCATGGCCCCACATTTTATTTTTGAAATGCACCGTGTCACAAAACGATACGGCGACAAAACGGTTCTTTCCAATCTCAGCTTGTCGTTCTATTACGGCGCGAAAATCGGGATCGTCGGCGAAAACGGTTCCGGCAAATCGACGCTCCTCAAAATCATGGCCGGGCTCGACACGGACATCGACGGCGAAACCATGTTGACCAAGGGGATGCGGGTCAAATACGTCGCCCAGGAACCCGTGCTCGCACTCGACGCCACCGTCCGGGAAAACCTCCTCGCGGCCGTCGCGCCGATCCAGGCGAAACTCGACCGGTTCAATGAAATTTCCATGTCGATGGCCGATCCCGGGCAGGCGGACCATTTCGACACGTTGATGGAAGAGATGGGCCAACTCCAGGAGGAAATCGATTTTCTCGGCGGCTGGGAACTCGACCGAATGATCGACATCGCAGCTGACGCATTGGTTTTGCCGCCGGATGACGCG
>QMCD01001972.1_pt1 | contig 14487 bp, 9 predicted proteins | sample 1821841 | NCBI WGS metagenome assembly QMCD01 (sample SAMN01991225, study PRJNA193472) | Termite gut metagenome, whole genome shotgun sequencing project. | isolation source: worker | host: Macrotermes natalensis | reverse complement strand
AAATAATTGTTAGTAAAAACCATATGCACGCATACGATTCTTACTGATTGATATAAAGCGAATTATTAATCTCAAAACCTGTTGCCTATGGTATAAATCTTTAAAAAACGGACAATACAGACATGATCGTATTGTTGTATCTCAAACTGTTTTATCTGAATAATATTTAAAACGAAGTGTTAAACTTAAAATCTCAATTTATGGTATTAATTATAAGAGGAACACAAAAAAAGAAAGGATTTCACAAAATTCCGATATCGATAAAACCATCCGTATTACTGTTGACACTGTTTTTTATAGTCTGTAGTAATGAGCATGTTTTTTCCGGCGATATTTCCTTATCCGAAACCAAAGCCACGGTATCACCGGAAGTTCATGCGTTAAACCAATCAAGAAAAACGGTGAAAGGGGTGGTGAATGATGAATTCGGAGATATTATAGCCGGCGCCGCTATAACCGTAGAAGGCAGTACCCGGGGGGTAACAACGGATATTGACGGAAGTTATGCAATTGAAGTCAGCAACAATGAAAATCTTGTCATTTCCTACATTGGTATGGAAACCCAGACGATACCCGTCGGGGATAAAACCGTAATCAATGTGGAGCTGAAAGAGAAAACAAGTGAATTAGACGAAGTTACGGTAGTAGCTTTTGCCAAACAGAAGAAAGAAAGTGTAATTGCGTCGGTATCAACCGTAAAGCCGGCCGATCTGAAAGTACCTTCAAGCAACCTCACCACTTCTTTCGCGGGACGTATAGCGGGATTAATATCCTATCAGCGTACGGGGGAACCGGGAGAAGATAACGCCCAGTTTTTTATTCGCGGCGTAACAAGTTTCGGTACGGGTAAGGTGGACCCGCTCATTCTTATTGACGGTGTGGAAATGAATACGGAAGATCTTTCACGCTTAACCACCGATGATATTGCCAGTTTTTCCATTATGAAAGACGCAAACGCGACGGCGCTCTACGGAGCCCGCGGAGCGAACGGAGTGATACTGGTAACGACAAAAGAAGGGAAGGAGGGTACCGTAAAAGTTCAGTTCCGCGCAGAAGGTTCGTTCTCTTCCCCTACGGAAAATGTAAACATCGCAGATCCGGTAACGTTCATGAAGTTACACAATGAAGCGGTAAGAACAAGAACACCCGGCATCCGTCTTCCTTACGACGAAAAGAAGATAAACTATACGGAACGAGGCATAGACCCTGTCCGCTATCCGGCTAACGACTGGCAGGATTTACTTTTCGACAAAAACACGTTCAACCAGCGATATAACCTGAACATCAGCGGAGGAGGCAAGGTGGCGCGTTATTACATAGCCGCATCCTATAATATTGATAATGGTATCATTAAAGTGGATGGTCGTAATAATTTCAATAACAACATCAAAATCAACAAATACACTTTACGTTCAAATATAAATGTAAATCTTACGTCGACAACCGAGGCTATTGTACGTTTAAGCGGAGCTTTCGACGATTACAAAGGGCCGCTGGATAAAGGAACGGGGTTATATAACAAGGCCGTTTTGGCCAATCCGGTCTATTTCCGGCCTTATTATGAACCGGATGCGGCTAATATCTATTCAAAACATATCCTGTTTGGTAATACGGCTTCCGGAGATTATCTGAACCCGTATGCGGATATGGTAAAAGGATATCAGCAGGATGACCGTTCGACCATGTATGTACAGTTCGAACTGAAGCAGAACCTGGACTTTATAGCAAAAGGCCTGTCGCTAAGAGGAATGTTTAATGTAAACAGGTTCGCACAATTGCAGGTAAAGAGACAATACGCACCTTTCTACTACGCACTGGCTCCGCAAGTATCAACGACGGACGATTACAGGCTAATAGCCTTAAATCCGGATAACGGTACGGACTATCTGGACTATGTACCCGGCGACCGGAAAATGGAAAATACGATGTATTTTGAAAGCGCACTGCAATACAATACCAATATAGCCGAAAAACACGCGGTTTCCGGATTAATGGTATTTACCGTTCGTGAGAAAAAGAATAATACCTATAACACCTTACAGCTATCGTTGCCGTCACGCAACGTCGGTCTGGCAGGCAGGGTAACATACAGTTACGCAGACCGTTATTTCGTGGAATTTGCGTTTGGATACAACGGATCGGAAAGATTTGCCCAAAACGAACGTTGGGGATTTTTTCCCTCTGCAGGGCTTGGATGGATCGTGACCAACGAAACTTTTATGGAACCCTTCAGGGATGTCTTGTCAAAACTGAAACTGAAATTCACTTACGGACTGGTAGGTAACGACGAGATCGGAAACTCGGAGGACCGTTTTTACTATCTTTCAAACCTGAGTATGAACGACGCAGGCAGGGGTATGGTGTTTGGTGACGATTACAGTGTGTTTCGTCCCGGTATCTCCATCTCGCGCTACGAAGACCCAAACATAACCTGGGAAATCAGCCGCAAGAGTAATTACGGATTGGAACTCAACTTATGGGACGATCTGGAAATACAGGTGGATTATTTCCGGGAAAACCGGCGAAATATTCTTCAGGAAAGAGCCGATATCCCGACAACGATGGGATTACAGGCCATACCAAAAGCGAATATAGGCGAAGCCAACGGGAATGGGATAGACCTTTCCGTCGATTACAATCACTCTTTCAATAAAGACTTTTGGGCCATTCTGCGGGGTAATTTTACGTATGCCACAAGCGAATATAAAATATACGAAGAACCGGATTATTCGGCAACGCCATGGCGAACCCATGTCGGACGAAAAATATCACAACAATGGGGGTATATTGCCGAACGCCTTTTCCTGGACGATGAGGAAGTAAAAAATTCGCCTACACAAACTTTCGGTGAATATGGCGCCGGAGATATTAAGTACAAAGATATCAATGGCGACGGTCGCATTGATGAGAACGATCAGGTTCCTATCGGTTACCCTACCACTCCGGAGATTATTTATGGATTTGGTATATCCGCCGGTTATAAAAATATTGATTTTTCCTGTTTCTTTCAGGGATCGGCGCGTTCATCATTCTGGATCGAACCGAATAAAGTCTCTCCTTTTGTACACTACAGCAATGCGGGTGAAAGCATCAACCCGGATAACCGTACAAGCAACCGCGCATTACTACAGGCTATTGCGGATAGTTACTGGTCGGAAGCCAACCGCGACATCTATGCTTTCTGGCCGCGTTTATCGGCTAATCCGATCAGCAATAATGAAGTGAGAAGCACCTGGTGGATGCGTAACGGCTCATTTCTGCGACTGAAAACCGTTGAATTGGGATATACTTTGCCAAAAGATTTAGTAAAGGGCGCCTATTTGCAAAACGTTCGCGTATACGCTTCGGGCAGCAATCTGTTCCAGATGCGGAAATTCAAACTATGGGATCCGGAACAGGCCGGCAAGGCGTTTAATTATCCTTTACAAAGGGTCATTAACGTAGGTATCAATATTGAGTTTTAATGATTTAAAAAGTACTTTATGAAACACATAACAAAAACAGCAAAGCTCTTGATTATATGCTTGAGCACATTGCTATTCGCAAATTGTTCCGATTATCTGGATGTTGTTCCCGACGGCGTAGCCACGCTGGATAATGCGTTTTCAAACAGGGTTAATTCTGAAAAATTCCTGTACACGTGCTACAATATGATACCGAGCCAGAATGATCCTTTTACATATCCCGGAAATGTAGGTTTCGACGAGATATGGTGGGATATAGATGCAAGCGGCCTGAACAACAGAAGCGGCGCGCGTATCGCCCGCAACGACCAGAATGCGTCCGATCCTTTCCAAAATTATTGGGACGGACGGCGCGACGGCCGGAATTTATGGGTCGGCATACGCGATTGCAACATCTTTCTGGAAAATATAGAACGTGTTCCCGATCTGCAGGCCTGGGAACGCGTACGCTGGATATCCGAAGTGAAGTTCATTAAAGCCTATCTGCACTATTTCCTCTTACAGATGTACGGGCCGATCCCTATTGTCGATACAAACTATCCGGTAGACGCTCCAACGGAAGATGTACGTGTGTATCGCGAACCGGTAGACGATGTGGTTGAATATATCGTCAACCTGATTGACGAATCAATGGAGAACCTTCCCGATTTTATAGAAGAAACCGCTTCCGAAATGGGACGTATCACCAAGCCGATAGCCACATCCGTAAAAGCAAAAGTACTTGTATGGGCGGCAAGCCCGCTCTTAAACGGTAATCCCGATTACGCACATATTAAAGACGGAAGGGACATTTCTCTTTTTCCTGCTACGGCAGATAAAACCAAATGGGAAAGGGCGGCAAATGCCGTAAAAGAAGCGATTGATATATGCCACACAAACGGAAACCGCCTATATCACTTCCAGGGCGAAACGGGAAATATGTCCGGCAATACATTGAAAAATTATACATTAAGGGGTGCGGTATGTGAAAGACCTATGATGAACCCCGAAATTATCTGGGCGCATCCCTCGAACAGTAACAACAAAGATACCCGCGATCAGTTTCAGAGGTATTGTACGCCGAAATTCTACGACACTTATGCCGGCACATCCGAATTAAGCGCCACGTTAAAAATTGCGGAACAATATTATACGATGCATGGAGTCCCTATCGATGAAGACCCGGAATGGGACTATTCCGGACGATACGAAGTTCGTAAAGATACGGGTACTTACCACAGTGACTACATCAGCGCCGGCGAAACAACGGCCAAACTGAATTATTACAGAGAGCCGCGTTTTTATGCGCATCTGGCGTTCGACCGCAGCTTATTTGAATATTACACGGCTACAGGCAGCGAAACGAGAGTGATTAAGAACCGAAGCGGCGATGATCACGGCGTGGTTTTTTCGGACGCACATATCGTAACAGGTTATTTCATAAAGAAATTAATCAGTTTCCGTTCCACAACCGCCGCAACAAATCGCAGCACATATACTTTTTCCATTCCGGTTATCCGCCTGAGCGATTTATACCTGCTGTATGCAGAGACGCTGAATGAGGTAAAAGAAATTCCCGATAACGAGGTCTATCAATGGATAGATAGCATCCGTTCGCGCGCCGGCCTGGAAGGAGTCGTGGAGGCCTGGAGAAAATATTCGATTATTCCGGGCAAACCGGCTACAAAAGAAGGCATGCGCGAAATCATCAAACGCGAGCGTTTGATCGAACTTGCCTTTGAAGGACAACGCCCGTTCGACCTGCGTCGCTGGAAAGATGCCATGCAATATATGAACCAACCCGTTCAGGGATGGGATTATCAGGGCGTACAAATCGATGAATATTATGTGGTGAAAGATTATCTGACAAACCGCAATTATACGACGAAAGATTACTTATGGCCATTTTGGACTACTACGATTATCAGAAATTCCAATCTGATACAAAATCCGGGATGGTAAGCCTTACAATTCAAATTCAAATATCGTATAACTATGAAACAAGGAAATAAATTTAATACAAAGAAGATATGCTCCCGTATACACATGGCAGGACTTGGATTAATGCTATTCATGGCCGTCTCATGTGACGAAGAAAAAGTCGGACAGAACCCTACAAACAACACTTCGCCGTCTCCGGTCTTCAATGTACAGTCGCAACCGTTGCCCGGCGGCGCAAAGATTACATACGATTTGCCGGATGAAACCGATATCTCTTACGTCATGTGCGAGTATATGTTTAAGGAAGAAAAGAAAATCGTTCGTTCTTCGATTTATAACAATTACCTGTATATAGAAGGATTGGGAGAAATAGAACCCTGTAATTTTACGCTTTATCTGGTAGATCACAGCGAAAACAGGTCAACCCCGGTTGCCAGCTCTTTTACTCCGCTTGAACCGCCTTTCCAAACCATTTATAAAACACTTGAAATGGAAGCTGATTTCGGCGGAGTCGTTATCCGCTGGAAAAACGAAGGAAATGTAGTAATCGGCGCCTTCCTGCTGGCAATGGATGATAATGGCGAATGGGAAGAAAAAGACCTGGTATTCTCTACGGTAAAAGAAGATAAACGTTCTATCCGCGGATATGCGGTAGAAGAGCGGGTCTTTGGAGTGACCTTAGTAGATCAGTACGGAAACACTTCGGATACCTTTAAAATAACTACCGTACCCCTGTACGAAAAGGAGCTAAACAAAAAGAATTTCAAAAGGGTTGGTTTGGCGGGAGATAATAACACATCCCACAATAATCGTCCGATTGAATTTATCTGGGATGGTGATCTCAATCAAATATGGCATACCGTACCGAACGCCGGATTTACACCCCCGCAAACTTTTACGATAGACCTGGGAGCGCAGGCCCAACTGAGCCGCCTGATGTTATGGAACCGGTTAGACGGCTTCACTTTTGCTCAGCACAATGTACATTATTTTGAAGTCTGGGGAACAAATGAACTGAAAGAACCCGTCGGCAGTGACTATTGGAGTACGGGCAACTGGCGCGACGATTGGGTATTATTGGGTGATTTCGAAGAAATTAAACCATCCGGACTTCCGTTAAACCAAAACAATGACGAAGACGTAGCTGCCACAAATGCCGGATTAGAATTTATATTTGAATCCGGAACCGGCGATCTGCGTTATATACGCTTTGTGGTAAAAGAAACATGGGCAAGGACAGCGGCGCTGCATATCGCCGAAATAGCTGTCTTCGGCGACGATGGTGTAAGAGAATAATAAATCAGTAACTATAAAACAGATTAAATAATGAACAATCAGATACTATCCATTCCAACTACAGGAATCAGAAAGTTTTTTCCTGTCATACTACCTTTATTATTCATATACCTGGTAGTATCCTGCGATGATATGAATGATATCCATCAGAAATATTATGACAAGGGAGAGGATATCTATACGGGAGTCGTCGATTCGCTTACGTTTTCCGCCGGGTATGAAAGAGTTCGCTTTGATTGGGAAGTGAATGCCGATCCGCGGATTACGAAGACGGTGCTGTTCTGGAACCAACGGGCAGATTCGGTGGTAATAAATGTTGACCGTACGCAAGGCGGGCAGATACCCTTTACACATTATCTCAGTATACCGGAAGGCAATTACACCTTCGAACTTATTACACGTGATAATGAGGGACATCACTCGATGCCGACGGAAGCCATTGTTTTGGTTTACGGTGCAAACTATGCCCGGTTTTTGCGGAACAGGGGCATTGCCTCTATTGAATGGCAACCGGATAAATCCGTATTAATCAAATGGGAAGTCATTGCAAACAGAGACATACAATATGCAAATGTGGAATATACGGTAAATAACGAACAAAAATCGGTGAAAGTTTACAACGATGAAACGGAAACGATCCTTAGCGGTCTGAACGGCGAAGATAAACTAAAGGTTTTCACGACATACTTGCCGGCAAATGCACTTGACAGGATGGATTCGCCCGTAAGGGAATATATACTACCGGCATTTGAAGTAGAGATCAATAAGGCAAATTTTACCACCGTGGTGTTAGCAGGCGATAACACATCCGTAAATAATAACCGCGATCTCTCCAAAATCTGGGATAAGGAAATCGCCAATCCGGGTATCCTGCATACGGTAGAAAACGCAGAAGGATTTAATTTTCCGCATCATTTTACGTTTGACATGGGAAAATCCTCTAATCTGAACCGCTTCCATCTCTGGCCGCGAACCGATAATGCCGCATTCACAGGCCATAGTCCCCGTTACTTTGAAATCTGGGGAACAACAACACTAAAAGAGGCTGAAAATAATGAAGACTACTGGAAAAGCGACAGGTGGAAAAGCGACTGGACTTTGCTCGGCAATTACGAAATTACAAAACCGGAAACAGATGCCGAACAAAAAGCGGCCTGGGCCGGCGGATGGGAATATCCGGTTCGTGAAGACGCCGGAGAAGTACGATATATCCGGCTGGTTATCAAAAATGAAAACTGGCAGAAATCAAATTGCGTAAATATCGGCGAGATAACGCTTTGGGGCGATTAATTTTTTCACAAGTCGATTGTTTCCGGCAACCCAATGGCCTGAACACGGATTACACGGATTTTTTTATCCCGTAATCCGTGTTATTACAGGCGTTTGGTTTATCTTTGTATCTCAAAAGCGTTGTTAATACAGTAACGATCGATATGAAAAAAATGATTACATTCAAAGAGATCAAAGATTCGAAAGAAATCAAAACCTATATAAAACAAGCCGACGCTTCCCTGGAAGCATTAGGATACACCGAGCATAGTTTTGCACATTGCACGAAATGTGCGGAGGTTGCCGGACGGTTACTGGAAAATTTAGGATATAGCGAACACGAAACAGAACTGGCGAAAATCGCCGGGTACATGCATGATATCGGCAACGTTGTCAACCGTGTCGACCATGCGCAAAGCGGAGCGATCATGGCATTCCGCCTGCTGGATAAGATCGGAATGGAGCCGGAAGATACGGCAAAAGTGGTTACGGCCATAGGCAATCACGACGAAGGAACGGCATTTCCCGTTAATGAAATAGCGGCTGCCCTTATCATTGCAGATAAAACAGATGTGAGGCGTAGCCGCGTACGCAACCGCGCAACCATTCAAAAAGATATTCACGACCGCGTCAACTACGCGGTTAAATCGTCGGATGTACGCCTTGACGTCAAAGCCGGAACAATCACGTTAATACTGACCATTGATACAAAAATATGCGCCGTAATGGATTATTTTGAGATCTTCATGAGCCGTATGCTACTTTGCCGGAAAGCTGCGGACGTCTTAGGCCTACACTTCAAACTGAATATCAACGAAGTTTCGCTGTTGTAAAACCAGATCAATTTACAACATGCCGTATCCGTCATTCAGGGCTTCTTTATAAAGGGTTACGATTTTTTCCGGCCATTTCTTTCAGCAGGGAAACGATTCCGTCAACGCCAAAAACAGACGAATTGATACATACGTGATAACTTGAAGCGTTACCCCACATCTTGTTGGAATAATAATTATAGAACGCGGCCCGTTTCTTATCCACCCGTTCCATCAGGTCACGGGCCTTTTCCACAGAAAGATTCTTATCGCCGCTATAATTGAGAATACGCTTAATGCGGTCTTCGTCATTCGCGCAAATAAAAACACTGAAACAATCCGTACGGTCACGAAGTATATAATCCGCACAACGACCGATGAAGACACAGGATTGTTTCGACGCAAGATCCCGTATGACATCGCTCTGTATCTGAAAAAGCATTTCATTAGACAACCCTCCGAAACCAACCGCTCCTTCGTTAAGAAACGGAAAACGCATCCCCAGGATCCCTGCGGAAAAACCTTTTCTGGCCTGTTCGTCAGCCTCTTCAAAAAGTTTCTTGCTCAATCCGCTCTCCCTGGCGGTTATGTCAATAATTTCTTTATCATAATAGGCCAACCCCATTGCTTCAGACAATTTCTTCCCTATATCCCGTCCTCCGCTTCCCAGTTGTCTTCCAATTGTAATAATCATATCTGTTCGGTTTTAAATTTCTTTATCTGGTAAATAATCATGATGGTCGAAACAATACAAGCCACAAGATCGGAAACAGGCAGACTTGCCCAAACGCCTGTCAAACCATAAAATCCGGGGAGAATGATAAGGCATGGGATAAGCACAAGCACCTGCCTGATCAGGGATAAAAAGATCGCTTTCCCGGCCATACCGATACTCTGGAAAAAGTTCGCAATAACAATCTGCGCTCCTATCAACGGAAAAAACATCACGGTGATCCGTAGTCCGTAGACAGATAAGTTTATCAACTCTTCGTCCGTAGTGAAAATACGCGTGACGATTTCCGGTATCAGTTCCCCTATCAAAAACGCTACCGTCGTAATAATAGTAGCAAAAAAAGCCGTGAGCTTCAATACTTCCATGACACGAGGCATGTGCCGTGCGCCGTAATTATATCCGGCAATAGGTTGCATACCCTGATTCAATCCCATCACGATCAAAACAAACATAAAGGCAACCCTGTTCACAATTCCAAATGCCCCGATAGCCAGATCGCCGCTGTATTTTTTCATCCCGTTATTGATAAGGATAACAATAAAACAAGATGCTACATTCATCAGGAAGGGTGACAAACCAATCGCCAGCATGTCCTTCATAATACGAAAATCCGGATGAAATATACCTTTATGAAAATGCAGCAATTCATTTTTATTCCTGAAAATCCGGATCTGCCAGATCAGAGAGATCAACTGCGCCAATACGGTTGCTATGGCCGCCCCCTGTATGCCCCATCCGAACACAAAAATAAAAACCGGATCCAACACGGTATTCACAACTACAGTCGTTATGGTAAGCATCATGGCCTTCTGAGGATGCCCCGACGACCGGAGCACATTGTTCAACCCGAAATAAAGGTGGGTAATTACATTTCCCAGCAATATAATCACCATATATTCACGGGCATAAAAAATAGTATTTTCACTGGCTCCGAAGAAATAGAGAATAGGATCAACAAACAGCAGTGATACGATCGTAAACATCGTACCGATGATAATATTCAGGATGAAAACGTTTCCCAACACCTTTTGCGCCGACGTATAATCTTTCTGGCCCAATTTGACGGAAACAAGCGTACTCGCACCTATACCCACCAACGTACCGAATGCGGCCGCAATATTCATAAACGGAAATGTGATGGCAAGGCCCGAGATGGCCAATGCGCCAACCCCCTGTCCGATAAAAATACTGTCGACCATATTATACAGGGAAGCCGCCGTCATTGCAATAATAGCAGGTACGGCATATTGCCTCAGTAGCTTACTTATCTTTTCAGTACCAAGTTCCGTAGGGATAAATTGTGAAGACATCTCTTGTTACCTGAGTAGATCTAATCGTTTTTGCGCAGCTTCTTTCAGCTTCTGCTCTTTCTCGCTTGCATTGTCTACAGCGAGCTTGTAATGCTTTCCGGCATTCTCCTTATCGCCCTTCTTTTCGTAAACGTATGCAATATTATAATGGTAAACCGCATTCTTCGGCCTCATTTGCACAGCTTTCAGTAATGCCTCAAGCGACTTATCATAATTCTTTTTCATGACATACGCCGTGGAAATATTCAACAGGCTTTGCGAATGTGTCGGATAACATTTAAGCATCTCTTCCGATATTTTTATGATATCATCATACAGTGCAGGATCTTCTTTTGAAAACAAGATCCCCTGGAACTCCTGAACGGCCCCATTTAACATTTCATCGGGCCTCTCTATCAATCTGTAATTTTCTCCTTTCCAGTCATTATCAATTTCTTTCGAATAATTTATCAATTTGATCACCTCAGCCGTAACGGATTTATAATCTTCAATCCGGATCAGCATATAAATCTTTCCGAGACGCATATCAAAACGGGTAGGAAAAAACTCTATCCCATTAGAAATATAATCCAACGCTTGCCGGACATATTCCATATCATATTTTGTCGAATCCTTTTCCAGACTTTTAACCGTATAGAAATTAAAATAAGCGACATAGATTTCCGGATCGTTCGCATCCGCGAAATCCCAAGCCAGAAGTATCTTTTCAGCCTTTGCCATGTCTCCGGCCTCCAAAGCGTCTTTAAAATCACCCTTAAAAGATTGTCCGTAAGAACTATATGAACCGAACAAAAAGAGTATAACCAAAAATAGATAATTTTTCTTCATTTTGTATCTGATTTCCAATAACATAATCATTTCAAATCCCTATCCCATTATACATATACCAACAAATATACTGAATATTTACATGCAAAAGCCTGCGTGCTTGTTTTTTTATAATTATTTAGAAAATAAGCGACCTGAGTATCCTCAAATCGCTTAAAAAACAGTGGTCCCACTTGGGCTTGAACCAAGGAGGCTTGAACCAAGGACCCCCTGATTATGAGTCAGATGCTCTAACCAACTGAGCTATGGGACCTGTATTTATCATATGATAAATCACTAAACCGGCGACAAAGATAAGACAAAAAAAAGTTCCGAACAAATCCGTCCGGAACTTTTTTTAAATGTGAAATAAAATATTTACTTTAGGAAACCTATTTAATCATGACCTTATATTGCTTACCGTTAACAGAAACAATATAGAATCCCTGCGGGAGTTGAACGGCGGTGTTTCCATCCGCTTCAACCTGTTTATACAACAGACCCGTCAGTGTATAGATATTCGCAATACAAGGAGTCTGAACATTCATATACAATGTATTGCCACTCGACCATACCGACCGGAGAAGAAGCACATCATTAGATACCTGATCCGAATTCGGTTGGGGGGTAAAACTTATTGTCCAAGGCTCAGCCACCTTGTATATGGTATATTTGTATGAGCCATCCAACTGCAATTCGGCCGTCTTATCAAGATCCAACAGGATTTTCGAATAATATCCCTTCGCCTGAACACGTAACGGATCGCCCGCATATTTTGCCGTAAATGAAAAATCGTTATTACCTTTCACATAATGTTTCCTTGCTGCCGGTTCCGTTATCACACCGGATTCACCGAGTATATCCACATAATGCTGAATCTCTATAGGTCCGGTATTCTTGCGTATTTTTACCGTATCATAACAACATTGGAAAGGTTGGTATAATAAAATATCACATGTTTCACCTATATACAAAAGCTCCTGTGAGGAAAAGCCTGCACTGATCGGTTTCCAGGTTAATCCTCCGTTCAAACTGCGGTGAGCGTGAGGAGTACCGCCGGTCACTCCCAGATCCAAGTAGCCTTTATCAATCTCCGTCATCATTCTGTAATCAACATTCCAGGAAAGCTCATTATACAACTGAGCGTAAAAGACTGTGTCAATGGTATTGGTTCCCCGGACTGAAACGGTCATGCCGGCATACTGACCATTTACGAATCCGTCAAAATCAGTCGATAGCTTAAATTTATACTGAAGGATCATATCCTGCAAACCGTTTAACTGAATCGTATCAACGGAAAACAATTGTTCTCCTTCCAGGCTCCGGAGCGCCGACTTAGGAAATACGGTGCCGGGACCGGATATATAATTGATATCAATAATCGCATGCGTACTGGCAGCTATCTCGTCAAACGTAAGCGTCATTGGGTATGTGCAAGGTCTGTTCCCATATATAAACATCGGATTGCCCTCATCATTAAGCCCCAACGCGTCTATTTCGGCAACGCTAACACCCGTGTCCGGACCACCCACATCACCTTCGGCCCTGCCCAAATCCAGATTAGCTAAAAATACGGCAGAACCATAGGCATTATCACCTACGTTACAAATGGCAAGTTTCAATGTATAGGTTTTACTGGGATCCAGGTTTTCAGCAACAGCCTGCAGTTTGATTGTACGCCCGTCATACGTCATAAGAGAATCCGAACCGGCATACAAATCTTCATAATTCGGAACATGCCATTCCGGATTGACAGCAAGAGCCGGATATGCTCCTGTCAGTGGAGCAGGCAATCCTGAGGGAGAATTATAGCCTGTATTTCCCCAGTTTGAATTATTAATGGTAACAGGATTCCCGTCAGGAAACAAGGCGATATTTTCAAAATTGGTAGGATCACCCTGTTCAAAAACAAAAAAACCGAATGCATCATTCACTGAACTATTCGAATAATCCGGATATTCTTCGGATGCAAAAATAAAGTCAAAAGAGATCTTACTCGTATACGGCTGAAAATCAAACTGTAATATGGACCCACCATTAACAGTTGATGTTGCAATATCTGTCAGATGGAAATCTCCGTTAAGAGAGGTACCTCCCCCCAACTCTCCTGAGTATAGATTTGGCGCCTCTGCATTTTGCGCCCCATAAGTGCTTAAAATAAGTCCGCTTGGAATATCCATCCCATCTCCGTTTGAAAAATAGGCCAGAGAACGATCTGTCATATTGAGGGGGGTTCCTGTAAAAAGAACATTTGTAATTCTTGAGTGAGCCGCCGGATCGGATAAAAGAACACCTTTTACCAGCTCTTCCGCCGTAGCGGCGTCGTAAACCGGATGAGGATTGGCGAGATTTGCCGGATCACGATTCACCCATATACTCGCTGCAGGAGGAACCGGAAGCCGATTACGTGTAGGACGGGGAATTAACCGATTACGCGAAGAAACCTCTTGCTCATTCTCAAAAACAGTCAATGCTCTTTTCACGGCTGCTTCGTACGGCATCCCACCTCTCACTAATTGCTCTTTATGAGCATTCACTTTAGACCGTTGCGCCGAAGTCTGTAATTGTTCTTGTTGTACCTGTGCAAACGCACTAAACGCTAAACATAGCGCCAGTAATGACGCAGAGAGTAATTTTCTTTTCATAATTGTATTCTAATTCTTTAATTACGGATTTTTTCGCAAAAGTATATATTATCAACGAATTTTCAAAAACGATTAACTTTATTTCTTATTTAATCTCCCAAATCTCTGTGCTCAACAGCATTTCCTGCAGGGTTCGCGCCGGCTTGTGAGCTTTTACTTCTTCCATTTGCTGATGGACGGACTGACCACATCAACATACCCAGTGATCACCGGCTCGCCGTCCGCGAACAC